>Ga0137298_10027_pt1 | contig 153683 bp, 144 predicted proteins | sample RamsorincwithD2O_2_FD_97182 | JGI IMG/M metagenome (GOLD analysis project Ga0137298, IMG submission 97182) | Mouse cecal microbial communities from Vienna, Austria - Glucosamine amended with D2O | ecosystem: Host-associated > Mammals > Digestive system > Large intestine > Cecum | place: Austria...
TCAAAACTTACAGAGATGTATAATTTGGAGATTTCTTATAACTTTGAATGTGATGAGGTAATAAATAAAATTCCTCCGCACATTAATGAAATTGATTTAGTAAGAATTATAGAATTACATGTGATAATGCAATAGAAGAAAGTCGAGAGTTAATAAGAAAAGGAGAAGATGCTCAAATTGAAATAATGATCTATTCAACAGAGGAGACATTAGAATATGAAATCCAAAATAAGAAAAGAAATCTTGCAATTTCAACAAAAAAAATACAGCAAAAAGGTTTTTCTACTAAAAAGGAGCATTCTGGATTAGGGTTATCAACAATAAGAAAAATAACTGAAACTTATGAAAATATGTCAATTACTTATGATATAAGTAACGATTATTTTGATTTCTATCTTGTAATGGATCGGGAAGTATAAAAATGAAATATTCTATAATTATTTGTGATGATAATAAACTATTAGCTACTGATTTATCACATAAGATTCAGATTGCACTTCAAAATATGTTGGATAATAATGAGATATATCGAAAAAGTGAATTTAATATTGATTTAATTGCTAATACCTTTGAGCAAGTCGTAAGTTATGTGGTGGCTAAGGATATCCATAATGCAATTTACTTCTTAGATATTGAATTAAGTCAAAATTCTGAAGCTAAGAATGGAGTAGATTTAGCAGAATTCATCAAAAAACAAGATCCGAATGCCCAAATTATTTTTGTTACTGCTTATGATAAATATGCCCCCTTAACTTATCGAAGACGAATTGGCGCAATTGATTATATTAATAAATCATTAGATAGACAGAATATGCTTAAACGGATTGAAGAAACTATTACTCATGCAGTAACATCTATTAATCATCTTCTTAAAGTAAATCGGAAAGAGTTAATTTATCAAATAGGAAAAAGAGTAAAAAAAGTTGAAAATAGTATGATCTATTATATTGAAAATAGTCCTACACAGCATAAAGTCACTCTAATAACTGAAACTGGTTCAGCTGAATTTAGAAGTAATATTTCAAAAATTAGTGATGAAAATGACTTTCTTGTTAAAGTATCTCAATCTTGCGTAGTCAATCCAAATAATATTGATAGCATTGATTTTTCGAAAAAGACCATAACATTTCCGAATGGTGACGAAGTAATATTTGCTCGTAGCTTCAAAAAACATGTCAAGAATTTATTGAGTAAATATCCGGAAATTAACGTTAAATAAAAGGTAAGACTTATGTTATTCAAATATAAATCTGTTTATGTACCTCAAGTAGATGAAATGGATTGCGGAGTTGCTTGTCTAGCAATGATTTTAAAGCAGTATCATTCTCGTGTATCTTTAGCACATTTGCGTCATGAAGCTCGCACAAATCTTGAAGGTACAACTGCGCTGGGACTAGTTAAAACAGCACAGAAATTTAATTTTAAAACTGAAGCCGTAAAAGCTGATATGTCTCTTTTTAATGAGGATAGTATTCAATACCCTTTTATTGTGCATGTTCTTAAGCAAGGAGAATTACTTCATTATTACGTAGTTCTTAAAAATACTAAGCATTACTTAGTAATTGCCGACCCAGATCCATCAGTTGGCATAATAAAGATGCCTAAAGATAAATTTGCTCAAGAATGGACTGGTATTGCGCTTTTTATGGTTCCGAATGAAGATTTTGAACCAATTAAAGAAAAGAAAAATAACCTATGGTCTCTCTTTCCATATATGTTTAAGCAAAAGCGGCTGATGATTAATATCATTTTAGCCGCTTTATTAATGACAATAATTAGTATTTGTAGTTCATACTTTGTGCAAGGAATAATCGATACTTATATTCCCGATGGAACTTATCAGACTCTTTCAATTTTAGCTGTTGGACTATTAATTGCTTATATTTTTAATTCAATCTTTTCTTATGGACAGAATTTTTTATTAAATGTTCTAGGTCAAAGATTAAGTATTGATTTAAACCTCCAATATATAAGGCATATTTTTGAATTGCCAATGGAATTCTTTGTGACTAGAAGAACTGGTGAAATAACCTCACGTTTCTCTGATGCAAGTAGAATTATTGATGCTCTAGCAAGTACTGTTATTTCACTTTTCTTAGACTTAGCGATTGTAATTGTAATGGGAATAGTGTTAGCTGCTCAAAATATGACTTTATTTGGAATCACATTATTAGCTTTACCAGTATATGCTGTAGTAATTCTGGGATTTACTAAGAAATTTGAAAAGTTAAATGATGAACAAATGGAGAGCAATGCAGTACTAAGTTCTTCAGTCATCGAAGATATTCAAGGTATTGAAACTATCAAAGCTCTCAATAGTGAAGATACAAGATATCGTAGAATCGATAGCCAATTTGTAAATTATTTAAAGAAGTCATTTAAATATAGTAAGGCTGAGAGTTTGCAGACGGCGTTAAAGACATTTATTCAACTATCTCTTAATGTAATTATTTTATGGGTTGGCGCACGAGTAGTGATACAAGGACAGATGAGTATCGGTCAATTAAAGACTTTTAATGCATTACTATCTTATTTCATTGACCCACTTCAAAATATTATTAACTTACAACCTCGTCTTCAATCAGCTAGTGTTGCACAAAATAGATTGAACGAGGTTTATCAGGTGCAAAGTGAATTTAATGCAGATACTTCTATCCAGAACTCAGCTGCTTTAGAAGGAATGATTGAATACAAGCATGTTCATTATCGATATGGTTATGGGACGGATGTTTTAAAAAACATTAATCTAAAAATTAAGCCAGATGAAAAATTAGCAATTGTTGGCATGAGTGGATCAGGAAAATCGACAATGGTTAAGTTACTCGTTGATTTCTTTTCACCAAGTAAGGGAGAATTAACTTTAAATGGTCATGCAACTAGTGAAGTTAATAAACATACCTTACGCTCATATGTTAACTATGTTCCTCAAACGCCATATATCTTTTCTGGAACAGTTAAGGAGAATTTATTACTCGGCTGCAGACCGGATATTAGCGAAGAAGATGTAATTAAAGCCTGTCAGATTGCTGGAATTGATCAGGAGATAGCTAGTTTGCCACTACAATTCGAGACAAAGTTAGATGAGAATGCCAAGATTTTATCCGGTGGACAAAAGCAGAGATTAACTATTGCTAGAGCATTACTCTCGCCAGCAAAAGTTTTTATCTTTGATGAAGTAACAAGTGGCTTAGATACAATTACAGAAAAAAGAGTAGTTGACAATCTTATGAAACTAAAAGACAAGACAATCATTTTTATTGCACACCGTCTAGCCATTGCGGAACGTGCGGATAAAGTAGTTGTAATTGATCAGGGGCAAATTGTTGAAGAAGGAAGTCATGAAGAGCTTATGGAGCAACATGGTTTTTATTATGACTTAGTAAAGGGATAGGGGAGTATAAATGGACGCAAAAGACTATGAAAGTACAGAATTCTATTCCTATAAATTTAAAAATTTTTCGACAATGATTATTATTTCAGCTGCTATTCTTGTCTTCATGGTGTTTATTGGTTCCTTTTTTGCAGTGAGACAGAATACAGTTTCTTCAGTCGGAGTTGTTGAACCAATGACTGTGATTAAACAAAAAGCTGCTAATTATGATGAAGGCCAAATTGTAACAAAACATGGCCAAAAATGGGTAGCTCATATTGATCAAGATGATGCAGTAAATTTGATGCCCATGATAGCAGCCAAGAAAAAGGTGAAGATAATCACTTATGTACCAAGTAATAAGGTTTCGACTGTTAAAAAGGGACAGACGATAAACTTTTCTGTCCCAACAGGAGATGGCTTGACCAGTAGATTAATTGGTAAAGTGAGAGAAATTGGCGTTTATCCAGTAAATGTAAATAAGCAGAGCGGCTATGAGATCATTTCGACTGCGAAAATTAATGATGAGAATGTTAAGTATGGGATGCAGGGAAATGCGACAATTGTCACGGGCAGTAGCACTTATTTTGAATACTTTTTAGATAAGGTATTGAATAAGAGATGAATTTGGTCAGAAAATGCAAAATTAGTATTAAAGCCTACAAATTTAATCCATTTTAACATTACATTATAGCTATTTAATATTATAGATATTGAAGGTTAGCAAAAAGCTAATCCAAAGTTTATATTATAATTTAAGGAGAATTATATATTATGAGTAAATTTCAACAATTAACAACAGAAGATTTGATGGAAACTAAGGGTGGTAAAATTTATCATGCAACCCCTTGGCAAATTTGTAACTCTAAGACCCATAAATGTTGGGCTGATAATGCAGCTATTGCTAGAACGTGTGGTAGAGTTATTGTAAACGGTTGGCTTCAACATGGTCCTTGGGGAGCAAGATAGTTTTTCATTTTTAAGTAATAGCTATATAAATACTCCATGATAGTTATCATGGAGTATTTATGTAAAATTTTTTAGTAAACTACAGTAATAATTATAAGAGATGAAGAAAATTATGAAAATAAATGACTCTAGTCTTAAAGAAATACTTATAAAAGCAAAGAACCAATCGGATGTAGTAACTGATTTAAAAGCTCAGGAGCTAATAGAAGGAGCTCTTGAAAAATTAGATAAGAAAACAAACGTGAAAAGAGTAATTTTTAATCTAAAGCAAGATATTAATATGTATTCTGTAGCACATGGATTTAAGCTACCAGAGACTTTGACAAAATTACAGCTTTTATTAGATAAAGATCCTGATAAATGGGCTGGTGCTGGAGAAACTTTGTCACTGACTAATTTTTAGAAAAATACTTTTATTAATTTAAAATAGGTAGCAAAATTAAGATGGGTACTGAGCTAGTTAATTTAACTAAATCAGTACCTTTTTTCTTTTTTAGTCATCTTCCAGGCAAAATTAGTAAAGATAATAACTGAAAAAAGGAGAAAGTATATTAAAACTAATATCAAGAGATTGATAGCATAAATAGTAAATACTAAATTGGTCATAAAAAGGACTGATTTGGTCTTTTTTATCTTTAGGGAGTTTTTGAATGATAGAATTAAACACAAGGAAAGGATGAGGAAAATGATCATAGGATATATTCCAATTATTTTACTATTATTAGTTATTTTATGTGATATTACTATTTCACTAAAAATGCACAAGATAGTCAGAACATCTGACGCCTCAAATATCTTAGTGCTTGGAATTGTGACCATGGTTATTTTTGCCTTAAAAGATTTAGATTCATTTTCTTGGAGTTCAGCAATTGCTTGTGTTTTTATGAGCATCGTTGTTTTTAAAGATTTGTACGATGAGTATCAAATACAAATAAAGAATAAGTCTGAGGAACAGAACTAATGGGAAAGTCATTAACGTTTAGATGCATCTTCGCGGGAGTTGCTTTTTGTTTACTTCAAACTCTAGGAGATATATTGGTTGGTACTCAACTAACTCTTTGGATAATTCTGGGAAATATTCTGTGGGGAGCGATTTTTGCTTACTTAATGTTTAAATTATTAAAAAGAATGCAAATGCGGAAGGAGCATAAAAGGAAAGGTACAGATGAAATTTATTGAAGCTAGCAAGAAGAAAGATGCCCATACTGAGGAATGGATCGTAATTATTCTCAGTGTGATCTTTGCATATTTGATTAATAAACTATTTTTATCTTTGACTAATAGCACTAGTATTACAGCAAGTCTTGTAGTTCTAATTGCGAGCATGAGTATTTTTTCAATCACTTACTATTATGGTAAAGATAAGCTTCAACAAAGGTTAAAAAGCAAAAAATAAGAACCAAATTGGTTGAAAAAGTGCTAAATCGATCTAGTTTCCATTCTTATTAAAAAATGATAGTAAAATTAACAAATGAATGATAGTATTTAAACAAATATAATCCTTTGGAGGACAAAAACATGAAAAATGAATTGGCACAAGTATTGAATGATTTCATTTCACTTGCTAAGACTCATTATGATCGAAAAGGTAACGAATACTTATTAGAACAATTAGAGATTGCCTTAGATAAGACGAATAACAATGTTCAAGATGCGGTAAACGAAGCACGAACAACCTATCAAAATGTGAATACGATTTGTTTAGTAAACCATCTCCATTTAGAAAAAGATGAAGAGGCATTACTTGAAAAAATTAAAGAAATTTCAATGAGTAAAGGCTGGCTTGGTGGCTTAAACAGCTGGAATACTACCAATACTTGGCCTGGAAGGTAGGAATGAAAATGCAAGCTTTTTATTATGCAATGCCAACTTTAGCAGTAATTGTAATTGCAGCATATATTTTTACTTCAGTTAAGATTCATAAGTTTATCTGGTTTTCACCAGTTGTTTATTTAGCTTTGATAGGAAGTATAGGACTCTGGATTAAAATTGGTACAAATATTTTTTCTACCTCAGAAACTGGAGTTTTCGGATTGCTTACACTAGAAGCAATTCTCTTAGAGGGAATTATTGAAGAATATAGATATCAAAAACAGAATCTTGAAAAGAATGAAGAGTAGCAAAGTAGCTACTCTTTTTTAATATATCAGCTTTATGTGCATCTTTTCTCAAAGTGAACTAAAATGGAGCTGGAAAAAGGAATAGAAGTGATAACTTTGACTGAAAAAGATGATGAAGACGATGAGATAATTAAGGTGGCTCAATTATCCGTCGAAGATGCATTAAAAGAATTAAATACAGAGCAAGCTGGTTTAACTATTGATGAAGTACATACTTTGCAGCAAACATATGGAAAAAATGTTTTTGCTAAAGCAAAACAAGAACCACTATGGAAGAAGTTTATAGCTAACTTTACAAGTTTAATGGCGATTTTACTTTGGGTAGCAGGGATAATAGCTTTCTGCGCAAATTTAGTACAACTAGGAATTGCCATTTGGGCTGTAAATATTATTAATGGGATTTTTAGTTTTTGGCAGGAATTTCAGGCTGATAAGGCAACCGAAGCTTTAGCGAATATGTTACCTTCATATACTCGTGTTGTGAGAAATGGTAAAGAAGAAAAAATTCTGGCTAAAGACTTAGTACCAGGTGACATAGTCAAACTAGAAGAAGGGGACGATATCCCAGCTGATATTCGTGTGATTGCGGCAACAAGTGCTCAGGTAGATCAATCATCCCTAACTGGTGAAGTAAATCCAGTGCATAAAGATACACATCGAATTGAAAACGTCGAAAAGAAAAATCATGCTGATCTTAATAACATGATTTTTTCTGGTACAAACATGATGAAAGGAAACGTTACAGGTGCTGTTGTTAAGACAGGAATGAATACTGACTTTGGTAAAATTGCTGAATTGACACAAAATGTTAAGCAACAAAAGAGTCCACTTGAAAAAGAACTTGATACTTTAACGAAACAAATTTCAATTCTAGCAATTTCTATTGGTATTATTTTCTTCTTAGTTGCAACTTTCTTTGTACATTATCCTTTAGTAAAAGCCTTTGTTTTTGCTTTAGGGATGATTGTGGCTTTTATTCCAGAAGGATTAGAGCCAACTGTTACATTGTCATTAGCCGGAGCAGTTCAAAGAATGGCAAGAAAGCATGCCTTAATTAAGCGTTTATCTAGTGTTGAAACGCTAGGGTCAACTTCTGTCATTTGTTCTGATAAAACGGGTACTTTAACTAAGAACGAAATGACGGTAAAAGAACTTTGGACTTTAGAGAAGAGCTACCATGTTTCTGGTGAAGGTTATGCAGTGCGGGGTCATATTAAAGAAGGACCAACGCATATTTTTGCAAAAGATAATGACGCCTTGAAGGAAGTATTACTTGGTGGTGTTTTTGCAGATAATGCAAGAATTCAAAAGCCTGATCAGCAACATCCACGCTACCAAATCTTAGGTGATCCAACTGAAGCTTGCCTTGAAGTTGTTGCAAGAAAAGGAAAGATAGATGTTGAAGCAGAAGTAGAAAAGACGCCACGCGTTAAAGAATTGCCATTTGATTCAAGTAGAAAAATGATGACAGTAATTCAGAGCTCCGATGGTACACACCGTTTCAATACCTATACTAAAGGTGCCCCAAATTGTGTGGTTGATAAATGTACCTCTTACCTATGTGACGGTAAAATTCAGCCTATTACCCAGGAAATAAAAGATAAGATTATGAGAGCAAATGACGGCTATGCTAAAGATGGCTTGCGTGTCTTAGCAGTTGCTGGCCGTAATCTTGATCAAAAGCTAATGGATAATTTAGATCTTGCAACAATTGATACAGTTGAAAGAGATCTCACCTTCTTAGGGTTAACCGTTATGATGGATCCGCCAAGAGCTGAAGTTTATAAGGCAGCCCGTGAATGCCGCAAGGCTGGGATTAAAGTTACGATGGTTACTGGTGACTATGGTTTGACCGCTAAGAGTATTGCTCGTGAAATTGGCTTGACTGATCCTGATAAGCCACTGACAGTCATTACTGGGGATGCTTTAAAGACGATGCCTGATGAAGAGTTAAGACATTATCTTGAAGGTGAGGTTGTTTTTGCTAGAATGGCCCCTGAACAAAAATACCGTGTTGTTTCGATGTATGAAAAAATGGGTAAAATCGTTGCTGCCACTGGAGACGGCGTTAATGACGCACCTGCTTTAAAGAAAGCAAATATTGGTATCGCTATGGGTGGAACGGGTACTGATGTTGCAAAAGAAGCAGCCGATATGATTTTGACTGATGATAATTTTGCTTCTATTGTAGGTGCTATTAAAGAAGGACGCGGTGTATATAGTAATATTCGTAAGTTCTTAATTTACATTTTGAACTCAAATATGCCTGAAGCTGTTCCATCTGTTCTGTTTTTACTTTCAGGTGGGGCAATTCCATTGGCTTTGACTGTAATGGAAATTTTATTTATTGATCTAGGTACTGACATGATTCCAGCTCTAGGTTTAGGACGAGAAGATCCTGAAAAAGGAATTATGGATCGGCCTCCAAGATCACCAAAGGATCATTTGATTAATAAAGATGTCCTGGCAAAAGCCTTTCTCTGGTATGGTTTAATTGCTTCGATAATTGCTACAGCTGCCTTCTTCATTGCGAACTTTTATCGTGGTCATATTTTTCCTAATTTGCCAGCAAGCGGCTGGGATTATCGCCAAGCAACTACTGTAACTTTAGCGGCAATTATTTTCTGTCAGATTGCGGCAGTCTTAAATATTCGGTATGCTAGACAATCAATGTTTAACAAATATTTCTTTAAGAATTCGATGATTTTTATTGGGATCATTATGGAAATTGTCTTGCTACTATGCATTTCTTATGTGCCAGTCTTTCAGTCATTTTTTGGTACGGAGCCGCTTAATGCACATGATTGGATGATGCTAGTATGTATTCCGTTGCCTTTGATTTTAATTGACGAGTTAAGAAAATGGATTTTAAGAAAAGAGTCAAAAAATAAATAAACTTTAACTGCTAGTTTTAACTAGCAGTTTTTTCTTGCTAAAATAGTAAAAATACGGAAGGTGGCGAAAGTATGAAAAAAGGATTAGTAATGGAAGGTGGCGCAATGCGCTGCATGTTTACTGCTGGAGTAATCGATACTCTGATGAAAGCCGGCATTGATTTTGATGGTGCAATAGGTGTATCAGCAGGAGCTGCTTTTGGGTGCAATTATAAGTCAAAGCAAATAGGAAGAGTTCTACGCTATAACGTAAAATATGCTAGTGATCCACGTTTATCTAGTTGGCAATCGTGGCTAAAGACCGGTGATTTATATGGCGCTGACTTTTGTTATCGAGAATTACCAGTAGAATTGGATGTATTTGATACCGCTGCTTTTCAAAAAAATACCATGGATTTTTGGTGTGTGGCAACTGACATTAATAATGGTGAATCCGTCTATCATAAATTGATTTTAGGTAAAGAAGCAGATTTGCAGTGGATTCGCGCCTCTTCATCCATTCCTGTTTTTGCGCGGCCAGTTGAAATTGGGAGTCGTAAGTATTGGGATGGTGGAATTAGTGATTCAATTCCGATTAAATTTTTTGAAAAAATTGGCTATGACAAGAACGTTGTCATTTTAACGCAGCCCCTCTCTTATCGAAAAGAAGCAAGTAAACTATATCCAGCTTTAGAATTAGTCTTACATCAATATCCTGCTGTCTTGAAAAAATTAAAGACAAGAGCAAAAGATTATAATGATGTACTTAATTACATTAGAAAAAAAGAAGTACAAGGCAAAATGTTAGTTATCAGACCGCCTTATCCTTTAGAAATTGGCACAATGGAGAAAGATCCCCAAGAATTGAAGCGTGTATACCAAATCGGTGTAAAAGAAGTTAAGAAAAATTTACAAGCAATAAAAACTTATTTGAGTGAATAATCTTCTTGAATGACTTGTCTAGATTACATTTCATTCGCTATAATTAACAAAAGCTTAAATTTTCAGTTTTTTAATAGTAATTGTAGAGGGAATGAATGTAATGAAAAAAACAAAACTGTTAAGCTTTTTCTTTGCACTTTTGATGTTTTTCTCACTCGGTGCTACTTTTATCAAGCCAGCTCAAGCGGCTAGCCAAAAGCAAGTGGCAGAAGGTAGTGTCTTGAAGAAGATTAAAAAGAGTGGAGAATTAGTAGTCGGTACATCTGCTGATTATCCGCCACTAGAATTTACCGCAAGTGAAAATGGTAAGACTAAATATGTTGGAGTAGATATTGAACTAGCCAAAGACATTGCTAAAGACTTAGGCGTGAAGTTAGTTATTAAGAACATGTCTTTTGACTCCTTGTTAGTTGCACTTGAGACAGGAAAGGTAGATATGGTTATTTCGGCCATGACGCCTACTCCTGAAAGAAAGCAAAGTGTAGCATTTTCAAAAATTTACTATAAGCCAAGCGGTGAATATTTTTTAGTAAATAAAAAAGATAAAGACAAGTACACAAGTATCCAAAGTCTTAAAGGTCAGACTGTTGGTGCACAAACGGGAAGTAACCAATATAATTTAGTTAAGTCTCAAATGAAAGATTCTAAATTAAAGGGTCTTGGAAAAATTAACAACTTAGTATTAGCGTTACAATCAGGCAAGGTGTCTGCAGTAGTAGTAGAAGAACTAATTGCTAAAGCATATGCCGAAAATAATAGTAGTTTAGCTGCAGTTCGTTCAAACTTAAAAGAAACTCAAGCAGGAAACGCAGTTGCAATTGCTAAAGGACAAGATGATTTAGTAGCTCAAGTAAATAAGACAATTGACCAAGTTCAGAAGAAAGACTTGATTAATAAAGAATATTTACCAGCAGCTGCTAAATATATGAAGACAGAAAAGAAAAGTAATACTTTTGCCAAGTACATTCCATATTTCTTTAAGGGTATTTGGTACACAATCGTAATTACTATTTTTTCAGTAATTATTGGTATTGTTTTAGGTATCATTTTAGCTTTGATGCGTTTATCAAAGAATCCAATTTTACACTGGCTTGCTGTTTGCTACATTGAATTTATCCGTGGTACGCCGCAAATGGTACAAATTTTATTTGTTTACTTCGGAATTGGATATTTGATTTCTAATCTTTCTGCTTTAGTTGCAGGTATTATTGCGATTGGACTTAATTCTGGAGCCTATGTGGCTGAAGATATTAGGTCAGGAATTGATTCTTTACCAAAAGGCCAGATGGAAGCAGCTCGCTCACTTGGTTTAAGCCGTCAAAAAGCCTTTAGATATGTCATTATTCCGCAGGCAATTAAGAACATTTGGCCAGCTTTAGGCAATGAATTTATTACTTTATTAAAGGATAGTTCGTTAGTTTCAGTAATTGGAGTTGCAGAACTAATGTATCAAACACAATTAGTTCAAACTTCAACTTATAAGGGTGTTCTACCATTATTTATTGCCATGATTATTTACTTTATTATGACTTTCTCATTAACGAGATTATTGAATCACTTTGAAAAGAGGATGAAGCGTAATGACAATGATTAAGGTTGAACATTTAAAGAAGAGTTTTGGAAAAAAAGAAGTCCTCAAAGATATTTCTGCAAATGTTGAGAAGGGAAAAGTTATTAGTATCATTGGTCCATCAGGTTCAGGTAAGAGTACATTTTTACGCTGTCTTAATGTACTTGAGACACCAACAAGCGGCAAGATAATTTTTGATGGGCAAGATTTAACACATATTAGTGAAAAGGAATTAGATATTTTAAGAGAAAAAATGGGAATGGTTTTCCAAAGCTTTAATCTTTTTCCAAATATGAATGTAGTTGAAAACGTTAAATTAGCTCCTATGAAAGTTAAAGGCGTAAGTGAAGAAGAAGCTGAAAAGCAGGCTTTAGAATTGCTTGATAAAGTGGGTTTGAAAGATCGGGCTAAGCAATATCCTTCTAGTTTGTCTGGTGGGCAGCAGCAACGTGTTGCGATTGCTAGAGCTTTAGCAATGGACCCCGAAGTAATGCTATTTGATGAACCAACAAGTGCCCTAGATCCAGAAATGGTTGGCGAAGTTTTAAAGACAATGCAAGACTTGGCAGATTCAGGTATGACAATGGTTATTGTTACTCATGAAATGGGATTTGCCCGTGAAGTTTCTGATGAAGTGTGGTTTATGGCAGATGGATATTTGCAGGAACAAGGAAGTCCAGAACAAATTTTTGAAAATCCGCAAAGTCCACGTGCAAAAGACTTTCTTTCTAAAGTACTTTAAATATTAATATTTTTTAAAATAAGCACTTTCTTTTTACAAGGAGAGTGCTTTTTTTTATAATAGTTGCGTTAGAAAAGTTAAAGGGGATGAGTTTAATGAAGATTAGACAAGCTACAATGGATGATTATGATCAAATTATGACAATTTTAAAGGATGGTGCTAACCAACTAGCAGAACGTGGAGTTGACCAATGGCAAGGAGACTATCCTTCACCAGATCAAATTAAAGAAGATATTGAAAAAGGTTTTGCCTATTTAGCTGTTTCAGCTGATGGGGAAACAGTAGGTGCTATTTCTATAGTTGAAGCACCAGATCATTCTTATGATGATTTGAAAGGTGAGTGGCTTCTAGATACTGATAAATATGTTGTAATTCACCGCGTTGCCATTCATTCAAAGCACGCAGGTCATGGTTATGCTACTAAGCTTTTGACTGAAGTAATTGATTATATTCGTGATCACCGTAAAGATATTGATAGCATTCGAATTGATACACATGAAAACAATAGCGCTATGCAACATCTAATTGATAAAATGAATTTTACCAAAGTGGGAGAATTGCATGGAGTATATCGTCCAGATGAAATTTCATATGTTTATGAGAATGTTAGAGAATAAATAAATTTTAGCTAGGTTGAAAAACCTAGCTTTTTTGTTGAGGATAAGCATTCTGTTGACACGCACTAATATGATAGAATATTCTTGTTGAATACTGTAAATTACATGGAGAAATCGATGAGAAAAAATTTTAAATTTAAAATAGCCGCTGTTTGTGGACTGCTAGCTATTTTAATTGGACTTACAGGCTGTGCTAACAATAATAGCAATAAGATTACTGTTGTTGGATCTAGTGCCATGCAACTTTTAGCTGAGCAAGCTGGAAATGACTATCGTCTGTCTCATCCTGACAGTAATATTGTTGTTCAAGGAGGAGGTTCGGGAACCGGTCTTAGCCAAGTACAGGCTGGAGCAGTTGAAATTGGAACTTCCGATGTTTTTGCTGAAACTCAAAAGGGAATAGATGCTAAGAAATTGCAAAATCACCTTGTTGCCGTTGTAGGTATTGTTCCTATTGTCAATAAGAGTGCCGGTGTAAGCAATTTGAGTAAGCAGCAATTGAATGATATTTTTACAGGTAAAATTACTAACTGGAAACAAGTTGGTGGTAAGAACCAAACTATCACTGTAATTAACCGTTCTAAGGGTAGTGGTACTCGTGGAACTTTTGAAGGTTTAGTTCTAAATGGAAAAAAGCCAATTCAGGCTCAAGAACAAGATTCTAACGGTACTGTACGTAAAATTGTCAGTTCTACACCAGGGACAATTTCTTATATCTCATTCCCGTATGCTAATGATGAAAATATTCAAAAATTAAGTATTGATGGGATAAAGCCTACGAATAAGAATGTCGAGACAAATCGCTGGCACCTTTGGTCTTATGAACATATCTATACTAAGGGTAAACCTAACAAGAATGTTCAAAAATTTATTGATTATATGCTTGGAAGTAAGGTACAAAATGATTTAGTACCTAAACTAGGCTATATTAGTATCGATAAGATGCAGGTCGAACGTGATAGTAATAATCATGTTGTTCAAAAATAAAGAATAGGACGTTTTGATGAATAACAAAGATCTTAAAAAAGTAGTTGAGTCTGCTTTAGATAAGCAAAAAGTTCCTCATGTTAAATTAAAGAAGATTGGTGCAAGTAAGGTTGATGTTGCCAGCTTAACTGAGCCATCAAAAGAAACACGACAAGAATATTGGGGTAAAGGACTAACTTATTGCGCCATTATTTTAATTATTATTTTGGTTGCTTCAATTATTGGTTTTATTGGATTTCATGGACTAGAAACTTTTACTAAAGATCATGTGAATGTTTTTCAATTTTTAACTTCTAGTGATTGGGATCCAGGTGAGGGAAAGAATCACGTCGGAGCAGCAGCGATGATTGTAACTTCGTTTTCTGTAACCTTACTAGCTGCTTTAGTAGCAACCCCATTTGCAATTGCAGTAGCCTTATTTATGACTGAGTATTCTTCTAAAAAGGGTGCACGCTTTTTGCAATCAGTAATTGAATTATTGGTAGGAATTCCGTCTGTTGTTTATGGATTCTTGGGATTAACAGTTATTGTTCCTTTTATTAGAAATATTTTTGGTGGAACTGGGTTCGGTATTTTATCAGCGACTTTAGTTTTATTTGTCATGGTTTTACCGACAATTACTTCGCTAACTGTTGATAGTTTAAAAGCTGTACCATCTGATTACCGGAAAGCTTCTTTAGCTTTAGGTGCAACTAAATGGCAAACAATCTATAAAGTGATTTTGCGAGTTGCCTCTCCTAGAATTATGACAGCGGTAATTTTTGGGATGGCTAGAGCCTTTGGTGAAGCCTTAGCTGTACAGATGGTTATTGGTAATGCAGTTTTAATGCCAGCTAACTTAGTGAGTCCATCTGCTACTTTAACTAGTCAGTTAACTAGTCAAATGGGAAACACAGTTATGGGAACCTTACCAAATAATGCACTTTGGTCATTAGCGCTTCTATTGTTAATTATGTCTTTGGTCTTTAACTTCTTAGTCCGCTTAATTGGAAAGAGAGGACAGAAATAATGAATGCAAAAACTCGTAATAAAATTGCTACTGCTGGTATTTATACCTTAGTGAGTATTGTTGTAATCATCCTCTTTGGAATTTTAGGCGATATTCTAGTTTCGGGTGTGCCACATCTTTCATGGCATTTTTTGTCTTCTGAGGCTTCTTCCTATCAAGCTGGCGGAGGGGTAAGAGATCAGCTATTTAATTCCTTATATTTGCTAGTATTAACCTTAATTATTTCACTTCCAATTGCTTTGGGAGCAGGTATTTATCTAGCGGAATATGCTAAAGATAATTGGTTTACTAACTTAATTAGAACAACAATTGAAATTTTAAGCTCACTTCCTTCAATTGTTGTTGGTTTATTTGGTTATTTACTATTTGTAGTACAGTTTGGATTTGGTTTTTCAATTATTTCTGGTGCTTTGGCTCTTACATTCTTTAATTTACCAACACTAACTAGTAATATTGAACAAGCTATTGAAGGTGTTCCGCAAGCGCAAAGAGATGCGGGACTTGCCTTGGGTTTATCTAACTGGAAAACAATTCGCGGGATCGTTTTGCCGGCAGCCTTACCAGGAATTTTAACTGGTATTATTTTGAGTGCTGGTAGAATTTTTGGTGAAGCCGCTGCCTTAATTTATACTGCAGGTCAAAGTGCATCTACAATTGACTACAGTAATTGGAATCCATTTAGTCCAACTAGTTTTTTAAATATGATGCGTCCAGCAGAAACTTTAGCTGTTCATATTTGGAAGGTTAATACTGAAGGAATCATCCCCGATGCAACAATCGTTTCAGCTGCAACTTCTGCTTTATTAATTATTGTGGTAATTTTATTCAATCTTGGTGCACGTGCCTTGGGTAATCATTTATACCGCAAATTAACAGCTGCTAAGTCATAAGGAGAAATTTATGCAAAATGTAAATGAAGCCCCGACATATATTCATCAATTTGATAAAGATGAGCAGATTATTTCGACGCAAGACCTTAGCGTTTTTTACGGAGGTAGCGTTCAAAAGCTTTTTAATGCTAGTCTTCAATTTAAGAAAAAAACTATCACAGCCTTAATTGGAGGATCTGGTTCAGGAAAGTCTACTTTTTTACGTTGTCTTAATAGAATGAATGATAAAGTGGCTCGAGTAGACGGTGAAATTTGGTACCATGGCTTAGATATCAATAAAAACAATATTAACGTTTACCAGTTAAGAAAAAATATTGGAATGGTTTTCCAAAAGCCTAATCCATTTCCAAAATCAATTAGAGAAAATATTACTTATGCTCTAAAAGCAAATGGTGAAAATGACAAGCAAAAATTAGATCAAATTGTAGAAGAAAGTTTAAGAGCAGCCGCTCTATGGGATGAAGTGAAGGATAAGTTAGATAAGAGTGCATTGGCAATGTCTGGTGGTCAACAGCAGCGATTATGTATTGCGCGAGCTCTTGCATTGAAGCCTGAAATTTTATTACTTGATGAGCCTGCTAGTGCCCTTGATCCTGTTTCTACTTCTAAACTTGAGGATACTCTTAAGCAATTAAGAACTGACTATACAATGATCATGGTAACGCACAATATGCAACAAGCTAGTCGTATTAGTGATTACACAGCTTTCTTTCATTTAGGTCATGTTTTAGAGTATGACACTACTGAAAATATTTTTACTAATCCTAAGGGTGAAATTACGGAAGACTACATTCGCGGAAGTTTTGGATAAGGGGTTTACTGTGGAAAATATTATTACAAGTAAAGATGTTCACCTAAGCTATGGAAATGTTGAAGCTTTACACGGCATTAGCTTAGACTTTGAAGAAAAAGAACTTACTGCCTTAATCGGTCCTTCAGGATGCGGAAAATCAACCTTTCTTCGTTGTTTGAACAGAATGAATGACGACATACCTAATATTCATATTAGTGGTGAGATTAAATTTGAAAATAAGAATATTTATGGTCCTAAAATGGATTTGGTAGAATTGCGTAAAGATGTTGGAATGGTGTTCCAGCAGCCAAGTCCTTTTCCATTTTCTGTTTATGACAATATTGCTTACGGTCTTAGAATTGCTGGGATTAAAGATAAAGAATTGATCGACCAGCGAGTTGAAGAAAGTTTAAAGCAAGCCGCAATTTGGAAAGAGACTAAAGATAATTTAGATCGAAACGCTCAAGCATTTTCTGGAGGACAACAACAGAGAATTTGTATTGCTCGTGCTTTAGCGGTTCGTCCAAAAGTAGTTTTGCTTGATGAGCCTACAAGTGCTCTGGATCCAATTTCAAGTAGTGAGATTGAAGAGACTCTTCTTGAATTAAAGCATGATTTTACTTTTATCATGGTAACGCACAACTTACAACAAGCCTCTCGAATTAGCGACTATACTGCTTTCTTAATGAGTGGGGACTTAATTGAGTATGGTAAGACCTCAGATATGTTTATGAATCCGAGAAAGCAAATTACTAGTGATTATCTGAATGGACGTTTTGGTTAATAAAGGAGTTTTTAAGATGCATGAAGTTTTTTTAGATGAATTACGTAAGTTGAATACTCGTTTCATGGGAATGGGTATTGATGTTAGTGAAGCAATTGAAGAAGCAACACAAGCTTTTGTTGAACATGATAAAAAACTAGCTCAAAGCCTAGTTAAAGATGATCAAAAAGTGTCACGTGCTGCTACAAAAGTTGAAAAAAGAACCTTAAAATTAATGGCTCTTCAACAACCAGTTGCTAGTGACTTTAGAAATGTTATTAGTATCTTAAAAGCTACTAATGATTTAGAACGAATTGGTGAAAATGCTAATTCAATTGCTTGGGAAACAATTCGAGTAAAGGGAAATCCCCGTATTCCAGAAGTTGAAGCAATTATTAAGTCAATGTCCAAGAAAGTTAACTTTATGTTAGACCAAGTTTTAAAGGCCTATGTACAAGGTGATGAAAAATTGGCTCGTGAAGTTGCTAAAAAAGATGATGAAGTAGATGAGGACTATGTAAAGGCTCGTAAGTTAATTATTTCTGGAATTAAGCAAGATCCAGAAGCAGCGGTTGCTTCTTCAAGCTACTTTATGGTAATTCGTTTACTTGAACGTATTGGCGACCACGTAGTTAATCTAGCACAATGGGTTATCTATAAAATGTCGGGAGAATTAGTAGATTTAAATACTAAAGATACTGATGAAATGACTGAATTATAGGATTAAATATCTGATACGATGGATATTAGAGAAGTTAAAGATCATAAAAAACAATATCTTGATTTATTGTTACTAGCTGATGAACAGGAAGATATGGTTGATCGTTATCTTGATCGGGGAAGAATGTATATCTTGATTGATGACGGAAAAGTGCGATCAGAGTGTGTCATAACATATGAAGATAATCGTACTATTGAGATAAAAAATCTTGCCACTTATCCTGTTGATCAAGGGAAGGGCTATGCTAAAAAATTAATCAATTATATTTCGGAAAAATATAAAGGGGATTATAAATTCTTGCAAGTTGGAACTGGTGACAGTCCTTTAACGATTCCATTTTATCTGAAATGCGGATTTAAACCTTCCGGCCGAATAAAAAATTTTTTCGTAGATAATTATAATTATCCAATTTATGAAGCAGGTCACCAATTGATTGATATGATCTACTTAAAAAAGAAAATCTGAATACAGAAAAATAGGAACCTTCAATTTGAGGGTTCCTATTTTTATTTAACTTTATATTCTTGGTTGTAAGCGCGTGCAAATAATCGAAAAGAAATCTATAATGAACTTATAAATTAAACTGTAGCAATAAGTAGGGAGAAATTATGAGCGATACAGTACAAAAAAAGAAGAAACATCAATTTCCAACAGCGTATACAGTTATTATTATCGTTTTATTATTGGTGCAAATTTTAACGTTTTTTATACCATCGGGTAATTATGCAACGCTTGAATATGATCAACCAAGTAAAGAGTTTGTAATTACGAAACCAAATGGTAGCAAGCATAAAGAAGCAGCAACCCAAAAAACTTTAGACAAATATAAAGTTAAGATCGATGTTAAAAAGTTTACTAGTGGAACGATCTATAAACCCGTAGCTATTCCTGATTCCTATGAAAAAATTAATCAGAAAAAGCCAGGACTTGGTGGAGCGATTTATCAATTCCTTTCTTCTCAGGTAAACGGGATTGCTCAAAGTATTGATATTATTGCTTTCGTTTTGATTCTAGGTGGTTGTATTGGAGTTGTTCATGCAAATGGTGCAATTGATGCCGGAATGCAGGCACTTTCTAAAAAGATTAAGGGTAAGCAAGTTTTATTGATTGTTTTAGTAATGGGATTGATCGCCATTGGTGGAACAACCTTTGGTTTAGCTGAAGAAACAATGGCTTTTTATCCTATCTTAATTCCAGTCTTCTTATTAGCAGGCTTTGATAGGATGACAGTTGTTGCGACGATCTTTTTAGGTACAAGTATTGGGACGATGGCATCAACTATTAACCCATTTTCAACGGTAATTGCCTCTAATACTGCTGGGGTCAATTTTACAGATGCACTGCCACTTAGGATTTGTATGTGGGCAACTTGTGTTATTGTAGGGATGATTTATGTGATTCTTTATGCTAAAAAAGTGCAAAAGAATCCTAAAGCTTCATATGTTTATAATGACTTTGCTAAAGAAGATCAAGAATATATGAATCAAAATGAAACTGTACAAGAAAGTGAATTTACTTGGCGTCAAAAATTAACTTTACTTGTCTTTGCGATTGCCTTTATCGTAATGATTTGGGGTGTTCAACAAAAGGGATGGTACTTTACCGAAATTGCCGTTGTCTTCCTAGCAACGGGCTATATTTTCGCCTTTATCTCAGGCTTAAGTGAGCATAAATTTGTCGAGAGCTTTGTAAATGGTGCGGCAGATTTATTGGGTGTAGCTTTAACAATTGGCCTAGCACGTGCTGTTTCAATTGTGATGGAAGAAAGTCATACAAGTGATACAATTATGAATTTCTTTAGTCAGCAAGTTTCTGGAATGCCACCATTATTGTTTATTTGGTTTATGTTCCTGGTCTACATTGTTCTTGGTTTCTTTATTCAGTCATCATCTGGCTTAGCAGTGCTTTCAATGCCAATTATGGCACCCCTAGCTAACGTGGTTGGCATTGATCGCGCAAGCATTATTGATGCCTATAATTGGGGTCAAGGATTTATTAGTTTAATTGCACCAACTGGATTAATTTTAATGAGCTTAATGATGGTAAATATTGGGTTCAATAAATGGTTTAAGTTTTGTTGGAAACTGTTAGTTATTGAATTTGGAATTTGTTTAGCCTTTTTAGCAATTGGTTTAGTTGTTTACTAACTAAGCAAATAAGTAGCTTTTAGTATTTTTTATAGTTATGATGAAGTTAAAGACATTGTTTAATATTTTAAGGAGGCTTTTGTATGGCTTATCCAAAAACTAAAAAAATTATGAATGAAATTGTTGCTGATTTAACTCAAACTCACATGGTTGTCCACCAACACCATTGGTATATGCTTGGAAGAGGATTTCTAAAATTGCACCCATATTTAGATGGTGTAATGGAAGAATTAGCTGAGCAGCAAGATGGGGTTGCTGAAAGATTGATCGCCATTAATGGTAATCCGATTTCCACCTACGAAGAAGTATTGGAGGAAACTAACGTTCCAGATCAAATCGGTAGCTGGGATTTGTCAATTGAAGAAAGATTCCAATTAATTATAAATGCATACAAACAATTGCGAGATGATTATGAAAGAGGGATCAAGATTAGTGAAGGAGAAGGAGACGACTCAACTAATGACCTATTGATTTCCTATCATACCGCGATCGAAAAAAGAATTTGGATGATGTCAGCTGAACTTGGTCAACGTCCAGGTGAAGGTGAATAGGAAAAATATATTTATGCAAAGCATTCCGTGTATGGAATGCTTTTTTGCTATAATTAAAGTAAATATTGCCATACAGGGAAGGAAATACCATGAATAAAGTTACAATTGTTGGGTCAATTAACGTTGATAATATTATGCATATTAAGAAACTTCCTCAACCAGGAGAAACGATAGCAATGTCTGAATTTTCAAAAGCTGCTGGTGGTAAGGGAGCAAATCAAGCCGTAGCAAGTAGTCGAGCAAAAAATGAAACAATTTTTGTTGGACGTGTTGGGGATGATGACAATGGTCGCTTTATGCTTGAACAATTTAAAGAAAATGGAATTAATGTTGACCATGTAGCTATAACTCCAAACCAACAAACTGGACAAGCTTATATTTTGCTTCAAGAGACAGGACAAAATTCAATTATTATTCAACATGGTGCAAATTTTGACGTAACAGCAGCAGATGTTAGAAATGCGAAGAGTCAAATTGAAGATAGTGATTTTGTGATTGCTCAATTTGAAACACCAATTGAAGCAACTATTGAAGCTTTTAAGATTGCTAGAGAAGCTGGTAAAATTACTATTTTAAATCCTGCACCTGCTCGTACTGATATCCCAGAAGAATTATTAGAGTTAACCGACTTGATTACTCCTAATGAAACTGAAGCTGAGAGTATTACAGGAATTAAAGTTGACAGTGAAGAGTCAATGAAGAAGAGCAGTGAAATTTTTCATCAAATGGGAATTAAGGGTGTAATTATCACAATTGGTGAACGTGGATCTTATGTTTCTTATGAAGATATTGAAGAAATTGTTCCAGCTTTCAAAGTAAAGGCAGTTGATACAACAGCAGCTGGTGATACATTCTTAGGTGCTTTATCTAGCGAATTGAAGCCTGATTTAAGTAACTTAAGAGATAGTGTGATTTATGCATCCAAATCATCCTCATTTACAGTTCAAAAATTAGGTGCATTTCCATCTATTCCAACTAGAGAAGTAGTTGAAGAAGCTTTGAAGGAGAAAAACTAATGAATAAGACAGAGCAAGATCAATTAAAAAAAGAAGCAGCTACTAAAGCAGCTAAAATGGTAGAGCCTAATTCTGTTTTAGGAGTTGGAACAGGCTCAACAGTTGCATTTTTCATCGATGCATTAGGTGAACGCAAAGAAAAAGAAGGGTTTAGTTTAAAGCATATTGTTACTACTTCTAATCGTAGTAAGAAGCAACTTGAAGGACTGGGCTTTAAGGTTGATGAGTTAGCAGATATTGATCAAGCTGATTTAACAGTAGATGGCGCTGATCGAGTAGACGATAATTTAGATGGAATTAAAGGCGGCGGTGGTGCCTTAACTTTAGAAAAAAATGTTGCTATCAACTCAAAAAAGATTATTTGGATTGTTGATGAATCAAAACTTGTTCATCACTTAAGTGGCTTTCCGCTTCCAGTTGAAGTATTACCAGTATCTGCTGAACAAAACTTTAAGCGTTTTGAAGCAGAAGGTTTGAAGCCTCAATGGCGTTTAGATGATGAGGGTAAGCGTTATGTAACGCATTACGGTAATTACATCATTGATTTAGCTGCTGACCCAACTCCAGTACCACATGGTTTAGCTGACTATCTAGATCATACAGTTGGTGTAGTTGAGCACGGTTTGTTTTTAGACATGTGTGATGAAGTTATCATTGCGCATAGTGATGGTACAATCGAAGATAAGAAGAAAAAATAATTAATTTGGGCTCATTATAAAAATGAGTCCTTATTTGTTTAACTAATACTAATCAAGGTATAAATATGACGATTGGAGAAGCTTTAAAAGCAGAAAGAAAGAGATTGGGATTAAGCCAGTCTCAAATGACAGGAAATTTAATAACGAAATCACATTATTCAAAAATTGAACGTGGCTTGTTTGACATTAGAACAAATGATTTATTAACAATTTTAAATTTACATAACATTGATGTGGTTGAATTTTTTAAAAAGATTTCTGTTACTAATCAAGAAGAAAATACGAAAGCCTATTTAGCCCAGCTTCATGCAGCTTATTACACGAGAAATATTGAGAAAATTGAGCAAATTAGTAATAAATTGAAAAATAAACAACCAAAAACACTAGAGTTAAAAAATTTAGAAGCACAAGCATCTCTTTTAAAAGCTTACTTTACAAACAGTATTGATACATTATCGGATAAATCAAAAGAAAATATTAAAAGAATTATTTTTAGTAATGATGAATGGCAAGTAGAAGATTTAAGGCTATTTGCAATTGCTATATCACTTTTTGATATTTCTGAATTGAATTCGGTGGTAAAATCTATTATTAGTCGCCATTTTAATTTGAATTTGGAAGAAAAGGAATTTAGGTTAGTTTTATCTGCGATACTAGTAAATTTTTTATCTTATTCTGTTAAAGTTCAAAATTCAGATATTCAATTGATCAAGAAAGTATTTCAGGTACTAGATAATTTAAATGGAGAACCGGATAATTGTTTTGCAAAATTAATGACTTTATATTATCGAGAATATTTTGCAGAAAATAGCAAAAATATGGAAGAAATTATAAAAGTCATAAGAAATAGCGGAATGGATAAAATATTAAAAAAGTAAAAATAAAAAGTGTTAAATTTAACACTTTTTATTTTTTTATAAGAATTAATTTTAATATAAGTACATAAAGAAAGTTAGTTAAAACTGAAATGGAGGTATTCAGATGTTTATTCCCTGGTATCCACTTTAAATAGATGAATTGGTGAGATGATAACGATGAAAATAATGAATATTAATTTGATTAAGAATATAGAATATGCAGAATTACTATCACAACCGGAAAACTCGAAATTATCAAAATTAATATTAAAAAAATTGAAAAGTTTACCAGATTATGAAGTTAAACAAAATAATTTTTTTATAGAATGTATTTCTACTAAAAATATTATGAAAGAACAAGGGTGGAAAATTCATATTTCAGCTTCTAATAATAATTATATCCACATTTTAAAAGAAGTAATTAGAATAATAGTTCCACTGAATGTTTCTTTTAAATGGGTTTCTATTAAGAATAGAAATATTATGTTAACCAAAGATTTTTTGAGAGAACAGGCTGGAAAATTCATTACTATTTATCCTCAGAATAATATTCAGTTTCAAGTTTTATGCAGGATATTTCAAAAAAAATTACGTCAATATAGTGGTGTTCCTATTTTGACAGATAAGTCTATAGGAAATGTAATATCAATTAGATATGGTGGTTTTAAGAAAATATTGGATTACGATAATGAAGGAGATGGAATATATTGTATAAGAGATACAAACAAAAAATTGGTGTATGACAGAAGAGAAATTGGAATTTATAAACCTGAGTGGATAACTGAGAATTTTGTAAAACCATTAAATAATCTATATCCAAAACAAAAATCTAAGTTATTAGAACAATATAATTTTAAAAATGCACTTCAATTTACTAATTATGGTGGGGTTTATGAAGCAATTCAAAAGAAAGATAATTTACACGTTGTAATTAAAGAAGCAAAAAAATATTTTGGAGGAAATATATTTAATAATAGTTTCCCTAAGGATGTAAGATCAATTCGTAGAAATGAATATTTAATTTTACAAAAAATTAGTTTAATAAATGCTACTCCTAAACCAATAAGTTACTTTAAAGAAAAGTCAGGAGATTATCTAGTCGAAAAATATGTTAGTGGAGATCTTCTAAGAACATTACGTCTTGAAAATCCATTGTATTATCCAAATGCTACAGAAGATGAGTATAATCAATATTTAAAGAAATTATCCCATATATTTTTGGATTTATACTTTAAAATCAATAAAATAAACAAAAATGGGATTATATTAAATGATCTTACGCCAAATAATATTATCGTAGATTTAAAAACGAATTCAGCTAAAATAATTGATTTAGAAAGTAGTGTTGATCTGTCCTGTGAAAAACCTACCTATCCTTTATTTGTTACGCCGGGGTATTCAGAATATTTTTATTCAAAAAAACTTAGCACAAACGATGATTTCTCATGGGTCATGTGTTTAATAGATATGTTGATAGCACGGGCACAACTACTAAATATTAATATTAAGTTAATAATTCAATCACTAGAATTTTGTAGAGAAATACAAGATTCATGGGCGCAATTATGTACCCATTTAATCTTGTATCTAGAACATTATAAAAATAATTCTAAGACACAAAATTGTATAAAAGAAATATTAAGCGATCTAAACAAGGAAATTCAAATTTATGGATGATGTGAGTATATTATGTCAAAAAACTTTAATAAGTGGAAAAAATCGATTAATAGATATTTTAAGTCAAAAAAATTATATGTCTAAACTGACCCCGTATTTTTCCAATACCTATAATTTTTTATATGGTACAGCGGGAGTATTGTATGGATTACAGCAGTTTGATGAATCTATTCCTCAAGACTTATTAGACGCTACTTTAGAGAAAATAAAAAGTAAAGATAATGAAGTTCTTCCCTCGTCACTTTCGCGAGGTAAATTGGCTCCAATGATAGTGATTTATCGTCTAACGCTAGATCCAAATTTGGAAAATAAAATATCAAATTTATTAAATTGTGAATTTTCTAGGATTGCTTTCTCTAAAAAAATATCTTTTTCTCTGGACAATGGATTAAGTGGAATAGGTATATTATCTTTAATAATGTATGAAATAACCCAAAAAGAGTATTATCTTTCTATTCCGGATATTATTGTAAAAATCATTTTACAACAAAAGATTATTTTATCTACATTTGGTTTAGCTTATGGAAACACAGGGGTAGCTGTATTTCTAATTAAGTATTATAAGTACAGAAAGAAAATTTCTATACTTAAACAGTCAAAAAAATATATATTAACAGATATCCAAAAAGGTCAATTAATAAATGGAAAAAATAAATTAAGAGGAATTAGATGCAATTTAAAATCTAATATACCTTACATATACATTCCCTATGGTACTGCCGGTATAATTAAGACTACTTTGTTATATTTAGGAGAAATAGATGATCTTGGTTTGAGAAAAGAATTAAATTTTTTAGTAAATTCATTGAAGGTGTCGTCTACATTGCAGTCTGGCTATGCTTTTGGTACAGCGGGTATTATTTCAACTTTAAATGATATTTTAAAATTTGATAAAACTGATCCGTACCAGGTAAGAATATATTTTGAAAAGTTAATTCGATCATTATTATCGACAGGCTTTAAAATGAAAAATCAAATTATTTTTTCTGGTGATCAAAACTTTAAAGAATTTATAGATTACGGATCTGGTTCAATGGGAATCTTATTAACTTTAAAAAAGATTATCGATAATCAAGAATTTGATCCTATTTTTAAAGATTTGTAAATATTTTGAAAGAAGGTGAGAAACATGAAAAACATTGAAACTGTAGTAGATTTGCAAGATTTGCAATCTATTCCAATGAAAGATCACAAAGCAACAGCAAATGATAATCATTTTGCAAGTAGTTTAAGTTGTGGATGTTCTGCATTTCATTAATAAAGTATTCATAAATAAGAATGTTAGTAATAACATTCTTATTTTGTCTCTAATTAGGAGAAAAGGGTATGAAAATCAACTTCAAATGGATAATTAAAAATCTTCCTATTTGGTTAATCGGATTAATTATAATTTTTTTAATTTTAGGTGGTTTTGAAGGTGTAGTAAATGGAATTATTTTAGGACAATTTCCAAATCTTGTGGATGCATCTTCAAACAAATTAATCTTATTTTTGATTCAAAGTAGTGGAATTTTCTGTATTGTCTATACAGCTTTAGTTTTGAAAAATATACTCTTAAATTATGCACGGAAAATTTTAAGAGTTTCTCTAAAAAAAACTATGCTTCTAAGTAGTTTTTCAAATCATCAAGAAACAGAAAAAGGTTTGAATCAAATTAGTAATGATGCAGCCAAAATCGATGAGAATTATTTCTCTCTAATTGCCGAGATTTTATCTACTGCTGTGGCAGCAGTTATTTCGACTATTTATGTATTACAGGTTAATATTCTAATGGGAATTATTTTTGTAACCTTTTCTTGTCTAAGTTTAATCCCGATGCTTTTTGGTAAGAAAAAACTTGGAAGGCTAGGAGACGAATGGAGTAAAAGTAATACTAAGGTAATGCATACGGCTGGTGACTGGCTTCGTGGCTTTAGAGATATTTTGCAATATAATGCACAAAGAACATTCTTTAATCATGTTTCCTCTACAATTAATCAAAGTGAAAGTATTCTTTTAAAGCAAGAAAATTTACAGTGGCTTGTGCAATATGTAAACTTATTGTTTACAATTTTAGCATTAGTAGGTCCATGGGCTATTGGCTTCTACTTTATTGTCAACCACTTATTTAACGTTACAATTAGTGCACTTCTTTCCTTAACTCTTTCTGCAAATAGTGTAGTTCAAAATTTTCGGATTTTAATGCAGTGTTGGTCAGAAGTAGCCGGAACAACAAATATACGTAAGATTGATGAAATTAACGAAGATATTTTAGAGCAATCAAAAATAGAATTATGTAAGCCGAATATTAAGTTGGAAAATATCAATGTAACATATGATGAGCGAGTAATTTATAATAATCTAAATTTTGATATTCCTTACGGTAGTAAGATTTTACTACAAGGACCATCAGGAGCAGGGAAGAGTACATTTTTGAATTTAATAGCTGGTGTAATCAAGCCTAATAAAGGAAAAGTGTTGATTAATAAAAGAAAACCAAATTTAGCTGATATAACATATATTGCGCAGACGCCATGGATTTTTGAGGGAACAATCAGAGATAATTTATGTTTAGGCGAAAAATATTCTGATAAAGAGCTAATGAAAATCTTGGAAAAAGTAGGATTAGTAGCAGAACTAGGAGAAAATATCCTTAATAGAAAAATAAATCCAACTCAGGAAAATATTTCGGGCGGACAAAAGCAAAGATTAGTAATTGCTCGTGCACTTTTAAGAAATAAATCTATTATTTTACTTGATGAAATCACTGCTGCTTTAGATGATAAGAATAGTGATAAGATTAGAGAACTAGTATATCAAGTCCCTGGAACAATTATTGAAAGTGCACACCATATTAATAATCGCCTTCTTGATAAATATAGCTTTGTTAAAAAGACAGTTAAAGATCAAAAACTAATATAATTTTTAAAAGACTTGACCAGTTCAAGTCTTTTTTTGTAACAAATCTTAGTTCATAATAAATATGATACGTAAATTTAGAAAGAAGGACCTTTATGTCAAAAAAGCCCTTAATTATTAGTACAGATCCAGGTATTGACGATATTGCTGCAATGACAATCAGTCTTTTTGCAGATGAACTTGATGTTAAAATGATTGTTCCAACCTGGGGAAATGTTTCTTTAGCTCATACTTTACAAAACACTCTTGATTTAGAGAACTTTTTACACACAAAAGTTCCTGTAGTCAAGGGCGCTAATCAGCCACTAGTGCGTCCAGCCATTAGTGCAGCTTCTGTTCATGGTGAAACGGGAATTGCTGGCTTTGAATTTGAAAAAGCTAGCGATGAGTTATTAGAGCCAGGACTTGCTGCTACTAAGATGTATGAAGCAATTAAAAACAGTCCTGAAAAAGTTACTTTATTAGGAGTTGGTCCTTTAACTGACTTTGCCCTTTTATTTAAGCAATACCCTGATGTGGTAGAAAATATTGCTGAAGTTTATATTATGGGTGGAAACATTGGGCATGGAAACCATAGTCCATTTGCGGAATATAATATTGCAGGTGATCCAGAAGCAGCACAGATAGTTTTCCATTCCGGCTTGCCAGTTTATGTAGCTCCACTTGAAATTGGAGATAAAGCTCATTTAACTCAAGATCAGATGGACAAGATTAAAGAATGCGGCGAAGTTGGTAAAATGCTTTATTCGATGTTTTCTAATATTCATGAACCTGATGGAGATACTCGAATTAAGATTTATGATCCGACAGCGGTTGGAATTATGCTTCATCCTGAATTCTTTACTTTAAAGCCAGCTAATGTTGAAATTGAATTAGCTGGACGCTATACATATGGTGCTAGTGTGATGGATTTCTTAAGTGAAAAACATAATGCACAGATTGCAACCGACGTTGATACAGAGAAGTTTGCAGCTTGGTTCATTGATAGTATCAAGACTGCTAATAATGGGAGAAAATAATGACTGATTTAGTCTATCGCTCAGTAATGCGCGATATTAAACAAAAAATACTTAATAATGAATATGAAGATATGCGTTTGCCTGATGAGCGAAGCCTAAGCGACTATTATCATGTAAGTCGTTCATCGATGAAACGCGCTTTAGGTTTGCTTGCTCAGCAGGGGATAGTTTTTAAAAAAAGAGGTAGCGGAACATTTATTAATCCGCTCTATTTGAAGAATCAAGCGCTTTTTAAGTATGAGGGATCAAATTTAGGTATTACCGATTCCTTTAGTGTTCCCGGTAAGAAGCAAAGTATTGAGCTGTTAGACTATCAGGTAATCAAGGCCGACGAAGATTTGAGACAGGATTTGTTTTTAAAAGATTCAGATTTTGTTTATCAAATAAAACGACTTCGTTTACTAGATGATCAGCCATTTTTAATTGAAACAGGATTTATTCCTATTAAGATTACTCCAGAATTAAATCCGGATATTCTTAAAGGATCCCTCTTTAACTACTTAGAAGATACACAAAATAAAACTGTAACACGTTCATTCTTAACAATTACAGTTGAGCCATCAACTTTAGAAGATCAATCTAAACTGATGCTGGCACCTAATGAACCTGTAGGTGTAATGGAAGGTATTTTCTTTTTAGATGATGGAACTCCATTTGAAGTTTCAAATATGAGAATTCATTATAAATACATGAAGTACAATACTTTTGTTAACTTAAGTCAAGAATAAAAATAAGCCATTGTTTTTCTCGGGGGGATGAGAGAAACAATGGGTTTTTGTATGGGACGAGTAGCTTAATCAAATTGCAAACTATCGTCAACCGGGGACAGATATACATAGTTTAAGTTAGTATTTTTACATTGCTCACTGAGGGAATTAATTAAAGTATCTTGTTCCTTAGTAATCGGAATTTGCTTAAGTACTATTTGAGATTGCAAATACATAACTAACTTATTGCTCCAAGCAGCTGCGTCATCGTGGTTTTCAGCTTTGGCTATGACTTTTAAAATTGTCTGCTCAAGCGGAAGATATGCTTTAATTTGAACTTTATTGAAACTAGTATATAAATCTTTTAATACTGTGATAATTTCATCGTGCTTTGTAATAGATTTTTCTAACATGATAAAGACCTCACTATCTTAAATAATTTAACTGATTTCTGGGCCCACTAAAATACTAGCATCTTTCATGCTTGAAAAGCCTATTTTGTATGAAAGTAGCGGTTTTTGCTAAGTGTTTATCTTGATTTAAATAACATTATACTGATTTAAATCAGTGAATCATTTCTTAAATACTGATTAATCCTTAAAATAAAGCCCTAAATACAGATAAATACGTAAAATGAAAGAGCTTTCTGATAAGATTAGACATATGAGGTGAGATAAATGCAATCACAAGTTGAAAGATTAGATTTAATTAGACAAAAATTAGATGAGAAAAAAGCAATTAGTACACGTGAAATTATGAAATTGTGTCATGTCTCTTTTGATACGGCTAGGAGGGATGTAATTAAATTAACCAGCACCGGTCAAGCGATTCGAATTCATGGCGGATTGATGAAAATTAAACAGGGGACAGTGCCAGATTATAATTCTCGCGTCCATGTTTTGTCGCCTATAAAGAACAAAATAGCTAAGATGACGGCAAAATATTTAACAGCTGATAAGCTAATATATTTGAATGCTTCAACGACTATTTCGCAGTTATGTCGCTATCTTAACGGATTAAATGCAACAGTGATGACAAATTCGATTGATAATGCGGATGCCTTAATGATGGATAACTTGCCTAATGTCATCTTATTAGGCGGTTATCTAAACAAAGAGAATCACTATACATCTTCTTTAAATAGTTTAAAAGAAATAGATCAATATGAATTTGATATTGCCGTAATCGGGACATCATCGGTTAATAAAAATGGAGTTTTTGTAGTTAATCACTCTGATGCACAAATTGAAAGAGAAGTAGTTAATCGAACCAAAACAGTTATTTTACTGGCAGAAGAATATAAATTTAAAGAAGATAGATCTTCGCCGTATAAGGTCATGGATTGCAAGCAAGCTGATATTTTGATTACAGATAATAAGCTTGATCCACAGTATCGAAAATATTTTAAAAAGAATATTAAGATTCGTGAAGTACTCGAAGAGGAAAAGGAAAAAAGTAAGTAATTATAATTGGACCGTCCCAATAATTTTAAAAGTTGAATTTTTGCACTTGATGCTATATGATAAGTACTGTAATAAGCAAATGAAAACTATTTCAAGGAGATATAGCTATGGCAGTAAATTACGATTCTCAAGAATACTTAAAGAGTGTTGACGCATACTGGCGTGCAGCTAACTACTTATCAGTGGGACAATTATTTTTAATGAGTAATCCTTTACTTAAAAGAGAATTAAAGGCAGAAGATGTAAAACCGAAGCCAATTGGTCACTGGGGTACAATTGTGCCGCAAAACTTTATCTATGCACATTTAAATCGTGCAATTAAGAAATATGATTTAAATATGTTCTATATCGAAGGTTCTGGTCACGGTGGTCAAGTAATGGTATCTAATTCATACTTAGATGGTTCTTATACTGAACGCTACCCAGAAATTACTCAAGATGAAAAGGGAATGGCTAAGTTATTTAAGCAATTTAGTTTTCCAGGTGGAGTTGCTTCTCATGCTGCTCCAGAAACCCCTGGATCAATCCATGAAGGTGGAGAATTAGGATATTCACTGTCCCACGGTGTTGGTGCAATTTTAGATAATCCAGACGTAATTGCTGCAGTTGAAATTGGTGACGGTGAATCAGAGACTGGTCCACTTGCTACTTCTTGGTTTTCAAGTAAGTTCATTAATCCAATTAAAGATGGTGCAGTTATTCCTATCTTACAAATTAATGGCTTTAAGATTTCTAATCCAACTATCGTTTCTAGAATGAGTGATGAAGACTTAACTAAGTACTTTGAAGGAATGGGTTGGAAGCCATATTTTGTTTCTGCATATAAAGACGGTGAATTTAATGGTTATAAAGACCACATGGAAGTTCACCAAGAAATGGCTAAGACAATGGATGAAGTTGTTGAAGAGATTAAGGCTATTCAAAAGCATGCGCGTGAAAACAAGGATGATTCCTTAGTGAAGTGGCCAATGATTGTCTTTAGAGTACCGAAGGGGTGGACTGGGCCAAAATTTGATCTAGATGGCAATCCAATTGAAAATAGTTTCCGTGCTCACCAAATTCCAATTCCCGTTGCTCAAGATGACATGACTCATAAAGAAATGCTTACTGATTGGATGGAAAGCTATAAGCCAGAAGAATTATTCAATGAAGACGGCTCACCAAAAGATATTGTTAAGGAAAATACCTTATCAGGCGACCAAAGAATGGCTATGAATCCAGTAACCAATGGTGGTATTGATCCAAAAGTCTTAAATATGCCTGATTACCGCGACTTTGCAATTAAATTTGATAAACCTGGCTCTGTTGAAAAACAAGATATGGCTGAATGGGCAAAATATTTAGATAAGATGTCTGAATTGAACCCAACTAATTTCCGTGGTTTTGGCCCTGATGAAACTAAATCTAATCGTTTATTCCAACTTTTAGATAATCAAAAACGTCAATGGATGGAAAATATTCATACTCCAAACGATGAGAACTTGGCTCACGAAGGTCGTGTGATTGACTCACAATTGTCAGAACACCAAGATGAAGGTTGGCTTGAAGGATATGTATTAACCGGTCGTCACGGATTCTTTGCTACTTATGAAGCATTTGGCCGTGTAGTTGATTCAATGCTTACTCAACATATGAAATGGTTGAGAAAAGCTAAAGAGCAAACTTGGAGACATGATTATCCAGCTTTAAACTTAGTTGATACTTCAACTGTTTTCCAGCAAGATCACAATGGTTATACTCACCAAGATCCAGGTATGTTAACTCATTTGTATGAAAAGAATCGTCCTGATTTAATTCACGAATACTTGCCAGCAGATACTAACTCCCTTCTTGCTGTATCTGATAAGGCATTTAGAGATCGCGAATGTATCAATGTTTTAGTAACTTCTAAACAACCTCGTCCTCAGTGGTTCTCAATTGAAGAAGTTAAGAAATTAGTTGATAAAGGTCTTGGCTATGTTGACTGGGCATCAACTGATAAGGGCGCTAAGCCAGATGTTGTTTTTGCTTCAACTGGTACTGAACCAACAATTGAATCTTTAGCTGCCATTGACTTACTTCATAAGAAATTTCCAGACTTAAAGATTCGCTATATTAATGTGATTGATGTCATGAAGTTAATGTCACCAGAAAAGAATCCAAATGCAATTAGTAATGAAGAATTCAACCGTCTTTTCCCTAAAGGTACACCAGTTATCTTTGCATGGCATGGATTTAAGCCAATGATGGAATCAATTTGGTTTGATCGCGGCCGTGGTAAAGATGATGTGCATATTCATGGCTATGAAGAAAATGGTGACATTACCACTCCTTTTGATATGCGTGTCTTAAACCACATGGATCGCTATGACTTAGCAAAAGATGTAGTAGAAAGTATTCCTGAGCTAAATGAAAAGAATGCGGATTTCATTGATGAGATGGATAGCTTGCTTGCTAAACACCATCAATATATCCGTGATAACGGTAAAGATATGCCTGAAGTTACTGAATGGCAATGGAATGGCTTAAAATAAATATATTATTTTTTAAAGATCGGATTAATTTCCGGTCTTTTTTAATTGTAGTTATTAAAAAATCAGTGTATTGTTAGTGTGATATTTATTGTTATAATATATTGAGGAAAGTAAGTGTAATTATTAATAAATAAAAGATATTGTAGGAAGGGATGATGAGATGGATTTTAAAGATGTTTTAGCAAGTGAACATGCAACAAGAAAGTTTACTGATCAAAGAGTAAGCGAAAAAACTGTGATTAAGGTAATCGAAGAGGCTCAAAGAACACCATCATTACTAAATTCACAACCATGGCGAATTTATGTGGCTGAAGGTGAGGTTGCAAAAGCAATAAGAAAAGATCATGAGGAGAAGGTATAGAACCACATGAAGATTTTGCTTCATTGCTAAAAGTTGAGTGGGATACGTTTCCAAGTAAGAATATGGCAACGATGAGTGAAACTTTAGATTACTTTTTACGTGGTGAATCTGATGCTTTCGATCAAGCTCAAATAAAATTGTTTAACGCTCCTGTGATAGTATTTTTGACTATTCCTAAAAAATCTCCAGCTTGGTCAATTTTTGACTTAGGTGCGTTTTCACAGACATTGATGTTAGCTGCTAATAATCGTGGTTTAAGTACAATGCCAGCTCATGCTTTCGTTAAGTACCCAGATGTAATAAGAAAATATTTGGATATTCCAAAAGATGAATCAATTGGAATTGGTATTGGTTTAGGATATCCGAATAAGAAGGCAACAATCAATAATTATAAGTCTAAACGTGTACCGTTAGATGAAGTTTTAAAGATTAAAAAAGATATCTAGTTAAGAAACTCTTGAAGAAGTTAAAGTCTAGCTAATTTGTTAGATGAATTCTTTAAGAGTTTTTATTTGCTTATTTAAAATAAAATTAAAATATGGCATAATTATAAAAAATAAAGGAGAAGAAGAATGATGTTATTAGTTTCTCCTGAGCAATGGGCTAATTGGGATAAATGGTTTAATTACACATTGCCAGGCTATATTTTAATTTTAGGGATAATTTTTTTATTTGTTGGATTGATTCCATTTTTATGCGTACATAATAAAATTACTTATACTTTATTTGGGGTGACAACCGTATTTTTAGTAACTTTTCTGGGGATAGCTTATTTTAAAAATAAGGAATCAAAAGAATATGTCAAAGAAAATCACTATTTAACGGCAATGGTTAGAGAGTATGATGCTCAGATTTTTTCTAATAAATATTATGATCCAGAGGAAATCGAGATGTTTAAATATGTAGCTGATATTCAGACCCCGTCTCATTTGCCTTCCGTTTACAAAAAGATACCAGTGAAGCAAGAAGTTACCTATCTTGGTAAAAATGATTATTATGCCTTTATTAAATTAAATGATGTAGTAATGAAGTTCAGTCTGGCAGATTGTAAAAAAATTCCAGGAAGTAAAGCTTACTTTACAGGCTATCATTTTAAGATTAGAAATAAAAAGTTTTTGAAGTTAGGATTTATTGATTTAAAATATAATTTACGCGATAAAGTAGAACTACCAGCCGATTCCTATAACAAGCAAGTTTCAAGTAATATTGAAGAAAATTATAATCATCCCGGATTAGTTGCAAACTGGATCCCTGATTCAGCAAAATAATGCTAAAATAGAGATGTAATTATTTAATATATAAAAAAGGTGAAGATCACTTGTCTACAAGTACTATAACTACTAATTTAATTGTTATTTTCATAACGTTTTTAATTGCAATTTTCTTTGTTGTTGCTGAATTTGCTTTAGTGCAGACTAGATCGAGTCAGCTAGAAGATATGCTGGCAAACGGGCAAGGCAACCCTAAGAAACTAAAGCGTGCTCTACATATGGTTCATAATTTGAATGAGTCATTGTCTACCACTCAAGTAGGTACTACTTTAGTTGGTGTTATTTTAGGTTGGATTGGTCAAGGAACTATTGAAGAACTATTGACTGATGTGTTTAAAATGACACCTTGGTTTGGAGCAAAGACTAGCGGAGTATTAGGAGCAACTTTAGGTGTTGTATTGCTAACTTATTTAGAGGTTGTTGTAACTGAAATTGTTCCTAAGAATATTGCTATTGACATGCCCGTTAAGTGTTTAATGGCAGTTGTTACTCCTTTAGCTGCTTTCCATACGATTGTATATCCATTTGTATGGTTACTTAACCATAGTGCTAATGGATTGCTTCATTTATTAGGGATGCAGTCCGCTGATGAAGAAAGTGAAGTTTATTCACAATCTGAAATCTTACGTTTATCTCGTAACGCTGTAACTGGCGGCTCACTTGATAAAGACGATCTTTTGTACATGGAACGTGCTTTTGAATTAAATGATAAAGTTGCTAAAGATATCATGACAGACCGTACTCAACTTCAAGTTTTAAATGCGACTGATGATGTAAAAACAGCTTTAGAAAAATATATTAAAGATGGCTTTAGTCGTTTCCCAGTTGTGCGTGATAATGATAAAGATGATGTTGTAGGATACGTTTATGCTTATGATATCGTAAGTCAAGATCAGGAAAATCCTAATGTTCCGATTACTAGAATTATTAGAGCGATTATTACTGTGCCTGAATCAATGTTAATTCAAGATATTTTGAAATTAATGATTAAAAAGCACACACCAATTGTTTTAGTAGTTGATGAGTATGGTGGAACAAGTGGAATTGTAACTGATAAAGATATTTATGAAGAACTCTTCGGATCAATTAAGGATGAAATCGATGATGTTTCAGACGAATATATTGTCCGCGATGATCATGGAAATATCCATGTTTCAGGAAAGACTACTTTATATGATTTTGAACGCTACTTCCATACTAAGCTTAAGGCATTCGAAGATAGTGATATTATTACCATCGGTGGTTATATGATGGAACACTATCCTAATTTAAAACGTGGTGAGTCTGTTGATTTAGAAGGCTTTAAGTTTAAGCTAGTAAACATTGAACAAGGATTCATGCGTTGGTTCATCGTTTCTAAGATCGATCAAGCCAGTGAAAATGATGATTCAGAAAATAGCGATCAAAATGATAAAGAAAAAGATAAATAATCGGAAAAAGCACCTCAAGATAGGTGTTTTTTGTCTAATTAAATGTTATAATTCTACTATTAACAACGCATTTATAAAAGGATATAGAGGGTTAAAATGCAAAATAGTGATAATATTGACAACATTATTGATCGTGTTTTATTTAGTCAAGATGACATCGAAGAGATTTGTCAAAGACTAGGTAAGCAATTAACTGAGGATTATGCTGGTAAGTTTCCATTAGTCATTGGGGTACTAAAGGGTGCTGTATACTTTATGACTGATTTAACACGCCATATGAATGTAAAAATGCAAAATGACTTTATGGATGTTTCAAGCTACGGTGATGGCTTTGAATCAACTGGTAAAGTTAGATTAGATATTGACGTTCAAGCAGATGTTAAGGGTAGAGATGTATTACTGGTTGAAGATATTGTTGATACTGGTCATACTCTAAAATTTATGAAGGATCTATTAATTGAACGTGGCGCAAAGAGTGTAAAGTGTTGCGCACTTCTTAATAAGACAGAACGCCGTGAAGATGATGTAGTTGTAGATTACTATGGCTCAAAAGTTGAAAATGAATTTGTAGTTGGCTATGGATTAGACTACTTAAATGCATATCGTAATCTACCTTATGTTGGTGTTTTAAAACCAGAAGTTATTCAAGCAAACTTAAACCGTTAATCATTCAAAATATCTTTATCATAAAATTAAAAAGGGTTGAGACTTTCTCCTTAGCTAGTGGAAGTTTCAACCCTTTATCTATGAGCTTTATTATTGGCGATTATTCTGTTTTTTCATATAGTAATAAATAGGAAGGCCCAATAGCGTTAGACTGATACCGGTTATTGAGAGCCAAAATTCATTAATTACAGTACTGATCACAATGAATAAACCACCACCAATTGAGATGATCGGGACAATCGGATACCAAGGAACAACATAAGGACGTTCTAGTTTAGGTTCGCGGTAGCGCAAAATTACCACTGCAATTGAAATTAAGGTGGTAAAGGTCCACATGACGAAGACGAGCATGTTGGTTAAGAGATCAAAAGTCCCTAGTAGAATCATTATTAAAGATACCACGAGAATAATTAGGGCACTAAGAGTAGGTACACCTGTATTAACATTAGTGCGACTAATTTTATCAGAAAATGGTAACATCTTATTTTTGGCTAAAGTATAAGGTATTCTCATTCCCGTAAGCATAAAACCATTAATTGCGCCATAAACTGAAATTAAAATTCCAATCGTAACTAATTTACCGCCTAAACTGCCAAATAGTTTTAACGAAGCTAAATAAGCAGTATTTTGATTGCCGATAATTTCTTTAAAAGGAAGAGCAGTCAGAAAAGCGTAGTTGACCAATACATAAATTAAAGTAATAGCAGATAGACCGATGATAATAGCTCTTGATAGATTCTTCTCAGGCTTTTCAATTTCACCAGCTAAATTAGTTACGTTAATCCAGCCATCATAAGCAAATAAAGCTGCAAGTAAACCACCGCTTAAGCCTGTCCAAAAAGATGTATTATGCCCAGCGCTTAAAGGGAATAAGTTAATATCGACTTTGCTTGAATTAAAAAGACCGAAAATCACAATTAAAGCAATTGGGATGGCCTTAAGAATAGTCATGACTGATTGCATTCGGGTTGAAAATTTTGTAGAAATAAAGTTTAAGCCCATTAAAAAGATGGCGAGCAGTAGACCAATTAAAGTTGCGTATTTAGCAGGTAAGTTAAATAAAACAACAAATTGTTGCCCGAATATTACACTTAAAGCTGCAATATTGGCAGGGAAATAGACTAGCATTTGAGCCCAGCCAAATAAAAAGCCCCAAACTTTTCCATAAGTATACTCGATGTACTTGATAGAGCCGCCAGTAACTGGAAGAGCAGCTGCAATTTCAGATACGGTAAGGCCAGAAGCGATGGAAACAATACCGGCTAAAATCCAGACGAAAAGAGTTAATGAGGAAGTGCCGGTTTCATGACTAATGCTTCCTATTTTGAAAAAAACGCCCCCACCGATTACAGTTCCAACGACTGTAGCTAGGGCTTGACCAAAGCTAATTTGTCTTTTCAAGATTGTGCTTTCCTTTCGATATATCTATAACTTTTAGTAATGATATCATTTTATACTAAATCTTAATGAAAGTGGTGTAGAAAGAAGAAGTTCGTTAAAATAGCTAATGGAGGGACTGAAATGCATCGTTATCGACATAAATATACTTTCCCAAGTATTATTATTTTACTCATTTTAGCTTTTTCAGGACTAGTATGGGGATACTTTAATATGAGGCAAAATACAACTGTTCCTCGTGGCTCAAATATGAGTGTATTAGGCATTGAACTAGACCAAACAAAAGATTACATTGATTTACATAAGCTAGAAAAAAATGGTATTTCTTTTGTATATTTGAGGTCAACACAAGGAAAATCTTATTTTGACGATAATTACTTACTTATCGCGATCAAATTCAAGGAACTAACTTAAACTTTGGTACAATTATTGCTTATAGTGATGAAACGAGTAATCAAGAACAATACCAATACTTTTTGAATAAAGTTGGAACTAACACCGGAAGTTTGCCTGTTATGATTGTGCCAGCTGCTAGTCACTTGACTAAATCATATTGGAAGCGAATGGGAATTTTTGCTCAAATGATAAATAATCTTGGAAAAAGAGTAATGATAGCTGGTGACTACCGTTATCATAATTATTTTCCAGAGGGAACACGGTTCTTATATACGGGAGCAAGTTTAAAAGATAGACGACACTATGCTTTTTGGTGTTACACTCAAAATGGAAGAGTTAAAAATATAGATAATCTCGAACGGAATGTAACTATGTTTGCTTATATTGGTACTAATACGCAGTACGAGCAATTATATGGTCAGCAAGGAACACAATAGAGGAAATAAAATGTATTCAAACGCAATTACACAAGTTTTAGAAAAAGAACATAAAAATAAACCAACCTTAATTCAAGAAAGAACATATGATGCTATTCGTAATGGTGCTAGCATCGTAGGATTGGCTAAGACTGGTACCGGTAAAACTTTAGCTTATGGTTTGCCAGTAATGGAGCGAATTGCCGAAATTGGTGGTAGAGGCATTATTTTAGAACCAACCACTGAACTTGCGATCCAAACCAGAAATAATCTTTTACCTTATGCAAAATCATTAGGCTTAAAAACCATTGCATTAGTTGGAGCAGGAAATAGAAAAAGACAATTAGAACGCTTAAAAAAGGAAAAGCCGGAAATAATAATTGCTACACCAGGAAGATTTTTTGACTTTTTATCAGAGAATCGAATCAAGTATCAAGACATTAATGCTTTGGTGATTGATGAAGCGGATGATATTTTAGAATTCACAAAATTAGATTTACTGAGTTCATTAGGACAAAATTTATCTTCAACTGCTCAAATTTTACTTTTTGGAGCATCAGAGTCAGAAATAACAAAAGATGCCGAAGATTTGTTTAATCATACTTTCTTACTGATTGATGTGCGACCAGAGCAAAAATCTGAAGTTAAACATTACTTTTTACAAGTCTCAAATGAATATAAAATGCAGTTTTTGCAGCGGTTGGCAAAGTTAGATAAGTTTAAGGGTATTCTCTTTTTTGATAGTACAGAAAGTGAAATGAGATTTGCGCGAATTTTTAGTCATAGTAAGACAAAATTTGCTGTTTTAAGTAATGAAACTAGTAAGCAAAATAGAGAAAAGATTCTTAGTAATTTTAGGGCAGGTCGAATTAAGTTTTTATTTGCGACTGATTTAGCAGCTCGTGGGTTAGACTTACCTGATGTTAGCTATGTTATTAACTTTGAAATTCCGAGTGAAGTAAATACCTACTTGCATCGGAGCGGTAGAACGGGCCGAATGAATAAATCAGGAACTGTTGTCACTCTTGGGGACGATCATGACTTTAGAGACTTGAAAAAGTTACTAGCTGATACTTACCAAGTTCAAAGAGCATATTTTGCAGGCTATAGTTTAACGACTGAAAAACCAAAACGAAAAAAAGAAGAGCCAGAAACCCAAGAGAAGAAAGTAAAGGAAAGTAAGCCTAAGCATAAAAAGAAGCGTTGGCGCAATAAGAAAAATAAAGGATATCATCCTCGAAAGGATAGAAGAGAAAAATAATGTCATCTTTAGTTAAATGGCTAGAAACTTATGTTTTGCCACCTGCATCGCGTTTAGCTCAACTACGCTGGCTAGTTGCAATGCGAGATACTTTTATTTCTTTACTGCCAATTACAATGGCCGGTTCAATTGCAATGCTATTTAATAGCATAATTAGAGCAGCTAAAGTACAAATGCATTGGGATACTTTTTATTCTTTAATGCAGCCTGTAATAGCGATTGACAATATCATTTGGGAAGGTACATTTGCCCTTTTTGCGGTTTATTTTGCAATTTCTTGGGGTTATCACCTAGCTAAGACTTATGAAGTGAACCGATTTGCAGGTTCTGTCGCTTCTTTAGTTGCTTTTGCAATGAGCATTAGTGATTCTGTTAAATTGCACATTGATGGGGATGTAGTTGATATTAAAAATGCTTTTGATATCAAACAATTTTCTACAATGGGGCTATTTACAGCTATTATCTTTGGCTGTATTGGAACAGCATTATTTATTACCTTTTATAAGGCTAGAATTAGACTAAAAGTAGATAGTAGTATGCCGCATGCAGAATGGGTTGCATTTAGTACTTTGATCCCGATCCTGCTTTCTATTTTTATTGTAGGTTTTGTTAATTATGCTTTTCAAAGGCTTACAGGAACCTATTTTGGTAATTGGCTGCTTACTACTATTCAAAGACCCTTGGTTAATTTAGGACAGGGCTTTGGAGTTGTTTTATTAGTTACATTTTTGGTTCAGATCTTCTGGTTCTTTGGAATTAACGGGATAAGTGTGCTAACTCCAGTAATGGATTCTTTGTGGCTGACACCAGAAAATATTAATGTTACAGCTGTTAGAAACAGTGAGCATGTTCCTTATATTTGGGTTCGCGACTCTTTTAATGTTTTTGCATGGTTTGGTGGAGCAGGCGGAACTCTGGTATTAATTATTGCCATTTTAATGTTTTCTAAGCGTAAAGATTATCGAACAATAGCAAAGATGGCTGTAGCACCAGGAATTTTTAATATTAATGAACCTATTATTTTCGGTCTGCCAGTTGTTTTTAATCCTGTCTATTTAATTCCGTTTGTTGTAGCTCCTTTAGTAAATGTATCATTAGCTTATTGGGCTACACAGGCTGGTTTAGTTAATCCAGTTCAAATTTTTGTTCCAACTGTAATGCCGCCACTTATTGGACCGTTCTTAGCTTGCAATTATGATTGGCGTGCTATTGTACTGGCTCTCATTAATATGGTAATTGCGCTTCTTATTTGGATGCCGTTTGTTTTTGCGGCAGATAAGATTGCTAAGCACGATAATAATCAACGGAATTTCTATTTACCTCAATATTAAATTTATGATAGTGAAAAGCTAGTTTTTATGTTAAAGTAGAAACTAGTCCTGACCCCGTAGTTCATCTGGATAGAACAATGGTCTCCTAAACCGTAGAGGTGAGTTCGAATCTCACCGGGGTCATACATGAAAAAAGCATTTCTTCAATTAATGAGAAGAAATGCTTTTTTATTCATCTTAAACATATTTTAATGGGTTAATAAAAATCTCTAAAACAATCCAGAGAAAAATAATTAGTAATATTGCAATAATTCCAATTAAAACATGCTTAGTTTTTTGTGGGTAAGAGTTCCCAAAGAGGAAAACTAAGCAAAAGACTATAATGGTAATTAAAATTGCAGCTAAAGATAAAAAACTAAACATAAATTGCTCACTTTCCTTATAGTATATAAGTATAAAGTAGTTTGACAAATAGTACCAAAGAAAATTTAATTGGGGTATAGTAGAAGATACAAAATATAAGGTAAGGATAAATTATGAATAAAGTAAAAGTAATGACAGTTTTTGGTACTAGACCAGAAGCTATTAAAATGGCACCGTTAGTGTTGAAGCTAAAAAAAGATGATCGTTTTGAAGAGATAACAGTCGTAAGTGCTCAACATCGTGAAATGTTGGATCAGGTTTTAGATATTTTTAAAATTAAACCTGACTATGATTTTAATATCATGCATAAAAATCAAACATTAGAAGATATTACTTCAAAAGTAATGCTTGATATGGCTAAAGTAATAAAAAAAGAGCAACCAGACATTGTTTTGGTTCATGGGGATACAACAACTAGCTTTGCGGCTGGCTTAGCAACTTTTTATGAACAAACAAAGTTAGGCCATGTGGAGGCTGGCCTTAGAACCTGGAATAAGTATTCTCCGTTTCCAGAAGAGATGAATCGGCAAATGACTGATGATTTAACTGATTTATATTTTGCACCAACTAAATTAAGCAAACAAAACTTAATTAAAGAAAACCATCCCGCTGATAATATTTATGTGACTGGGAATACTGCCATTGATGCTTTGGAACAGACGGTTAAAGAAGATTATCATCACGATGTTCTGGATGAAATTAACCCAGATAGTAAGATTATTTTAGTTACCATGCACCGCAGAGAGAATCAAGGAGAACCGATGCGACGCGTCTTTAAAGTTATAAAACAGGTAGTTGATAGTCATAAAGACGTTGAAATTATCTATCCGGTTCATCTGTCTCCACGTGTACAAAAGGTAGCTAAAGAGGTATTAAGTGACGATCCGCGAATTCACTTGATTAAACCCCTAGATGTAGTTGATTTTCATAATTTAGCTAAAAAAAGCTACTTTATTATGACTGATTCGGGTGGAGTTCAAGAAGAAGCTCCTTCTCTAGGTAAGCCAGTATTAGTTTTACGTGATACAACTGAGCGTCCTGAAGGGGTAGCAGCTGGAACTTTAAAGCTTGTGGGAACCGAAGTAGATAAGGTTCGTGCTGAAATGATACGTTTACTTGAAGATGAAAAAGCTTATACTGAAATGGCGAATGCAAAAAATCCATATGGGGATGGAAAAGCAGCTGATCGGATTATGGATGCAATTGCTTATTATTTTGACAAGGAACATAATCAAAAACCAGTTGATTTTAACTAAAAAAAGCTCCATTTTTATGGAGCTTTTTTAGTTCACTTTTTATTAAAGTAGTCTTTAAATTTTTTAGCGAATTTACCACTAGTATTAAGAAAAATTGATTTGGTAGTTAAATAGTTGAAAATACCTACTAAAATTTGATCGATTATTTTTACAAAAAATGCATTCCAATGAAGCCAAGAAATACCAACTAGCATAATTAAGTTATCCGGGACTAAACTAATGACTCGGTAAATAAAGAATAAACAGATTTGGTAAACTACTCCATGCTTTTTATCGACATTTTGAATGAATACACCATGTTTATTAAAAGAAAAAGAGGCTAAATTAGAAATAATAAATGCGATTGTGTTGGCATAAATCACAGGCATCTTCCAAATATTATGCAATAAAAGAAAGCAGGCAATATTAATAACGGCTGCTAGAAAACCGAAGATAACATAAACATAAAAATTTCGGTGTCTGGCAACGAGTTTACTCCCGAGTTTTCTTAACTGCTCTTGAGTAATCTTTTGTCCCTTTCTTTTATGATGACTTTTAGCCATTAAATGCCTCAACTATTTCTTCAGTAGCTTGATCAATTAAGGCGATGTCATCATCATCAACAGCATTTTCTATCTTAACTGGCTTTGCTGCTTCAATAGCGCCACATTTAATAAATGCTTTTTCAAAATCATCTACATTTTCACAATAGTGATCTTTATAGGTCTTGTCTCCTGAACCCATTACAGCAAATTTTTTACCGGATAGGTCAAGTGTGATTAGTTGGTCATAAAAGTCTTTTAATTCATCAGTCATCACGCCTTCGCCATATGTATAAGTAACCATCACGCAAAGGTCAGCATCAAGATAAGAGCTAGCATCTGCAAAACTGACGTCAATATTTTCTACGTCAAAACCTGCATCTTGTAAGTTTTCTTCTAAAATTTCTGCCATATCTTCATCATTACCAGTCATGCTGGCAAAGACAATTTGTGCTTTCATGCAAAAAACTTCTTTCTATAACGTTTTCTCTTATTATACTAAAGAAGTATAGAAGTTTGTAAATCTTAAGAGAAATTATTTAAGAAAAGCTTTATAATGAATGGTTGAGACTTTCTTAATAACTACAAAATCATACCTATTTAAGGTATGCTAAGAGTATATAAATTAAAAAAGGAGACTTTTTAATGATAACAATTAAATCAAAGCGCGAGTTGCAAGGGATGCAAAAATCTGGTCGCGTTTTAGCAGCTATGTTTGAAGGTTTACGTGATGTTATTAAACCTGGAATTTCAACTTGGGAAATTGAAGAATTTGCTCAAGATTTTATGAAAAAACATGGTGGTCGTCTTTCAGAACAAGGTTTTGAAGGATATAAGTATGGAACTTGTATCAGTGTAAACGATGAAATTGCTCATGCGATTCCTAGAAAAGATAAGATCCTAAAAGAGGGTGACTTAGTCAGCGTTGACGTTACTTGCAACGTTGATGGCTACGAAACTGATTCATGTACTACTTATGGTGTTGGTGAAATTTCTGCTGAAGACCAAAAATTAATGGACGTTACTAAGAAAGCAATGTACATGGGAATTGATCAAGCGGTTGTTGGAAATCGTATTGGTGATATTGGTAGCGTTATTCAAAATTATGTTGAAGATGAAAATGGCTATGGTGATGTACGTGAACTTGTAGGCCATGGTATTCAACCATCAATCCACGAAGATCCAGAAGTTCCTCACTGGGGTAAGGCAGGACATGGTCTGCGTTTACGCGAAGGAATGACTATTACAGTTGAACCAATGGTTGAAGCTGGTGGTGACTGGAGAATTGAACAAAAAACTGTATCAGATCCTAATGATGATTGGGTTTACTATGCAACTCCAGATGGTTCGAAGGCAGCTCAATTTGAACATACTTTTGCAATTACTCCAGATGGACCAAAGATCTTAACTTTGCAAAAGCCATATGATGGCTATGAAAAATATCTTCCTCACTTTTTAGATGAAGATTAATAGATAGTAAGACCATGAATTCTTTTCTCAATCAGACTAAAAACCGTATAACAGAGTTTTTTCAATTATTATCTAAATATATTAGCCAAGGCGAGATAAATCAGACTTCAATTATTATTGCTTATTATGTGCTATTAAGTATTTTTCCAATCATAATTATTATTGGAAATGTTTTACCTTTGCTTAATATCGACACTGAGCCAATTGCTCGTTATCTTGAATTGATTTTTCCATCTCAAGTTTCAAGTCTAATTATGCCAATTATCAATGCTTTATTGAAAAAACACTCCAGTAGTTTTATTTCTCTTGGTATTGTGATTGCTATTTGGTCTTTAAGTTGTTTGGTTAATTCAATTCGCTTAGCAGCAAATAAAATTTATGGCGTTGATAAAAAAGAAAAAGGTAAGTCATGGTGGAACTATTTACTTGCTAGAACGTTTACTTTTGTTCTTTCTGTGATTTTAGTAGTTGGCTTTTCAATAATAATTTTTGTTGTTACCTTTGGTAGACAGATTATGGAATTCTTGGCTCCAATTTTTAATCTATCCTTGTGGTGGGTATATAAGTTAGAAAATTATCGTTGTCCGATTATAATTTTGGTTATGGTTATTATAAATTTATATATTAACTATGTCATTCCCAACATCACTGTACAAAAGCGCATCGTATGGCCTGGAGTATGGTTTACTGTAGTGAGCTGGAGCGCCTTATCCTATTTCTTTGGTTTATATTTGAGGCAATTTGGAACGCGCTGGCAAAACTATGGAATTGTAGGTTCTTTTATAATCTTTATGTTATGGCTAAATGTAGGTTCATTTTTACTTTTGCTTGGCATTTGTCTTAATGCCACAGGGGATGAATTAAAAGGTAGAAAAATTGAATACAGTCGTAGCCCGATTTTGAGAATTTTTAGAAAAAAATAGTAAATTGTCTAAATAAGTTTCTAGAAGTTTGGTAAAATACACTAAGGAAAGCTTATTTTGTGAGGAGAATAAAATGAAAGTAAGAAAAGCAGTTATTCCAGCAGCTGGATTAGGTACTAGATTTTTACCTGCCACTAAGGCTATGCCTAAGGAAATGGTACCGATTGTTGATAAACCAACAATTCAATTTATTGTAGAAGAAGCTAAAAAATCTGGAATTGAAGATATCTTGATCGTTACTGGTAAAAACAAGCGTTCTATCGAAGATCACTTTGATGCTAACCCAGAACTAGAACAAGATTTGGAAGAAAAGGGTAAGACTGAACTTTTACACTTAACCCAATCAATTACTAACTTAGGTGTTAACCTTTACTACACTCGTCAACCACACCCAGCTGGTTTAGGGGATGCGATTTTAAGAGCTCGTAGCTTCGTTGGGGATGAACCATTTGCTGTTATGCTTGGTGACGACTTGATGGATGACAAGGTTCCACTAACTAAGCAATTGATCGATCGTTATGACAAGACTCATGCATCAACTATTGCTGTTATGCCTGTACCACACGAAGAAGTTTCTAAGTATGGTGTTATTGATCCAGATAGCGAAATTGAACCTGGTTTAATTAACGTTAAGGCCTTTGTTGAAAAGCCAGACGTTGATAAGGCACCTAGTGACTACGCAATTATTGGTCGTTACTTGTTAACTCCAGAAATTTTTGATATTTTAGCACATCAAAAACCTGGTCGTGGTGGCGAAATTCAATTAACTGACGCAATTGATACTATGAACAAGACTCAACGAGTATTCGCTCATGTATTTAATGGTGAACGTCATGATGTTGGTAACAAGGAAGGTTACCTTGAAACATCAATTGAATATGGTTTATCTCACCCTCAAATTAAAGATGATTTACGTGAGTACATTATTAACATGGCTCAAAAATTACAAAAAGAAGATAAAAACTCAAAGAAGAAATAATAAGACTTCTTTGGAACTATAAGACTGACTATTTCGTCAGTCTTATTTTTTTGTTTAAAAAGATGTAATCTTTTTGCCAAGTTCTTATAAATAGTGAGAAAATATAAATAACTATTTTTATAAGGGTAAAATGATGATTGAATATAAAAATATTTCAAAAAAATACGATGGACAAGAAATCTTAAAAGATGTTTCTTTCGCAGTGAAAAAAGGAGATATTTTTGTTTTAGTTGGACCAAGTGGGAGCGGAAAGACAACGTTGCTAAAGATGTTTAACCGGCTTATTGAACCAACAAAGGGACAAATTCTTCTAAGTGATAAACCAATAAAAGAATATAATTTGCGTAAACTAAGGGAAAAGACAGGGTATGTATTGCAAACAGCCAGTTTGTTTCCAAATTTAACTGTTGGTGAAAATATTACAATTGTGTTAGAGCAAGAAGGTGTCGATCGCAAAGAACGGCGAAAAAAACAGGAAGAGCTATTAAAATCGGTTGATTTGGATCCAAAATTGTATTGTGATCGGATGCCGAGTGAACTATCAGGTGGTGAACAACAACGAGTTGGCATTGTTCGGGCTTTAGCAGCGGATCCTGAAGTTGTTTTAATGGATGAACCTTTTTCTGCTCTTGATCCAGTTGTAAGAAAGCAACTACAAGACTTACTTATTAATTTACATGAACAATTTAATAAGACAGTAATGTTTGTAACACATGACATGCAAGAAGCTATTCGTTTAGGAAACACAATTGGAGTTTTGCATAAAGGTGTTTTAGAGCAAGTTGGCAAACCTAGAGAAATTTTAAGACATCCTGCTACAAAATTTGTACAGGAATTTTTTGCAGGAAATAGAATTAATCAAAAGCTCGACCTTGAAACTTTATTGAAGAGTGAATTGGGCGTAGATCCACGATTCTATCCTAAAGTGAATACCCTTGTTCGTTATCACGTTGATAGCGTAGAGGATTTAATTAAAGATTGTTCTAACCATCCTGATACTCTGTTTGTTGCAGAGACCAGGTTTGGTGAATTTTTAATTGAGCCAAAAAGAGTTTGGAATTTCTTTTTAAAGTGGGTGGCTGGACATGATTAAATCACTATGGCAGATGTTACTAACTGAACATGAACAAATTTGGGCTACCACGCTTGTTCATATTAAGATTTCTCTGATTGCCTTGCTGATTGCAATGGTAATTGCAATTCCGCTGGCTTTTATTTTAAAAGGTCACAAAAAGGCTGCTGAATTTACACTTCAAATAGCGGGAATTATTCAAACAATTCCTAGTTTGGCGGTTCTAGGTTTACTGCTCCCATTTGTTGGAATCGGAACTGTGCCAGCAGTCATTGCATTAGTTTTATATGCAATTATGCCAATATTTCAAAATACTTATTCGGGATTAACGGAAATACCCGAAAATCTAGAAGAAGCAGCTACTGCCTTTGGACTCACTAAATGGAAAAAGTTGCAGCGACTAGAAATTCCCATGGCTATGCCAATGATAGTAGCAGGAATTCGGATCGCTCTAGTTATGATTATTGGTACTGCCACTTTAGCTGCTTTAATTGGTGGCGGAGGCTTAGGGACTTATATATACGTTGGAATTAATTCAAACAATAATACTGAAGTCTTAATGGGAGCAATTTTATCTGCATTGCTTGCTCTAATATTTAGTGGCGTTTTGAAATTCATTTCAAAAAATAATAAACGTCTAAAAGTAGGAAGTGCACTAATTGCCTTAGCTTTAGTAATTTGGGGTGGAAGTAGCCTGTATAATCATTATGCTAAGACTTCTAAAAATGTTGCTGAACCAAAACAAACGATTACCATTGCTGGAAAAATGGGATCAGAACCAGCTATTTTGATTAATATGTATAAGGACCTAATCGAAAAGAATGACCCCAATACTAAGGTGGTTTTAAAACCTAACTTTGGTGGAACCACATTTTTATTCAAAGCTCTTCAAACCGATAAGATTGATATTTATCCTGAATTTACAGGTACAGTTTTACAAACTTTAGTCAAAACTGGTAAAAAGACCGGGAATGATCCAAATCAAGTTTATGTAGAAGCTAGAAGCGACTTAAAGAAACAATTTGATATGGAATATCTGAAGCCAATGGCTTACCAGAATGGTTATGCTTTAGCTACAACACAAAAATTTGCTAAAGACAATCACTTGACCAAGATGAGTGACTTAAACCGTGTAAATAAAAAAGTACATGCAGCCTTTGATCCAGACTTTACCTCATTAAAAGATGGCTATCCGGGCTTAAAGAAAATCTATAAGTTAGATTTTGCCTCAATTAAGAGTACTGAATCGAGCATTCGCTATCATGCTATTGCTAATAATCAAGCTAATGTTGTTGATGGCTATACAACAGATGCAGAAATTAAGAAGTATAATTTAGTGATGCTAGATGATGATAAGAAATTCTTCCCACCATATCAGGGAGCTCCCCTAATGAGGGCAAAATTTGCAGAGAGAAATCCTCAGATTGTAAAGGCTTTAAATAAATTGGCTGGTAAAATTACTACTGAAGAGATGCAGCAGATGAATTATCAAGTTAATGTTAAGCATGAGAAACCTGCTAAAGTAGCTCATGATTATTTGGTAAAACATGGATTAATTTAGAAAAGAGAAAAAATGACAAAATATACAGTAAAAAGTGAATTAACTGATACTCCTTGGCAAATTGAAAATCGAACAAAGAAAAATAAATTCATGGCTGATGAATCAGCAAGTGGTAAAAATGTTGCCCCGAATCCAGTAGAATATTTAGCTGGTGCTGTTAACTCTTGTATTTCAATTTCTGCAGGGATGATTGCAAATGTACATCATTTAGATGTAAAGAACTTTAAAGTAACAAATCAAGCAATTACTACTAAACTCGGCCATGGAAAGTCAGTTGTTAGTGAAATGTTGATTACGGTTTCTTTTGAAAGCTCTATGTCTCAAGAAGAAAAACAAGACTTTTTAGCTCATACTCTACACGTTTCAACTGTTTATCAAACAGTATCACAGAGTGTGAAAACATACGTAGAATTAGAAAATTAAGTTATCAATTTGCTCTTAGTCGCATAACGACTAAGAGCTTTTTTGATTTTTTTATGAATATAAGGCAAGATAGAAACTAATTAAGTTTGAGAGAGATTCAATTGAATAAAATAGTTCATATGAGTTAATTTTATTTACTATTGCACTTTATTATTGGAGCTTTAATTTTATGGTTAGTTAAAAATTCTATTTTGTGGGTTATGATCTGCTTATTAATATGGAATTTTGCTTTTTTATTAGTTTTTCTAATGAAAAGCAAAAATTCTTTAAATTAACATTATTATAGTTATTAAAAAATCTCGACTGCTATAATATTAGTAAATTAATAAAGAGGGGTTAATATGGATATTTATGGTGGCTATACTCCAGTGCTAGATAGTTTACTTAACCAAATGTTGGAGTACTTTAGGAAAGAAAATCAACTTCATCAGGAGAAAACCGGCGATAGCCTATATGAACACTTGATTGGCCGAGTTAAGCGGCCAGAAAGTATGATTGAAAAATGTCAACGAAAAGAATTGCCGGTAACCCCAAAATCAGCTCTAAAAGAAAATCGAGATAGTGTAGGAATTCGTGTGGTTTGCAATTTTATTGATGACATTTATACCTGTATCGATTTAATTAAGGAATGGGACGATGTAGAGATCGTCAAGCAAAAAGATTACATTACAAATGCTAAACCAAATGGGTATCGTTCTTATCATATGATTTTAGATGTTGAAAGGACCGAAGAAGATATTGTGGGAAATACTCCGGGTCACTACTATGTTGAAGTACAACTTAGAACTATAGCAATGGATACTTGGGCTAGTTTAGAGCATGAAATGAAGTATAAGCACAAGATAAAGAATCCCGAAATGATTGGTAAAGAGTTGAAGCGAGTGGCTGATGAATTAGCTTCTTGTGATGTAAGTATGCAGACTTTGCGCCATTTAATTAGAGAGGAAGATTAACTTAATGAAAATTTTGCTTGCAGAAGATGAAGAACAGTTATCTCGTGTTTTGGTAGCCGCAATGCAGAGTGTTAATTATGAGGTGGATCCTGTTTTTAATGGACGGGATGCAGTTGAACTTGCTAGGAAGAATTCATATGACGTTATCATCTTAGATATTATGATGCCAGTCATGGATGGAATTACTGCTCTAAAGGAGATTCGCAAGAGTGGCGATAAGACTTATGTTTTAATGTTAACCGCAAAAGCAGAAGTTGATGATCGAGTAACTGGTTTAGATAGCGGAGCTGATGATTATTTAACTAAGCCATTCTCACTGAAAGAGTTGCTAGCACGTTTACGTTCAAAAGAGCGACGAGACGATCAATATACACCTAATGAGGTTGAAGTAGGAGACCTGGCTTTAAATGTTGCTGAACAAGAACTAGTCAGTCATAATTCGATTCGTTTAGGAAGTAAAGAGACTCAACTTTTGAATTATTTGATGCTTAATGAAGGAAAAGAATTTTCAACTTCAGATTTATTAGCGCATGTTTGGAAAGATGATGATGAAGCTAGTGAAGAAGTCGTTTGGATTTATATTTCTTATCTAAGACAAAAGTTGCAGTCGATTCAGAGCTCAGTTCAGATTGTTGGTGAAAAAGGTGGTAGTTTTTCCTTAATTAGGTAGGTGAGCTAAAATGATCCAAAAGTTTCGGTGGAAATTTATTGGAATGTCGATTATGGCGTTGTTTATAGTACTCGTCATCACCTTAGGTGCTTTATTGGGAGTTAGCTATACTCAAAGTCATAATGAGGTGGATCGAGTTTTAACGGCCTTGGTGAACAATCAAGGACAATTAACTCCGCGGAATGCTAAGCCAGTCTTTGGTAATCAGAAAGATCCGATCAATAAGAATTTTTTAGCAGGTGAATATAATCCGGAGGCAGTTTTTCAATATCGTTATTTCACTGTTGCCGAGACTCCGCAGAGTAATCCGCGGATAGTAAATGATGACAATGTTTATGATGTTGGACGAGCTGAAATTCTTAGTACAAGTAAGAGAATTTTTAAGGATAAGACAACAGACGGCGTAGTGACAATTGGTAATAATCAGTATGCTTACCGTGTTGGGAAAAATCAGACTGGTCGTAAGTTTATTGTTTATTTAAATGAATCGCTGATTTATCATCGTTTTTCTCTCCTAGTTAGGGTATCGATTGTTTTAGGAATTGGGTCTTTGATTGTTTTTGCCTTGGTATTGATTTTGGTTTCTAAAAAGGCGATCGGTCCAATTATTACAACATATCGTAAACAACGTGAGTTTATTACCAATGCTGGCCATGAATTAAAAACTCCTTTGGCCATTATTGCTGCTAATACCGAAATGGAAGAGATGTTAGGCAATAATTCTGAATGGAATAAAAGCACCAAGGAACAAGTTGATCGATTAACAAGGTTAATTAACCGATTAATTGCACTAGCTCGAACTGGCGAAACTGGTGAAGTAATCCTAAATAAAGTGAATTTTTCTGAAATTGTTAAAAAGAATGTCAATAGCTTTAAGTCTGTAATGCAAAAAAATAATCTTAAATATAGTGGAATGATTATGCCAGATTTATATGTTAAGGCAGAGAAAAATGTTTTAAGTGAACTGATTAACATCTTACTAGACAATGCACGTAAATATTGCGATAAAGATGGGAAAGTGCAGGTAACCTTAACTAAAGGAAAGCTGGGAACAAATGCCATCTTAAAGGTTGCTAATACTTATAAAGAAGGAAAAGGAAAAGATTATTCGCATTTCTTTGAGCGCTTCTATCGAGAAGATGAATCACACAATTCGAAGCAATCAGGATTTGGAATTGGATTAGCAATGGCACAAGAGATTGTTCACACATTTCATGGGAAAATTCATGTTAGTCATAAAGATGATATGATTATCTTTACAGTAATTTTGAAATTAGCAAAATAAGAAAAGCAGTTAGTTTTCGTTTTTTGAAGACTAGCTGCTTTTTGCATACTGTAAATTTTAAAATATTATTTAAAATAATATCCAATACATTGTTGAACTTGATGTTTCCATATGGTCTCACTCCTTTCTTTAACTAGAAGTTAAGCCTTAGTATCATCAACTAATTACATCTCATGAAAAATCAATTGTGTCTTATCTAAATCAATAGTATAAGTTTCTTCTTCTAATGGACGCTTGGTCATTCCTTGATCAGTTGAGTAGATAATTAAACCTAATCGTGCACCAGCTGGTAAGCGATAGAAGGTAGGCTGCAATTCAAACTCTAAGTCATAGAATTTACCAGGTTCAACTTTTTCGGCATGTTTCATGTCTGCATAGTTTTGAACATTCATGTGACTTTTAGTAATTAATTTGGCCTTGGTTTCTTTATCAGGAACGAATTCCTTCATTACTTCGGTGCCGAAACGGTAGCCTAATTCTTGAATTTGATCGTTAAATGACTTAGGAATTGGGGTAAGGCGTTTTCTAGTCCCTAGATCAACTAAAGCTACAGAAATTTGGCCTTTAGGAAGAGAGGTAGAAACACTCATTTTAATCTTAGGACGACCAACTACTGTAACAGTATGAATGAATTCATCAGTTACAAAGCGCAATTGTTGATCAAGCCATTTTTCTTCTCCAGAAATGAAGTCGTACTGCCATTTTCCTTCAGAAATTTTAGCTTCTTTAAAGATTTTTCCACCTTGGTCTGTAAATGAAACTTTATCATTATCTTCTCCGCCATCTTTTAAGAGGCTGCCACTCTTATCTGGGAAGTAAATTTCTTTTTTACCTAATTCATTATTCCAAGTTGGTTCTTCATGCCAGATATCTGGTTGTAGATTATCTTGAATCATTACATCTTCCCATTGCTTGTAAGCATTATTTTTAATGTCTAACAATTCATGACAGAACCAGAGGTTCATTAAATCAGAAAAGTCAATGGAAAGAAGATTATTCATGTTGTAGTGCGGACCTTGGTGTAAGAATAGTTTATGTGCGATTGGTAATTTAGAAACTTTTTGCCAAATTTTATAAACATTCTTAGGCTTAACATTCCAATCATTAAGGCCATGAACTGAAATCCAAGAACATTTAATATTATCAGTGTGGTGACGATAATTTCTAGCTTCCCAGAAATCAGAATATTGGCCAGTTTCACGGTCTGATTTTTCTAAAAGACGCTTTTGCATTGCATCGTATTTAGGTTTGATTTTTAGATAGTCACCTGCATCCCAAAGATTAGACTGACAAGTTTCAGCTAGCATATCTAAGTCTTCTCCTTGGCAAGCCTCTGGAGCAATGACTAAGCCATGCTCGCGGTAGTAATCATACCAAGAAGAAATTGCAGCTTCAGAAACTACAGTTTTAAGTCCCTTCACCCCTGTAGTAGCAATTGCAATTTGAAGAGTACCAAGGTATGAACGACCAGTCATTCCGATATTCCCATTACACCAGGAAGCTTTTGTCTCATGCTTTCTAGTTCTGTCAGTATAGGCAATACGATCACCATGGAGCCATTCAATAATTTCTTTAGCACTTTCAGTTTCTTCTGGTGCACCAGTAATTCTTAAACCGTCGGAACCATGTGTTCCAATGGCACCAGCATAAACATTTGCAAATCCGCGTGCTAATAAATATTCATTTAGCGAATAGGCTGCTTTATGTACAGCTTCTTCTGTAGCGGCTTGATCTTCACTAGCGGGCTTTTGAGCTTTAGCAGTAGGCATTGCCTCATACTTAGGGTAAGTACTCTTAGTAGCATCTTCTAGGTTGATATCTACATTGTGGTTTCGTTTTTCATTAGCAATAATTCCGCCAAAGTATGGATCTGCTGTATAGAGAGCAGGGAACTTAAAGTTGTTTGATTGATAAGGACGAAAGACTGTGACTTGAAGTAAATCAGGTTTGCCATCTTCATCAGTATCAAGATCACTTTCAACATAAACCACTTCACGAATAACCTTACTCATATCAAAAACTGGGAGTGACTTACCATTAAAGTACATAAATTTATTATTACCATAAAACTGGGTGAAGTAACCTTTACCAGCCATATTATCAATGAAAGTTTGGCCATTTTTAGCTCGAGTGTTAAGTAGGCGGTAGAAGACTTTAACTAATTCATTACGGTCAATTTCTTCTTGATCAGTATAAGGAAGGGCATTAGCCTTCATCCGAGCTAGTGGGTCATTTAAGTCATAATCGTAGCCAACATGATAGCCGAGTAATTGTAGGGCAACATTATAAAATTGGTTACGTAAAATTGAATTAGGATTTTCAGCTAAAAAATCTTTTAGATTTTTATGATCACTAACTGCAAATTCTGCTAATTTAGCTTCTTTTGCACCATAAGTTTTGGCTTCGGCAACGGAGTTTTCAACTAGTGTTGCTAAAAGGCCGGAAAAACTATTTTCTTTCCAATCATTAGGTAAGAAGTTAATAGATTGTAGTTCTTTAACCATTTGGTCAAAGTCTGTTTTTAGATAACCATATTGATTATATTTCATTATAAAAAGCACTCCTTTTTTGTCTTTTCTCTTAATTTTTATTTTACTAGTTTTAATTGAATAAAAGAAGAATGAAACAATATTTTAAATTATGTAGGATAGCCTAAATTATTTTTAATTTAATCCAAAAACTGGTAAGTAAGATTTTAATTTCTTATAATAAATAGTTGAGAAGTTAAAATATTGGAGGTCAAAATATGACAGAAGTAAAACGCTTTTATGAAACTTTTCATCCGGAACACTATGATATCTATTTAGATATTAGTCGTGAAAAGAAGAGATTTCATGGTAAGACTGTTGTAATCGGTGAAGCACAAGAAGAATTAGTCAAGCTAAATCAAAAGTACTTAAAGATTACCTCTGTTAGAGTAGATCAAAAGAAGGCTGACTTTAATTACAACGATAAAGATGAAGTAATTAATATTGAAGCTGGAAAAGTAGGTAAGATGAAAATTGAAGTTGACTTCGAAGGTAAGTTGACTGATACAATGATGGGAATCTATCCTTCTTACTACGAAGTTGATGGTGAAAAGAAGCAATTAATTGGTACACAATTTGAAACCACCTTTGCTCGTCAAGCCTTCCCATGTGTTGATGAACCAGAAGCAAAAGCTACTTTTGCACTTGCAATTAAGTTTGATGAAAAACCTGGTGAAAGTATTATTTCTAACCAACCAGAAGAGAAGTTTAAAGATGGTGTTCACTACTTTAAACCAACTCTACGTATGTCTAGTTATTTAGTTGCTTTTGTCTTCGGTGATATGCAAAGAAAATTGACTAAGACAAAATCTGGCGTTGAAATTGGTGTTTTTGCTACAAGAGCTCACCAAGCAAAAGAATTAGATTTTGCCTTAGATATTGCTAAGCGTTCAATTGAATTCTTTGAAGATTTCTATGAAACTCCATATCCATTAGAGCATTCATATCAAGTAGCACTTCCTGACTTTTCAGCTGGTGCGATGGAAAACTGGGGCTGTGTAACTTATCGTGAAGCATACTTATTACTTGATCCTGACAACACTTCATTAGAAATGAAGCAATTAGTTGCTACAGTTATTGCTCATGAATTAGCTCACCAATGGTTCGGAGACTTAGTAACTATGAAGTGGTGGGATAATCTATGGCTTAACGAAAGTTTTGCTAATATGATGGAATATGTAGCTATTGATGCCTTGGAACCAAATTGGAAGATTTGGGAAATGTTCCAAACTTCAGAAGTTCCAGCAGCTCTCCAAAGGGATGCAACAGATGGTGTTCAATCTGTTCATGTTATGGTTAACGATCCAGCTGAAATTGATGCCTTATTTGACTCAGCCATTGTTTATGCAAAGGGATCAAGAATGTTAGTAATGGTTCGTGCCTTACTAGGAGATGAAGCTCTTCGTGAAGGTTTGAAGAACTACTTTGCTGCTCATAAATATGGTAATGCAACTGGGGATGATTTATGGAAGGCGCTTGGAGAAGCAAGCGGCTTAGACATTGGTGCGATTATGCATTCATGGCTTGAACAACCAGGTTACCCAGTAGTAAATGCAAAAGTTGAAGATGGTAAGTTAGTTTTAACTCAAAAACAATTCTTTATCGGTGAAGGTAAGGAAGTAGGACGTAAGTGGCAAATTCCACTAAATTCAAACTATGCTGCTGTTCCAAAGATTATGAAGGATGAAAAATTAGTTGTTGGTGACTATGCTGATTTAATTGCTGACAACGGTGTTCCATTCCGTTTAAATGTAGGCAACAATTCAGACTTTATTGTTAAATATGATAAGACCTTACTTGATGATATTTTGAACCACATTGATGAATTAGATGCGGTTGATAAATTACAGTTACTACAAGACTTCAGATTATTAGCAGAAGGCGGTCATATGTCTTATGCAGACATTGTTCCACTTCTTCCTAAATTTGCAGATTCTACTTCACCAATTGTAAACAATGCTTTATACAGAATTATGACTACTTTACGTAATTTTGTAACTCCAGATTCTAAGGAAGAAAAGGATCTAAAGAAGCTTTATAATTTACTTTCTGAAAAACAAGTTAAGCGTCTAGGATTACTTCCAAAAGCTGGTGAATCTAATGATGATAATTTAACTAGACCATATGTTGTTGCAGCTTCCTTATATGCTGGTAATGATGAGACAATTAACGGTCTGCACACTATTTATTCAGAAAATTCGGATAACTTAGAGGGTATTTCCGCTGATATTAGAAGTGCTGTTTTGGTTAACGAGGTTAAGAACTTTGGTAACATGACTTTATTTGATAAACTTCTTAAGAAGTATCAAGAAACTTCTGACGCAAGTTTGAAGCAAGACTTGTGTGCTGGTATTACTTCAACTAAAATGCCTGAAATCATTGATGCAATTGTTGATGACTTTGAAAATTCCGAAATTATTAAGCCACAAGACTTACGTGCATGGTACCGTAATGTTTTAGCTAATCCATTTGGTCAAGAACAAGCTTGGAACTGGATTAGATTAGAATGGGCATGGCTTGAAGCAACTGTAGGTGGAGATATGGAATTTGCAACCTTTATTACTGTAACTGCAAATATTTTCCATACTGAAGAAAGATTGAATCAATTCAAAGACTTCTTTGAACCAAAGATCAATACTCCAGGCTTAACTCGTGAAATCAAGATGGATACTAAGGTAATTGAAACTAAGGTTAACTTAGTTAAGAAAGAACAGTCTGCTGTTAACACTGCAATTGCTAAAGCTGTTGACTAAAATTTGAAAAATAAATAATTAAAAGGTGCGCTTTCGGTTTTGAAAGCGCATTTTTGATATAATTGAAAAGATAGAGGTGAGAGGATTTGGTAAAAACAATATTTTTTGATGTGGACGGGACATTAGTTTCTCATAAAACCGATAGCGTTCCAGAAAGTACTAGGAAGGCACTTAAGCTTTTACATGAAAATGGCTATAAATTAGTGCTAGCTACAGGCCGTGATATGAGTCAATTGAAAAAATTACCAGTCAAGGATTTGAAATTTGATGGTTATTTGACGATGAATGGTCAACTTTGTTTAGATGGAGATGGAAAAGAAATTTTTGGTAATCCAATTGATGAGAAGGATACTGAAAAAATGGTCCAATTAATTAAAGAAAAAACTGTTCCAATTACTACGATTGGTAAAGAGGGTCCGTATATTAATTTTGTAACTGATGAGGTGGTAGCTGCTCAAAAAGCTGTTTCAAGTAAGGTTGCACCCGTTGGTGAATATCACGGAGAAAAGGTCTATCAATTTATTGCATATGGAGATCGAGAAAAATTAAAGAATTTAGTGAATGATTTGCCTAATTGTAAATTAAGTTGGTGGAATGAATATGTAGTAGATATCATCTCAAAAGACGGTGGTAAATTAGCTGGTATTGAAAAGTATCTAGAACTACAAGGTCAAACTTTAGCAGATGCAATGGCTTTTGGTGATGGCGAAAATGATCTAGAAATGTTAAAAGCTGTTAAAATTGGAGTTGCAATGGGGAATGGCGAAGAGCAAGTAAAGCGCATTGCAGACTATGTAACTACTGATATTGACGCAGACGGCATCTTTAATGCAGGTAAGCATTATAAGTTAATTTAGAGGAATAGGAATGGCAAATATCAGCTGCTATTCCTTATTTTTATATCCTTAAAGGTGGGGTAGATAAAAAAATTTAAATTAAAATCAAAAAAATTCAAAAAAGTAATTGACATATAAGTTCCTTTTCCCTATACTAGAATATGTTCTGTTAAGGAATTGGTTTGGTAGCTCAGCTGGATAGAGCAACGGTCTTCTAAACCGTGGGTCGTGAGTTCGAATCTCACCCAAATCACTGATATGACGCTCCGTATGGGGCGTCTTTTTTTTGTGCAATTTTTTATTTGACCCCCAAGCTAATTTATTTGTTACTTTCTTTAAGTTGATGGAATTATTTTTAAAAGAACTATATCAATGATTTTGCAATAAGCTTTAAATATACTACATTTAAACTACAGCAAAGAGATACAAGGAATTCTAAAAAAGTATTACCGTTTTCTACAAAAAGTAATACTTTTTTGACCATTTAGTGCAATTTGTGCTATCGGGCTTTCGTTTATGACGTAATTTTTCTAATAATTGAACTTTTAATATTCTCAATTACTCATCAATAAATTAATTTTAAGTAGATTTTATGGTGCAATTTTAATTTTACTTTTATTAAAAGCATTGATTTATTTTAATTTTATATTTATTATTTAAATTAAAATTTAATAAATCAAGGAGTGTATATGGAATTATTAAAATATTTTAGAAAATTAAAATGGGAATTCCTGTTTGTGGTATTTCTAATAGTTGTTAATGCAGGTTTTCTAACTTTAGCCGGTATCTCTAGCGCAAATGCCTTGAGTGCTGTTGCAAAATTTAGAGCAAATGAATTCTTTATGTGGGTTGCAGTAATGGGATTAGCCTACATTGTTTACGCAATAGTAAATTGTTTGGTTAATATTGAACAAGCTAGATTCTCACAAAATGTAGATAAGTTAATTAGAAAAGATATCGCTACTGAATTATCAAGATCTAATTACGCGACTTTTCATAAGCACACTGTCTCCACCTATAGTTCATGGCTCACCAATGATATAACTACGATTAATAATTTTGGTATCGCTGATTTTCTAATGATTGTCAGGCAAGTGTTTGAAATAATCTTTGGCATGTTAACACTAGCCTACTTCAATTTCAGTCTAGTAATTACTGTGGTGGTTTTGACAATTATTATGGGTATCGTTCCAAATCTATTCTCAAAAATATTGGCTAAAAAATCCTTGGCATATACCCATGCTAATGAACGTTTAGTAAACACAATAAATGATATATTAAATGGATTTAATACTCTTTTTCTTGCTAATTTACCCCAAACTATCATAAAGAAAATAAATAAATCTTCAGATAATGTAAAAAAATATACCGTACAATATGCTAAAACAGCTGGGATTACACAGGCTATTACAAATGGGTTGGCATTTATTAGTCAGGTGATTATTTTGGGACAAACCGGTTGGCTAATATTGCATAATTTGACTCCGGTAGGAACCATTAGCGGTGCCCAGTTCTTTGCTGGCACTATATTTGCAGAGTTAAGTGGTATTAGTTTTAATTGGCAAGAGTTCAAATCAGTTAAACCGATTATCCAGAAATTCAAATCAGGGTTTGATAAGAAGGATAATGAGCAAATATTTAAAAATGTAGAATTAGGTAATATAAAACTTGATAATATTTCATACAAATATTCTAAAAACGAAAAACCTCTATTCCAAAATTTAAATTTAGATTTCCAGCTTAATAATAAATACATCTTGGTAGGTGATTCAGCTGCCGGTAAGTCCACCATTCTTAATTTAGTTGCGGGACTACTAAGAAATAATAGTGGTGATATAAAAATGAATGATATAAGCTATTCAGCAATTTCAGACAATGACTTACATGAAAAAATATCATATTTACAGCAAGATCCTTATATCTTTTCAGCTTCTTTAAAGTGGAACTTGACTCTAGGCAAAAATATACCTGATGCTAAAATAAATAACGTTATTCATGAATGTGGTCTTGAAGATATGGTCGCTAAACTTCCCAATGGCTTGGATACTGTATTGAGTGATCAGGGAAAGCAATTATCAGGTGGACAGAAGCAACGTATTTCATTTGCTAGAGAAATTCTGCGAGATAAACCTATTTATTTATTAGATGAAGCAACTTCTGCATTAGATAAGTCTGCTAGTGTTAAACTTGAAAAGGCAATTTTATCAAAGAAGAATACAACGGTTATAATGGTAACTCATCATCTAAGAGAAGAAATAAAACAATTGGCTAATGAAGTGATTAATTTAAATGAGGTGAAAGAGTAGCGTATTTCATTTGATGAATAAAGATGAAATGGATTGCAAAGAAAAATGTAAGCTTTTCTATATATTTTTTATGAGCACCAAATCACTGATATGACCCTCCATATGGAGCGTCTTTTTTGTGCAATTTTTTATCTTTTGATATAGACCAATTGCAGATAAAACATCTTGACCAATTTATTTAATAGGGTTATTATTGCTAGTATAACAGCAAAATAAATATAGTCCATTTAACTTAAATGAACTATACCAAAGGAGAAAACTTATGTGTGGAATTGTTGGTGTTGTTGGAAAACCTGCAAGAGATATTATTTTAAATGGCTTAACTAACTTAGAATATCGTGGTTACGATTCTGCAGGTATATATTTAAATGACTTAAATGGAAACGAATATTTAACAAAAGCAGTCGGTAGAATTTCTAACTTAAAAGAAAAACTAACTCCTGATGAACAAGGATTAGTAGGAATTGGTCATACTCGTTGGGCTACACATGGTAAGCCAACAGTGGATAATGCTCACCCTCACTTTGATGAAACTAAGCGTTTTTACCTAGTTCATAATGGGGTTATTGAAAATTATGCCGAATTAAAAGAAAAATACTTACAAGGGGTAAAGTTCCACTCTAATACTGATACTGAAGTGGTTGTCCAATTAATTAGTAAGATTGCTCGTGAGAAGAATTTAGATGGTTTTTCTGCGTTTAAAGAAGCTTTGAAATTAGTCAAAGGTTCATATGCTTTCCTTTTAGTTGATGATACTGAACCAGAGCATGTTTTTATTGCTAAAAACAAGTCACCAATGATGTTAGGGCTTGGCGATGGTTTCAATATTATTGCTTCTGATGCAATTTCTGTTTTAGATCAAACCAAAACTTTTGTTGATTTACAAGATGGTGATGTTGGTGACATTACTAAAGATTCTTACACAATCGAAACTGTTGATGGTAAAAAGGTTGAACGTAAGCCCCATGTATTAGATATTGATCCTAATGCAGCCTCAAAGGGAACTTACGAATTTTACATGCTCAAAGAAATTGATGAACAACCAAGCGTAATGCGTAAAATTTCTCAAACTTATTTTGATGAAAATGATGATGTTAAGGTTGATCCAAAAATTATTGATTCTATTTCAAAAGCAGATCGTATTTATATTTACGCTGCTGGGACTAGTTATCATGCTGGTTTAGTTGGTAAGACAATGTTAGAGCATTATACTGGAATCCCAACTGAAGTTGGTTTGGCCTCAGAAGCTGGTTATCACTTCCCAATGATGAGTAAGAATCCATTCTTTATTTTCTTAACTCAGTCAGGAGAAACCGCTGATTCTCGTGTTGTTTTGAAAGAAGTTAATAAGCGTAATATCCCAAGTTTAACAATCACTAATGTAGAAGGTTCAACTTTATCAAGAGAAGCAGACTACACTATGCTCTTAGAAGCTGGTCCTGAAATTGCAGTTGCATCTACTAAGGCATACACTGCCCAAATTGCTGTTCAAGCAGTTCTGGCTAAGGCGTTGGGCGAAGCACTTAATAAAGCAGAAGCTAAAGATTGGAATTTAAAGCATGATTTAGCTATTGCAGCAGAAGGGATGCAGCAACTTGTTGACAGTAAAGAAAGTTTGAAAGAGATTGCTGATAAATACCTAATTAAGTCTCGAAATGCTTTCTACATTGGACGCGGAATTGATTATGCAGTAGCCTTAGAAGGAGCATTAAAACTTAAAGAAGTTTCATATATTCAAACTGAAGGATTTGCAGCAGCTGAATTAAAGCATGGTACTATTTCTCTTATCGAAAAAGATACCCCAGTAATTGCCTTAATTAATGATCCTGCAACAGCTGATTTAACGCGCGGAAATATTCAAGAAGTTGTTTCTAGAGGTGCTAACGTTGTTACTATTGCTGGTAAAGACTTTGCTAGAGAAGGGGACAATGTAGTTTTACCAGAAATTAACTATTATATGTCTGCTCTATTAACTGTTGTGCCGGCTCAACTTCTTGCATATTATGCATCAAAAGATAAGGGCCTTGATGTAGATAAGCCACGTAACTTGGCTAAGAGTGTTACAGTTGAATAATAGAATTTAGATTAATTATTAAAATAGAGAATTAGTAATTCTAAAGGTGCTAATTCTCTATTTTTTTATGTAATTCTTTAGTGAAAAATCCAATTTTGATTTAAAATATATAAATATAGTAAGGTAAAAATGAACGAGGGCAATTATGTTATCAAAAATATCAATTTTACTTACAAATCATCATTTAACCTTAAAGGATATTTCACAAAGTAATTCTTTAATGGAAAAAGATTTAGAAGATGCACTTAATGAGAATCCAGATAATTGGTCAAGTGCAATTTTATCGGCATTATCGTCATCTTTAAATATGCGACCAGGAGATTTACTGGAATTACTTGATCCAGTTTATTCTTTGAAAATTAATGACACTAATCAAATGATTCAAGGCATTTATATTGAAGATCCAGAAATGTATGAACAAATTAGATTTGTTGTAGAAAGTGAACACTTAGAGGGTTGGCAACCAGATGAAGAGGATATTTTAATGCTACTTGATGAGGCGATTAATCCATCTAAGGAGATTAAAAGTGAAATTGATCGGATTTGGGGTGAAGAAAATGAATGAGGCCGAAAAGGATTCTGAATGGTATCGTCAAAAATTTCTTTACCCAAATGGTACGCTTAAAAATAAGCTCAATATTACTGATGCGGCAGAATTAGCACAAAAAGAATACTTAGGCTCAGGAATTCGGGCCGTGGCTTTTTTGAGAAAGAATAAGAAAATCACTAGTGTTGAAGATTTGAAAAAAATTCATAAAATTATGTTTGGTTGGCTTTACGATTGGGCTGGTCAAATTAGAGATTATGAATTAGTTAAAGGAGAGACAGAGTTTTTAGAGTATTCTCGTATTAATTTTGGAATTGAAGAAATAGACGAAAAGATACAACAATTGTCTTCTAAAAAAGAACTTGCAAATGTTGACTATGCTTTTTTACTGGATAGATTAAATTATCTTCATCCCTTTAGAGAGGGAAATGGGAGAAGCAGTAAATTATTTTTACAAGCTTTTGCTGCCAATCATGGTCAAGTGATTGATTATCCACGTTCAAACAAAGACCTGATTATTGCCCAAAATAATGCAGATATTGATCAAATTGCTAGTCTAATTAGAGTTAATGCTAAAGCAAAGAAAGTTGCTCATTAGATAACTTGAACCGATATTTGTTATATTAAAGATTTGGATTTAACAATGGAAGAAAAATGGACTAAGATATAGATGACTGATCCGAAAACTTCTCCTTTAAGAAGTGTAACAATTTATTTTTCTTCATTAAGATCATGTTGAGCTACAATCAGAAATGATTGTAGCTTTTTTGTTTTGTTTATAAATTGGGTCTTAAAAATAGTAAATAATGAGCATATTAATTTATTATAAAACGCTATCAAGAGATAATTATTAATAATATTAAACTGAAAGGGATGAGCAGTATGAAAAAGGCATTGAATCCTCGGATAATTGTTTCTTTGACAAGCTATGGGGATAGGTTGAATACACTATCTATTTGCCTTAAAAGTTTGCTTAATCAGACTAAAAAAGCCGATAAAATTTTAGTTTATCTGACTGATGATATTAAAGAAAGTCATCTTCCATCATCTCTTATTGAATTACGCGATAGGGGAATTGAATATCGCTTTGTTCCCTTAGATCTAAAACCGCATAAAAAATATTACTATGCTATGCAAGAGTTTCCTGACGATATTATTGTTACAGTAGATGATGATGTTATTTACTACAAAGAAATGCTATCAGAATTATATAAAACGTACTTAAAATTTCCGAAATGTATTGTCACGGGAAGAGCCCATGAAATAACTTTTAATGATGATGGATCGATTAAAGCATATGATGATTGGAATTGGTGCAGTCAAAAGTATGAACAGCCATCGATGAAATTATTAGCTACGGGGGCTGGCAGTGTTTTATACCCACCTCATCTATTAGATGAAAAGCTATTATTTAATTTAGATTATATTAAGCACTACATTACAGTAGATGATTTATGGTTAAAATTAGTCGAAGTATTATCAAATGTACCAACGGTAGTATGTAGTTTAAAAATAGAAAAAATGCGTGAAGGAATTACTGATACACAAGCGCAGGGCTTGTTTAATAAGAATGTTGGTAAAAATGAAAATGATCTTTATTTAAAAGACTTAGATAAAGAATTTTCCTTAGCAAGTAAAATTCTTGCCTATGAAAATGGAAAAGGAAAGTAAAAAAGAAACGTCCGTATAGACGTTTCTTTTTTAGGATATAGATAAAAATTAATGAAGGGCTGCAGCTCTTTGGGCCTGCATTTTTTCTTCTAGTTGCTTTTGTAATTTTTTCATATCTTTAGTTGAAATTACTTTCCAGCTTGATGGAATGGTAAAAATATATTTTCTCTGTTTGAGTTCATTATTATGACTAAAGACTCCGAACATAATTCGACTAAAATTATCTCGGTAAACATATCGAGTGGTTTCTATTTGAAGATTGGCTTGCGCACTATGTTTAATTTCGGTCGATACCTTATCAAGTTTAATAGCATTCGGCTTCTTTTGTTCATTGTTAGTTTTATATAAGTATACTTTTTCTGTACCATTACCTAGAGGTTGATAAAGTAGAAGGGGAAGATTAGGAGTAGCACTTGAGACTAGACTTTGTTTGCTTATTTGCGTCTCAGTCTTCATTCCCCAGTGATTATAGTCATGTGCAACGATCCCCAGAATGCAAAGCGATGTAACAATTAAGGAAAGCCAGGAGATTATAGTATGTCCTTTACCAGGGATGACGTTGAAGTAAATAAATAAAATTGCGGCTAAGATTAAAATTACAATTATCATTATCCATTCACCTCTTCTTGATTTTCACGGGCACGGTTACCTTTCTTGAGGAAGAAGGCAAGAACCAAAGCAATTAATGCAAAGACAATGCTCATGGCAAAGGAAGCATGGAATCCATCTAAAGTAGCATTAATAGCTTGATTTTTATATTGAAGTGGTAAAGTTTTCAGTAATTCTTTACTTGGCATGTTGTTGTTAGTCGCAGTAGTTAAGACAGAGACTAAAATGGCAGTACCAATTGAACTTAAAACTTGTCTAAATGTATTGTTTACTGCAGTTCCGTGTGAAATCTTGTCTAAAGGCAATGAGTTCATCCCAGAAGTAGTAACATTCATCATAACTAAGGCTACTCCGACCATTCTGATTGCGTATAAAACGATAATCATGGTATAGGAACTTTGCTCAGTCAAAAATACAAATGGGATTGTACCTAATGTTAAAAGGGTCATTCCCGTAATGGCCATCTTGCGGGCACCATATTTATCGAATAAACGTCCCGTAATTGGTGACATAATTCCAATCATTAGAGCACCTGGCAAAAGCATTAAACCTGAATGAAATGCAGATACTCCCCGTAAGTTTTGAATATATAAAGGTAGCACCATCTCGATACCAACCATGGCCAAATTTGTAATACCACTAAGGGCTGCAGCTAAAGAAAATTCAAAGTGTTTGAACACAGTAATATCTAAGAAAGGATCTGACATTTTCAATTGACGAAGACCGAAGATGATGACAAATACTATCCCTACACCAATAAACATTAAAATTTCTGGATTAGTCCAACCTTTGTTGCCGGCCTCGGAAAAACCGTAAAGTAAGCTCCCAAATCCAACAGTAGAAGTGGTTACAGATAAAATATCAATTTTTTCTTTTTTAGTAGGGAGTACATCTTTAATTAAAAAGAAGGCTAATACGATAACTATACCGGCAATTGGGGCAATAATACTAAATAAGTAGCGCCAAGAAAGATTATCAACGATCCATCCAGATAAAGTTGGGCCGATGGCAGGAGCTAAGCCGATAACAATACCAACAGTTCCCATAGCAGCCCCACGTTTATTAGCTGGAAAGATAGAAAGCATAATGGTTTGAAGAAGAGGCATCGTGACTCCAACACCTAATCCTTGAATAATTCTACCAGCAAGTAGGGTGCCAAAGTTCGGTGCAATTGCTGCGATAACTGTTCCAATAAAGAAAACAGACATTGCACTCAAGTACATTTTTCTTGATCCAAAGCGATTGATTAGCCATGCGGAAATTGGGATCATTACTCCGTTAACTAGCAAAAATGCTGTTGAAAGCCATTCAGCAGTTGCAGTGCTGATATGAAAGGAACGCATTATTGAAGGTAGAGCAGTAGCAAGCAATGTCCCGTTTAACACAGTACAGAAAGAACCAATAATTAAAACTAATACCAGTAAGTTTCGATTATAGGACTTTCCATGAATATCGGTGGGTTGTTTATCCATTTTGAAGATCCTTTCTAAGTTATTAATATTAAAATTTAACTATAAAAACTATAATCTTAAAGAGAATGATTGTCAAATAATCTTACAAACATGTAATTATCTTTGACATATATGTTGCTAAAACTGTCATAAGATTTTAAACTAGAATTGAGATTATGATATTTAAGGATAAAAAAATGGAAGCAAAAAAGATATTTCATGATGTGTTTCAAAATATTGAAGTCGGAATAGGCGAAGTAAGTAAAACGGTTGGTGTTTCGCAAAGACAGTTACGGTATTGGGAAGAAAAGGGATATATTAAGCCGGTCGATGATAATCAAAGTGGAGTTAGAAGATATACTCTTTCAACTTTATATTTAATTATTTTTATTAAAACTCAACTTGATCAGGGATTTACTTTATCTGCAGCCTTTGAGCGCTCAAAAGATATTAAAGTAAAAAGTAAAATTGTGAGAAATTTTTTTGAACACACTTTTAATGATGTAACTATTACGGATGCAGATAAAGCCTACGGTGAGATCGACTTGGGAGAACTTTTAGTGCAAGATGGTCAAAAGTATCATTTTAAAGGCGTAGTCGATGAGCATGGTCGATATCTAAAAATTGATAAATAAAAAATGAAGTATCCATTTATAGATACTTCATTTTTAGGACAAGTCGATATTAAAGTTATATATGTTGATTAGTTGTGATTTATGAATTATTTGCTAAAGCCAGCTTCATACCAAACATTAGCAGATGGTTTTAATGACCATCCCGTAACCTTACTGTTAACTGCAGTAACCGAGTAAGCTCCACTAGTTGGAACGACGTAAGCTTTATTGTACATCCATCTTTGCCATTCATGGAATTTTTGTACTCGATAATTTTTATCAAAAGATTTGGCAGAATCAATTTCATCTAAAAGTTTAGTATTAGTTGGAGACACAAAGCGGGCAAAGTTATATGGCATTTTTTCACCATAAAATACGCTTGGAGAAGGGTCACCGGCAGCGCCCCAGCTTCCTTCAAGTACATCAATTTTTGGATCACTAGATTTAACTGCGGCAACCCAGCGATTAAATTCCATTGGGCGACCGCCAAGAAACTTAACGTTTAGGCCGGCTTTTTTCCATTGCTGGATATAGTTGCGCCAGATCGCCTCGCTGTTTTCGCCTGATCCCCGCACAGCTATATTAATTACTAAAGGCTTACCGTTAGGCTGACGTCTGTAAAGGGCACCAGGAGCTTTTTTGTAGCCAGCTTTATCTAATAATTCATTAGCTTTATTTAAGTTATAAGAATAAGTTGGAATGTTTTTATCGTAATATGGCGTAAATTGTGAAGGAATTAGTGAATTAACTCTGAATTTTAAGCCATGATAAAAACGATTATTAATAACATCTACATTCATAGCATAAGCCATTGCTTTTCTTAAGGCGGGGTTATTCATTTTGGCATGAGGATTTTCTACATTTTTTCCTAGTTTTTGATCCCATTTACCAACTTTAAAGGCTAGGTAGTTGTAGCTGAGAGTCTTTTTGCCAACGAAATTAACTCCCTTAGTATTTTTGACTTGCAGCCATTGAGAGTCTAAAACACTGGCTACATCAAATTTGTGGCTTTTGATTGCTTGGGAAACATTTGAATTAGTAATATTTGACATGTAGATATGAGCAAAATTAGGTTTTCCACGCCAATAATACGGATTTCTAGACCAGCTAGTTGATTGACCCTGAACTGTCTTATCCATCTTGTAAGGACCAAAGTAGAGGGGATGCTTTCTAACTTGATCACTAGATACTAATTTTTCGAATGGTACTTTTTTCAAATAGTGATAAGGAGCGGCATGTTCCCAGTAAAAACCACTAGCAGCATTTAGCATTGCTGGTTTTAATTCTTTGAAATGAAGAATTAAGGTCTTCCCGTTAGGACCATCTGGCATTTCAATTCCAGAAATTTCTTTGGCTTTTCCTTGATGATATTCAGCCATACCTTTAATATTTTCTAATGAAGAAGTATATTGAGTAGTTTGAACCTTAGGATTGGCAAGAATTTCATAAGAGTACTCTAGATCTTTGGCAACTACTGGTTTACCATCTGACCAGCGAACTTTGTCCTTTACCTTGATTTTAGCTGTATTATCGTGATGATTTAATTTTAACGTGGCAGCTCCTTTATCAGTAATTTGATATTGATCATTGATTGAAAACAGCGACTCATCTCCCGGAGCGGCAGCCTCTACATCGGGACTGGTATCAGCAATTTCTGAGAGAAAAATTCCAGTAAAAGGTGATTCGTTTTCTAGTGCATAGGTAAGAGTGCCACCTTTTTTAATGGCTTTCTTGGGGACATTCTGAGAAAACTTGATTGTCTGATTACTGGAATCAGTTTTCTTAGCACCACAAGCAGTTGCGAATATCGTAAGAGAGCTTGCGAGAGTTACATACAGCAGTTTGGACTTTGACATCTTCATATAAAATCTCCTTTCGTCAAAAATCCACTAACAGCATGATTAAGAAAACAAAAAGACGTCCTATTAGATCAATTTGATCCAATAGGGCGTCTTGTCGCTGTACCACCTATTTTTACTAGAAAACTAGTCTTTAATTAACGTACGGTTCAATACAGGAGAACGATACGCCGTCGCTATAAAGGGCTGTCCCTTAAACCACTCTAAATCGTAGTTTACGCTCAAAGGTGATTTTCATTAAGAATCTATCTATTTCTTCACACCAACCAGAAATTCTCTGAAAGACGATTTCCTAATTACTTTTCCTTATCAAAGCTGTTTGATAATAATGTTTGTGACCATAATATTACGCCGTTTTGAAAATAAGTCAACATCAAATTATATTTTTCTTATTTTTAATATAATTTTTTATTTATAGTTTAATGAGGCTTATCAAGATGGATAAGGAATAAAAAATTCCTGATGTTAATGAAAAATAAAACGATTTCATATAAGCTAAATGTTATTAAATTTGACTCATTAATAAGACAATAAAAAAAGAAAAATCTATTTATATAGATTGATATTTGGTATAAATGTTATTTAATTTAATTAAATATTATAAAAATTTGAGCAAAAAAGAAGATTTTTTTATTAAATAGGCCTATACTTATAATTGATTAGTAGTAGAAAGGAACTATATACTATGAAAAAATTAAACACAAATAAATTAACTGATAAACAAGCTGACCTTTTTAAGAACAATTTAGTTTACATTGCTACTGTTGATGAAAATGGTAATCCACAAGTTGGTCCTAAAGGCTCAATGACAGTATTAGACCCATCTCATATGCAATATCTTGAAAAAACTAAAGGTGCAGCCTTTGAAAATATTAAAAATGGTTCAAAAGTAGCATTAGTAGCAGCTGATGTACCATCACATACTGCTGTTCAAGTTTTGGCTACGCCACATGTTCATGAAGATGATGAATATGCAAAGAAGATCGTTTCTGGTACCGATACTCCAAATGCATTTGTAGTAGTACTTGATATTGATGAAATTTTTGAATAATTATAGAAAAGATATTTTTCTGTCTACATTTTAAATTATTTAATAAAGAGACTAGGTATTTAAGAATACTTAGTCTTTTTTGTTATAAAACTTGCTTATTTTCTATATTAATGTAAGATTAAAATTAATTAAATTGATGAAGACAAAAGGAGAGATATAATGGGTGCCTTATCTGAACAAGAATTAGCGGCTTTTTCTGCAGACTTTAACAAAAATGATAAAAATAAAATTGCTTCTAGAGCTGCACGTCGAAGTGGATTATTTGAAGCATCATTTAATGATGAAGTTTCAAAGCGATTAAATCACACTTTTTCAACTGAATTAGATATCGGTGGAGTTACTGATCAAAAGCATTCTGGACGTTGTTGGGAATTTGCTACTTTAAATGTTTTGCGTCATCATTTTGGCCAAAAGTATCATGTTAAAGATTTTACTTTCTCACAAGCTTATAATTTCTTTTGGGATAAGATTGAGAGAGCAAATGCTTTTTATGATAGTATGATTCGCTTAGCTGATAAACCAATTGATGATCGTGAAGTCGAAACTTGGTTTGACTTTGCAGGTCAAGATGGTGGATTGTGGCAAATGGCTATTAATCTGGTTAAAAAATATGGTGTTGTTCCATCATATGCAATGCCAGAAAATGCAACTTCAAATAATACTAGTGCTTTAATCGATTCCTTAGCTCGTAAAGAAAGAAAAGATGCTTTGGTACTTCGTAAATTAGTTCAAGAAGGTAAGCTAGAAGAAGCTGAAAAAGCTAAGAGGGAATTTTTAAATGAGGTTTACCGAATGGCAGCAGTTGCTTTGGGTGAGCCACCTAAGAAATTTGATTTAGAGTACCGAGACGACGATAAGAAATATCATTTAGAAAAGGATTTAACGCCACGTCAATTTGCTGAAAAATATTTAAAAGACTTTAATTGGGATGATTACGTTGTTTTATTGAATTCACCTAATTATGATTACAACAAACGCTATCACCAAGGTTTATACGATAATGTGGCTGGTGGTACTCCGATTACTGGCCTAAATGTACCAATTGAAATTTTGGCAAGAGCAGCTGCAGCCCAATTGAAAGATGGAAAAGCAGTTATTTTTGGAAACGACGTATTAAAACAAATGGAACGTAAGACTGGTTTTCTTGATACTGAATTATACAAAACGGATGATCTATTTAGTGTTGATACTCAAATGAGTAAAGCAGATCGTTTAGCCACGGGGGAAGGCTCTGCAACACACGATATGACCTTAGTCGGTGTAGATGAAGATAATGGCGAAATTCGCAAATGGAAAGTAGAAAATTCTTGGGGTGATAAGTATGGCCATAAAGGATTCTACGAAATGAGCCAGAAGTGGTTTGAAGAATATGTGTATGATGTCGTTGTTGATAAGAAATATTTGTCTGACGATTTAGTTAAACTCTGGGAAGAGCCAGCTATTGACTTAAAACCTTGGGAACACATTGGACTATAATAAATCGAACTTATCTTTGGTCTGATTAGCAAAAGTATATGTTAAATAAATAAGTTTAAAATATAAAAAGACTTTCTTTCTGGCTTATTGAATTACAGAAAGAAAGTCTTTTTACTAGGTAAAAGTAGGGTAAGAAATCTAAATGATCATCCTAAGAGCGTACATTTGATTTTCCGGCGTCTATTTATAGCGTAGTTGTTGTATTAAATAGTCTATAATTTTATCAGTCTGGTATTTTACCCAAATTTGACTGGGAACACAATAGATTGGTGTCTTACCTAGACACATTTTTTGAAAAATAAGGTTGATCCTTTTTTCCTGATCTTTTTCAAAAATTTCTCTTATTTGTAGCCAGGATTGATTATTTTCGTAGAACAACCATAAAATGTAATTACGATTTTTTTTGAAATATTTGAATGTATTTGAGTAAGAAGATAGGGTAACTGTCTTCTTTTTTGTTTCAGCTATTATACCATTGATAGTTTCTAGGCTTTTTCGATCTTCTTCAAGCAAAACTTGAATTTGATTTATTAATTCTTTTTCATTGTTGAGTATAATTATATTTTTCATTTTTCTTACACACCTCTAATACCTTTTTTATCTTAGTGGAAAATATATCTTCGACTCAACAATCTATCGGTTTATAATCGACACACTTTGTTTACGTAAAGTTTAAAGATTTTGCAGACTGGATTGAGCTAATAATTTGCTAATATTGTTTTTTGAAAGATTGTCATAATAGATAAGCCAGTTGATAACTACATTTAGATTCTTATCTACGGTGTTGTCTAGATAAAAATTATTTTCGATTTTTCGATTTGTTAATTCAAATCTTTTTTTTAGTTCCTCTCTTCCCAAATTTTTTATTTTGATTAGGAAACCAATATCTCCATTTTGGGAAAGAAGAAGGAGAATTTCTTTTCGCTTCTTTGCACAAAACGTTAAAGTATGATGATAACTATTTGCGTCTATGTTAAGAAGCTTATTTTTTTCTAGCATTTTACGATCCTTTTTTAAAAAAATCATAAGATCAGAAATAAGATTGTCCTCAACTTTCTCTAGCAAGTCATTTTTATTCTTAAAATATCGATAGAATGTTCGAGAGCTAACATGAGAATTTTTTATTATATCACGGTTTGTAAGTTTTCTAAAAGGAATTGCTTTCATTGTCTCAAATAGACCATACTGAATTTGTTCTAAAGTGCTATTAATTCTTATATCCATATATTAACTTGCCTTCCTGTCTCTTAATTTCCATCAATAAAGTTAATTTTGGAGAAAGACATTGTCAAATTAAATTGTCTGTAGATGTAAGTTTGGCATATGATGTTTACTTTCTACAAAATTATTTCAGTTTTGCTTTTGAGAAAGAATTTTCATCAATTCAACAGGCGAACTAGTTTGTACTAAGGCAGTTAAAGATTTGATATCTGTTAAAGTCATGTCATCATAATGAGTTAACCAAAGAATTAGGGCATTTTTAATAGCATCTACATATATTATTTTAAAAACGGCATACGTACTTAATTCTGGGCCAGTACAAGTTTTGGGATCAATGTTAAATAAGTGAGGACAACGAAGATCAAATTCCTTATTTGCTATTCTGACGATTTCATTATGAAAAGAAATATCTCCATTAGAAGAAAGGAGAGAGACTAATTCTTCTCGATGCAAGTCACAATAGTCTAAAGTGGAGTTAAAGGCTGACTTTGCTGCTATTCTAATTTTTTGGGTAGAGTTATTAATTTCGATTTTTTGTAGTTCGGCGCGATCAGTTTCCAAAGCCTTCCATAAGCCCACTAATAATTCGTTTTCTAGATCTTCTAATAATTCCTGCTTATTTTTGTAGTAATTATAGAAGGTCTTCTTGCTAATTTCTGCGTAGTTAAGAATGTCAGAAGTTGTACATTCACTAAAACGCTTTTCTTCTAATACTTTAATAAATCCTCTAAAAATTCTATTTCTAGTATTTATACTTCGAAAATCCATAAAATTTTCCTCTCATTACTTATCTAGCTCTATTAGTAAAGATTACCATTGTATTTACTTTTGGCATATGTTGTTTACCACGTTTACTTTGTGTATGTATTTAAGTAAAAAAGATAATTTATTACTAATAGCTTGCTATAATTCTTGGGAAATCAACTGATAGAGGTTATAGGGAGAAAATTTTATGAAACATAGAAAACTTTGGTACTTAGGAAGTATCCTACTCATTCTTATATCTTTCGCTATTAATTTTGGCAGCGATCTTCAACGTAAAGTATTGCATGAAAAAACGGTTTATACCACTAAGAAATTACCATATGTTACTTATGATAAGAGAAGTGATAGATTAAGGAATTTTGGCTATGCGATTTTAAGTTTCCCAATTGTAAATTGCATTGATTTTATCAGTACATCTCTTGAGAATAAAAAAGAATCATGAGGATGAAAAAAGTTATATATCGTCTTCTATTAATTGGGGCATTTTTTATTGGGATAGGTTTTTTCAGCCCAATTTTAGAAAGTTGGATTATTGATTGCTACCAACCCAAAATCAATAGTCAGAATAGTTTGCAAAATAATGGGATAAATGATTGGAATTCCGTTAAATATATAACGATATTATCTTTAATAAGACAATTTTTTAAGAATGATATTAAATATCAGGAAGTTCTTATTGTTCCTAGTTTAAATATGGAGGTTCCGGTAGCGGAAAATACGAATGATGCTGTCTATCAATTTGGTGCAGGGATGTTAGTCAAAAGAAAAATAGATAGTAATTCAAATATTATTATTGGGGCACACAACCTCGGATCGTTTAGTAAGGCGTTATTTTCACCACTTGCAAATAATAAACTGATTGATAGGGAGGTTTTTATTACTGATTTTAAGTTAGTAAAAGAATATAAAATAGAATCAGTTCGTATTATCTTTCCAACTCAGGTCAATCTAGCACTTAATTCTAAGAGTAATTTTTTAACTATGTTAACTTGTACAAATGATAATAAAAAACGAATTTTGGTTAGAGCTACGTTAAGAAAGACATATAAATTTTCAAAGTTGAAAAAATCTGTAAAGAGAGGTTTTTATAGGAAAAAGTTTAAATTTGAAAAATAATAGGGGACGCTCACAGTTATGGTATTTTTTCTCATAAGTAAAACATCTTTTTATTTTTTACTTTCTATAAATTCACTTTAAAAGCGTTATTTACCAGTAATTTAATAATTAAATTTCATACAAAATAAAAAAACACCTTGCCTATATGCGTTGGTATATGTATAATTAGGAAAATATTTTTTGTATTTAAATAACACTTATATCAAATAAGCATTAGGCAGTGTGTTATTTTATTTTACGCAATATTTGTATAAATTATAAATTACTGGAGGAACTATGGTTTCAAAGAATAATAAAATTAAAAAAATGGAAGAAACCGCTGAAAGACAATCCCACTTTGGGATTCGTAAACTTACTATTGGGGCTACTTCTGTTCTTTTAGGTACTACTCTTTGGCTAGGAACTAATACTAATTCGGCACATGCAGCCGTTAATGACAACGATAGCCAAGATGCTGCTTCTACTGATAGTAATAAAAATGTTCAACCTATTGCTTCTGATACGAAGATAGAAGTTGCGAAGGCACCTACTACTTTGGATGTTCAAGCTGATCAAACTTCAGACAAGGTAGAAAACACTCAAGGCCAAGAGGTATCAGCTTCAATAAATAATGACACTCAAGTAACTAAAGTGGAAAATGAGGTAGCTTCTGCTCCTAAAAATGAAACTCATGAGGAGACACAAGCTACTCAAACAAATAATGATGCTGCTCTTCAAAATCAACCTATTCAGGAAACTAAACAGGCAACCGATGCAACCCAGGTCAATCAATCAAATGATCAAGAAGTAGCAAAAGATCAATCAAATACTGTTACTTCTAATACAAATCAAGCAGTTGCTTCTAATGTTCAGAGTCAATCTGCTCAAACTACTGAAAAAGAAAATCAAAATACTGTTCAACAAAATGTTAGTGTTGAGTCCAATACTACAGTTGCACAATTTCAAGGATTAAAGACTCGTAGTGCATCTTTATCCGCTGCTCAATTGTCATCTTTACTTAATACTTCTCTTGTAGCTACATCTAATCAGGAAGTTACTGATATAGACAGTCAGAAGATAGATTTTAACTTTACTGATCCAACTGGCTATAACACTAGTGTAACTGGTATTCCAGCCGATAAATATGGGTATGTAGCAGATTATGATACATCTAGAAAGATAACTTATGTCCTCGCTACCGATAGATCTAATCCGGGACAAACACTTTATCTTTATGCTAATGGAAAGTTGATTACTAGCTCTTCCCAAGCTACTACACCAAGTAAACCTACTCTTGGTGGTAAATTGACTATTGACCAAACAAATGGAAACACTTACCAAGGGGGAACTTATAATTATGTTAAGACAATTAATAGTTCTCTTTCTGGAACAGGTTTGAATACTTTTACGCGTATTGATGTAACTGATGCAGACGGTGAAAGTCCTGTTACTATTGGTGTTAGTGGATCTGCCGATCAAACTCCTCGTACTTTACAAATGATTTGGAATAACGGTGGTACAACTGTTCAAGATAGTTATTGGCAAAGTATTGGTGGATTGGTTCCAACTAAAGTAAAGCAAAATGTTTGGTATGTAGATGCAGATACTGGTGAAGTACTAGCTCATAAAGTATCTGATGACACTATTTCCGGTCAAGAATACAACTTAACTGGTGCTCAATATGACAAAATTACCGCTAATGGTAAAACTTACGATTTAGTTAAGAGAAATAATGGAGTATATGGTGCAAGTCAATTGGCTACTGATCGTACTTTAACTACTAATAACGGTGTAGCGATTAAAGCATCAGACTTATTAGATACTCCATTGACTGGTCAAATTAAAAACTACCGTGCTGGTGATATTGACTTTACTGTTACTAACACAGGTCCAAATAGACTCTATGTAACCCAACAATTAGATACCAAGGGTACTGTAACCTTGAATGCTTATGATGCAGAACGTTACGATGCTACTAATTGGAAGGCTATGTACGTTAGTGCAATTTCTCGCTCTACTTTAAAGTCAGGTGGAATAGCAGATGGTGCTAGTTCTGAGTTTGTTAATAATGCAACTAATGGTAACCAAGATGTAATTATCCTTTACCAGGCTGCTACTCCTGTTGCTAACAAGCAAAATGCTAACATTACTTTTGTTAACGATGATACTGGTGCAAGTTTAAGTCCGCAACAAAATGCTAGTGGAGATGCAGGTAGTCAAATCAGCTTTGACAATGCGGGTACTACTGTTGCTAACTTGATTAGCCAAGGTTACATTTACAACGGTACAACTGGTAATGGCGTAATTAATGGTTCAGCTAGTGGTAGTTTTACTAGTGTTGGCTTCCCAGCCTACGACAATGACGACAACACCAATCAAGCATTTGTTGTTCACTTTAAGAACCCAGTTCAAACTACTACTTACCACCAAGGTGTTGAAGAATCTAAGACTATTAATCGTACAATTAATTATTACGACAAGGTAACCGGCGCAAAAATCCCATCTAACTTAATTTCACAAAACCCAGTTACTGATTCAGTAACTTTCACTCGTACTCAAGTTTTGGATCAAGATGGTAAGGTTGTAGGTTACGGTACTATTGCAACTGATGGTAAGTCATTTAGAACTCAAGATTGGCATACCGCTGCTGGTGAAAGCAGTACTCAATTTGCTGCTAAGCGTTCAAGTGATCTTAGCGCATATAACTACACTGCTACTGAATTCCAAGATGAAACAAGTGCAAGTATTGTAGCGGCTCATGAAGTAACTCCAACTACTCAAGATCTTGTTTACAATGTTTACTATGGTCACCAAACTCAACAAGTAACTACTAATGAAGATGTAACTCGTCGTTTCCACTACATCTTTACTGATGGCACTACTCCAGAAAGTCACTTGACTCCACAAGCAGATCAAAAGTAAGCTTTACTGGAACTGCTACTAAGGACTTAGTAACTGGCAAGAGTGGTGATACTGTTTGGACCCCATCAACTGGTACATTAGCTCAAGTTGCTGGTCAAGCTGTTGCTGGCTACCACATCACAGGTAACGTAAATGCTAATGCGGATGGTAGCGCAAATGCAATTACTGTAAATCCAAATTCGGATGATATTGATGTAACTATTGTTTACACTCCAGATGCTAAGACCCCAGATACTCCACAAAAAGCTAAGGTTACTATTTACGATAAGAGTGAAAATAATAAGCAATTAGCTGCTTTTGAGAACAACAATGGTACTAAGGGTAGTGCAATTAGCTTTGACGGTGAACCACAAACCCTTCAAGCTTACTTAAATTCAGGCTACGTATTTGATAGTGCAACTGATGCAAGTGGCAATTCAATTGGAACTGCTTCAAATATTAACTTTGGTAATTTTGATAGTATTGATGGCAATGTTCAAAGCTTCAATATTTACTTGGCTCACGGAACTGATACTAAGACTGAAAATGCAACAACTAATGCTCACGTTCACTATGTTGTAGCAGGTAACGATCCTAACAAGCCAGCTGCTCCGGCAGATAGCCCAACTCAAACAATCAATTGGACTAGAACTAATACTACTGACAAGGTTACTGGTGCAACTACTGAAGGAACTTGGACTCCAGATAAGAGCAGCTTTACTAGTGTAACTTCACCTGAGCTTACTAATTACACTCCAGATCAAGCTGTAGCTAACTTTACTACACCACAACCTAACCGTGACCAAGTAGTAACTGTTGTTTACAATCCAAATCCTCAAGTTGATCAAAAAGCTGACCTAGTCATTTACGACAAGAGTGATAACAACAAGGAACTTAACAACTTCAATAACAGTGGTAAGACTGGCACCCAAATTTCATTCAGTGGTTCTGCAAACTACGTTGCTGATTTAATTGCTAAGGGTTACAAGATCGATAGTTTTGTAAATGACCAAAACCAAACTTCTAACCCAGCTTCTTATGGTCAAATCAGTTTCAGTAACTTCGACAACAATAGTACTAGTGATCAACACTTTAAGTTGTACTTAGTTCATGATACTGAAAATGTAACAGACAAGAAGACTACTACTTCAACTGTTCACTATGTTGTTTCAGACGGTAAGACTAATCCACCAACAGACAATGTCCAAACTATTACTTGGACTCGTCCAGGAACCAAGGACAAGGTAACTGGTGTAACAACTCCAACTGGAAACTGGACTACTCCAGATAATTATACTGATGTACCAACACCAAACCTTGATGGATACACTCCAGACAAGACTAATGTTCCAGGACCAACTCCAGATCCAAATCAAAACCCAACAACTGTTGTTACTTACAATCCTCAGACTCCAGAAGCACCAACTTACACTGGTACTACTGAAACTAAGACTGTAACTCGTACAATTAACTATTACGACAAGGTAACCGGTGAAAAGATTCCTAATGAGTTAATTAAGGACAATCCTACAGCTCAAACCGTAACTTTATCACGTACGCACGTTGTTTCATCAACTGGTCAAGATATGGGTTATGGAAGCGTTAGTGCTGATGGTAAGACCTTTACTAAAGGAGCAACTGCTGATGGTTGGAACACTGGTGACTGGGCTCAAGTAACTTCACCAGATCTTTCAAATTCTGGTTACACTGCTCCTGATTTGGCACAAGCCGATCATGTAGCTGTTGATGCAAATACCAAAGATGCTGTGGTTAATGTTTACTACGGTCACCAAACTGAAGTAATCACACCAAAGACTCCACATAACCCAGGTGGAAATATTAACCCTAACGATCCACGTAATAATCCATCAGTTTACCCAGATGGTTTAACTAAGGAGACTTTAACTACTGAAGTAACTCGTCACATTAACTACGTTGGTGTAAATGAAGACGGAACTACTACTCCAGTAAATGGTTCACCAGATGGTAAGAGTACTTACACTCAAACCGTTTCCTTTGAACGTAATGCCGTTATCGATAAGGTAACTGGTCAAATCTTGGGCTACAGTACTGATGGAACTACCAATGTAACTACTACTGATAAGGACCGTGCTTGGACCCCAACAACTCAAAATATGAGTTCAGTTGATTCTAAGACTCCTAGCGAAGTAGGTTACGACAAGGTTGACATTTCAATTGTTGGTGGCGTAACTGTTTACCCAGGTCAAAAGGTTAACGATGTAACTGTAACTTACACTAAGAATAAGTCACCTGAAGTTACTCAAAAGGCAACCCTTGAAATTATCGATAACAACGATCCTAACGCACCTAAGCAATTAGCTTCATTTAGTAACGAAGGTAAGAGCGAAGATCAAATTACTTTTGCTAACTCAAATGAAATCCTTCAAAGCTACTTAAGTCAAGGTTACAAGCTTCAAAAGACTGCTGGTAACCTTAGTGGGGATGCACAAAGTGGTTACACTTACCCAACTTACGGTAATATTGCTCAAGACTTCAAGATTTACTTGATTCACGATACTGAAGATAAGACTGAAACTGCTCAAGCCACTGCTCAAGTTCACTATGTTGTTGCTGATAATGGTGTACAAGCTCCAGCAGATAGCGATCTACAAACTATTACTTACACTAGAACTAATAAAGTAGACAAAGTGACTGGTGCAGTTGTAAATGAGGGCGATTGGAAGGCTGACAAGAATGCATTTACTAATGTAGATTCACCAGATCTTTCTAAAGATGGTTACACTCCAAGTCTTGAAACTGTTCAATTCAATGCTCCAGAACGTAATGTAAACCAACGTGTAACTGTTGTTTACAACCGCTCTGCTCAAGCTGCTGATTTACAAATCATTGATGATAATGATCCACAGAACCAACGTGTATTGGCAACTTATTCAGCAGGTGGCGAATCAGGTAAGCAAATTAGCTTCGGTGGTTCAAACATTCAATTGCAAAACTACTTGAAGAATGGTTACACCTTTGAAAAATCTGAAGGTCAAGGTATGAGTGGGGATGCAACTAACGGCTTCACTTACCCAAGCTTTGACAATGATTCTAATACTAACCAAAGCTTCAAGATTTACTTGAAACATGCAACTAGTGAAAAGAAGGAAACTGCAACTACTACTGCTCATGTTCACTACATCATGGCAGATGGTACGAAGGCTCCTGATGATAGCCCAACTCAAATTATTAATTGGTCTAGAACTAACACAGTTGATCAAGTAACTGGTGCAATCGTTAATGAAGGTACTTGGACTTCTGATAAGAGCGCCTTTACTGATGTTGATTCACCAGAAGTAACTGGCTACACTCCAGGTACTAAGACTGTAAAATTTGCTACTCCAGAACGTGGTGTTAACCAAGTAGTAAACGTTGTTTACACTAAGGACGCTCCAACTCCAGATAAGCAAAATGCTTTAGTTGTTTACCAAGATGTAAACGATCCAGCTCACCCAGTTGACTTAGGCCAAAGTGATCCATTAACTGGTCAAGCAGGCGATAGCATTAACTACAGCACTGCTGATAAGATTGCTGAATACGAAAAACAAGGTTACGTATTAGTATCAAACGGCTTTGACGCAAATGGTACTAAGCCAAGCTTTGACAATATTAACGGTAATACTCAAACCTTCTATGTAACCTTTAAGCATGGTATTCAACCAGTAACTCCAACAACTCCAGGTACTCCAGATCAACCAATCAATCCTGATAATCCAGATGGTCCTAAGTACCCATCCAGTACTGATAAGACCAACTTGACTAAGGATGTAACTCGTACTGTTACTTACGAAGGTGCCGGCGATAAGACTCCAAGTCCTGTAACTGATACTCTTCACTTCCAAGGTACAGGTTACTTAGACAAGGTAACCGGTAAGTGGACGGATGCAAATGGTAAGGAATTAAGTGATCAAACTAAGGGTATTACTTGGACAATCACTGATGGTACTAAGGATGAAGGTAGCTTTAACTTAGTTCCAACTAAGCATATTGATGGTTACACTTCAAAGGTTGTAACTGACGGTGCTGACGATGGCAACGGAAATGTTAAGAGTTACACTGGCATTACTCATGCAAGTGACAATATTAACGTTGTAGTTCAATACAACCCAATTGTTGCTGAACAAGGTAACCTAATTGTTAAGTTCCACGATGATACTGATAATAAGGACTTGACTGGTGTAGGTACTGATACTGGCACTCAAGATGTTGGTACTCAAATAACTTACAACCCAAGTACTGATTTAACTAACCTTGAAAACAAGGGTTACGTTTACGTATCAACTGATGGTAATATTCCTCCATCAATTGTTAAGGGGACAACTACTGTAACAATCCACGTAAAACATGGTACTGTTCCAGTAACTCCAGAAAATCCAGGTACTCCAGATAAGCCAATCAACCCTAATGATCCACGTCCAAAGGATGAACAACCTAAGTATCCAACTGGTACTAGTGAAACAGATCTTACTAAGGACATTACTCGTACAGTTCACTATGAAGGTGCAGGTGAATACACTCCAAGTGATGTACAACAACCAGTACACTTCACTGCTAAGGGTGTTCTTGATAAGGTAACTGGTGAATGGACTACTCCATTAACTTGGTCAGAAGATCAAACATTCAACGGTGTAACTACACCTAAGATCCCAGGCTACCACGTAGTAAGTGTTGATAAGGATACAACTGATAACCAAAACGTTGACAGTGCTAAGATTAGCCACACAGGGGCTGACTACACAGTAACTGTTAAGTACGCTAAGGATGAGGTTCCAACTCCAATCAAGCAAGGAACTATTGAAGTTGTTTACCACGACACAACTGATAATGTTGATATTCCAGGCTATGGTAGACCACAAACTAAGGAAGATGAAGGAACCTCATATAGTTACAATCCACATGATAAGGATTTACCTGCACTTGAAAGCAAGGGATATGTACTAGATGGTGAATTGCCAACAATTCCAACTAAGTACACTGATGGTGATCAACGAATTGTAATTAATGTAAAGCATGGTACACGTCCTGTAACTCCAGAAACCCCTGCAAATCCAACTGATCCTGTAGATCCACAACATCCAGGTACACCAACGCCAAGCAATCCAAACTTATCAAAGACTAATTTGGAAAAGACCATCACTCGTACTGTTAAATACCAATACGCAGATGGTACACCAGCTCATAATGATTCAGTTCAAACTGTTACCTTCAAGGGGCAAGGTATTATTGACTTGGTAACTGGTAACTTGGTAAATGTTGATAAAGATGGAAACATTGTTGATCAACGAGGCAAGATTACTTGGGACCGTGATTCACAAGATTTTGGTAATGTAGATGCAATTAACCATGACGGTTACTACGTATCCAATGTAAGTGAAACCAATACTAGCGCTCAAGTTACTGACACTGCAGTAGCTAAGGAAACCGTAACCCCATCAAGTCAAAATAGTACAATTGTTATCACTTTGACTAAGAATCCAGAAATTCCTAAGACGCAACAAAATGCTAAATTGACTATTCGCGATGTGACTCCAGGTCAAGAGCAAGATTTAGGTAGTTACACTCAACCTGGTCTTGAAGGAGATGCAATTAGCTTTGGTAATGCTCAAGAATTTGTTCAAACCTTATTGAACAAGGGCTACGTTTGGGACGGTGCTTCATACAATGGTACTAACTTAGATGCTACTAACTATGCTGGCATTAACTTTGGTAACTACGACAACACTGATGATAAGAATGATATCAGCCAAAAGTGGGTAATCAATTTAGTTCATGGTGTAACTCCAGTAAATCCAGATCATCCAGATGACAAGAATGGTTTCACTAAGGAATACCTTGATCGCACAATTACTCGTGATGTAACTTATGTTGATGAACAAGGTAATGAGATGTCAGGTTTAACTCCTGAACATCAAGAAACTAAATTCCAAGGTTCAGGTTACTTAGATAATGTAACTGGTAAGTGGGTAACTGTTGAAAACGGGAAGATCACTGGTTTAGCTCAAGGTTTAACTTGGACTCCAGATAAGGATGCCAGCTTTGATGCAATTGCAGCTAAGACTGCAGACGGTTACCACGTAATTTCTGTAAGTGGTAACGGAATTTCAGGCTTCACTGTCGGTCAAGACGGTTCTGTAACTGCTCAAACTGTAAACAAGGACACCCCAAGTTCAACTATTAAGGTTGTTTACGCTAAAACTCCTGTAACTCCAACTCCAGCAAATGGTTCAATCGTTTACATCGATGACACTACTGGTAATACTCTTGAAAATGCAAGCTTCGGCGGTAACGTTGGTGATAAGATCAATTACACAACTGCTGATAGAATTGCAAATTACGAGAAGAAGGGTTATGATCTTGTATCTAACAACTTCAAGGATGGTCAAGAAGTATTTACTGATGGAGAAAACAAGTTTGAAGTTCACTTAGTTCATGCAACTACTCCAATTACTCCTGAAAATCCAGGTAAGCCAGGTCAAGAAGTTCCAAATCCAAATGATCCAAACAATCCACATACGATTCCAGACAACTTCGTACCACAAACTTTGACTAAGACTGTAACTCGTGATGTAACTTACGTTTACGAAGATGGTAGTCAAGCTGAGACTCCAGTTCACCAAACATTTACCTTCAACGGTAACGGTTTTGTTGATCTTGTAACTGGTCAATTAGTAACTGTAGAAAATGGCAAGATCACTGGTGCAGGTAAGATTACTTGGAATGCTGACAATCACGACTTTGAAGCAACGAAGGTAATTGATACAACTCAATACAATATTGTTAAGGTTAGTGAAAACAACACTTCAGCTAATGTTGATATGAGTAACGGTGTAGTGGCTAGCGAAACTATTACTCCAAATAGTCAAAATAGTAGTGTTGTAATTACTTTAGCTAAAAAGGAAGCCCCAACTCTAGCAGATCAAACTGTAGTTGGTAAGCAAGTAGTTCACTATGTAGATGAACAAGGTAACAAGTTACGTGATGACAATACTAACGATACCTTCGTCTTCACTAAGTCAGGTAAGATCGGTCAATGGAATGAAACTAGTCACAAATACTCAGATGCAAATGCAGTAGTAATTGATGGTTACATATCAGACCAAAAGACTTATGAAGGTCAAACTGCAACTCCAGAAGATGCCAACAAGGAAATCACTATTGTCTACCACAAGATTGGTAAGATCATTCCAGTAGATCCATCCGGAAACCAAATTCCAGATGCCCCAACTCCTGGATATCACAATGATCCAACCGATCCAACTAAGGTAACGCCAAATGAACCAACACCAAACATCCCAGGCTGGACTACTGATGTTCCAAATGTAACCCCAGAAGTACCAACTAAGGATACTGAGGTTCCTTACACTAAGGTAACTCCAACTCCAGATGATGTAACTGTAGTTGGTAAGCAAGTAGTTCACTACGTAGATGAACAAGGTAACAAGTTACGTGATGACAATACAAATGATACCTTCGTCTTCACTAAGCCAGGTAAGACCGGTCAATGGAATGAAACTAGTCACAAGTACACAGATGCAAATGCAGTAGTAATTGATGGTTACGTATCAGACCAAAAGACATACGAAGGTCAAACTGCAACTCCAGAAGATGCCAACAAGGAAATCACTATCGTTTACCACAAGATCGGTAAGATCATTCCAGTAGATCCATCCGGAAATCCAATTCCAGATGCTCCAACCCCTGGATACCACAATGATCCAACTGATCCAACTGATCCAACTGATCCAACTAAGGTAACGCCAAATGAACCAACACCAAATATCCCAGGCTGGACTACTGATGTTCCAAATGTAACTCCAGAAGTACCAACTAAGGATACTCCTGTTCCTTACACTAAGAACACCCCAACCCCAACTCCAGTTCCAGCAAATGGTTCAATCGTTTATATTGATGACACTACTGGTAATACTCTTGAAAATGCAAGCTTTGGCGGTAATGTTGGTGATAAGATTGATTACACAACTGCTGATAGAATTGCAAACTATACTAGCAAGGGTTACGAGTTAGTTGGAAACAACTTTAAGGATGGGGAACAAGTATTTACTAATGGTGAAAACAAGTTTGAAGTTCATCTAGCTCATAGGATTGAAACTAAGGATGCTAACAAGACTATTACTCGTGATGTAACTTATGTTTACGAAGATGGTAGTCAAGCTAACTCTCCAGTTCATCAAACAGTGACATTTATGGGTAAAACTACTACTGATAAGGTAACAGGCCATACAACTACTAAGTGGGATAATGATAGTCAAAACTTCGATGCAACGAAGGCAATTGATACAACTCAATACAATATTGTTAAGGTTAGTGAAAATAACACTTCAGCTAATGTTGATATGAGTAATGGTGTAGTGGCTAGCGAAACTATTACTCCAACTGGTCAAAACAGTAATGTAGTAATTACTTTAGCTAAGAAACCAGTGACCCCAACTCCAGTTGAAAAAGGTACAGTAATTATTACCTACCTTGATAAGACTACTGGCAAGACTTTAGAAACTGCAACTTCAACAGGCAATGAAGGATCAAACGTAAACTACAGTACTAAGGACACCATTACTAAGTACACTAACCAAGGTTATAAGCTTAGTCATGATGGTTACCCAACAGGAAATGTAACTTACACCAATGGTACTCAAACTTACACGGTTGAATTCGTTCACGATACTGTTCCAGTAACGCCAGAGAACCCAGGTACCCCGGGTCAACCAATCAATCCAAACGATCCAACTGGTCCTAAGTACCCAGACGGTACTGGTCAAACTGATTTGACTAAGACTGTAACTCGTACCATTAACTACGTTGGAGAGGGATTGAATGTTCCAGCAAGCCACACTGAAATTGAGTTCACTGGTAGAGGAGTACTTGACAAGGTAACCGGTCAATGGACTACTCCATTAACTTGGACAGTCAAGGGTGGAAATAGCGACAGTGGAAACTTTGAACAAGTTGACGGACCAAATGCCGCTGGTTACTACATCACTAATATTTCTTCATCACATGAAGATTTAGGTGATATTGATTCAACTACAGGTACAGTTGCTTCTAAGACAGTCAACCACGCAAACGGCAACATTGTAATTACAATCAACTACGCTAAGAAGACTACTCCAATCCCAGCAGATCAAACTGTAGTTGGTAAGCAAGTAGTTCACTATGTAGATGAACAAGGCAACAAGTTACGTGATGATAATACAAATGATACCTTCGTCTTCACTAAGCCAGGTAAGGCTGGTCAATGGAATGAAACTAGTCACAAGTACACAGATGCGAATGCAGTAGTAATTGATGGTTACGTATCAGACCAAAAGACTTACACAGGTCAAACTGCAACTCCAGAAGATGCCAACAAGGAAATCACTATTGTCTACCACAAGATTGGTAAGATCATTCCAGTAGATCCATCCGGAAACCAAATTCCAGATGCCCCAACCCCTGGATACCATAACGATCCAACTGATCCAACTAAGGTAACGCCAAATGAACCAACACCAAACATCCCAGGTTGGACAACAAATATTCCAAACGTAACTCCAGAAGTACCAACTAAGGATACTAATGTTCCTTACACCAAGAATGAAGTGCCAACACCAGATCAAGGTTCAATTGAAATTGTTGTACATGACAATACTACTAATACTGATTTATCTAACTATGGTAAGAAGAGCGGTAAACAAAATGTCGGTACAAACTTTAATTTTGATAAGAGCACTTTAATTAAAGATCTTGAAAATAAAGGATACAAGATAGTGAATCCAGATGTTGAAATTCCATCTGTAGTTATTAAGGGTGATCAAAAGATTGTGATCTATGTAGAAAGTAAAGAAGAACCTAAAGATCCAATTACTCTAGAAGTTCCAAATCTTCCAGCGGGTGATGATAACAATAATTTACCTGTTCCTGAGAAAAAGGAGACTTCGAATCCAACCCAATCTAGTGAGAATAAATCAACTCCAAATGTTGAAAAGGTTTCAGTAACAACTCAATCACAAAACTCCAGCAATCCAGTATTACCTACTAAGGAAAGAAACGCAGAAAGAAATGTGACTCCACATACTGCAACATTACCACAAACTGGTAACACTGATGATAGTGCAGCAGCTATTGCTGGTGGTACTCTTGCCTTAATTGGTTTAGCCGGATTAACTGGTGCATCAAGTAAACGTCGTAAAGACTAAAAACGAAAAAGATATGATCAGATGATCATATCTTTTTTGATAATATTTAATTTTTTAAGAAATTGGTAAATCAGTAAAAAATAACATTTTTCTCTAAAAGATAATTCCTTTTTAAGACTTCCAGCTATTGACATGACAGTAATAAATAAGAGAAAATGGTTTTAATAAAAAACAATAGTAAGTGTAAAAATAATAGTAATTTTATAGTGCTAGGTATACTAAAAGAATAGGAAATGATTTATGGCTTGGTTAAAAAAGAAACGTGAAAAGGCAGTAATTAATTTTATTGATATAGATAAAGAGTTAATGAGTATTAGAGAGTCTGTTGAATTAAGTGGAAAAAGTAATGACCCCATCGAATATGATCCAACTAATGATATTAAGGATTTAGAAGGAAAAGGATACGTTTTAGTTAAGAACAATTTTAATGGAGATGGCAGTCAACCTTCTTATACCGAAGACACAAAGGTCTACTTAATAAGTTTTAAGCATGATGTCCGTCCGGTTAATCTTGATCATCCATTAACTAAAATTCCATCTAAAGAATATGACCATCCTATTACTTTTACTGTTACTTATGAAGGAACGCCTACAAAAGTAAAGAAAAATATTCAAACTGCTCACTTATTTCGTACTTTGACTGCAGATAAAGTTACTAGTCAACGAATTGAAAATGGAAAGTATGATAGTGATTGGCAGTTAGATCGTCAAAAATTTGATGATGTAAAAGTTCCGGTTTTACCTGGAGTGCATGCAGATCAAAAAATTGTAGTTGGGCCTAAGGTAGACAATAAAGATGTAGAAGTTTCAGTAACGTATCATTTAAATGGATATCTAATTCCCGTTGATGAAAATGGAGATGAAATTCCTAATGTTGGGCCATATCAATTTGCAACTGATGAAAAGGATCCAACTAAAATTGCACCTAACCAAATTGTTCCTGATATCGAAGGATATACTCATGATCAAGAGATAATTAGTCCTCAATCTCCAGATAAAGATATATCCATTATTTACAAAACTATTCCTAAAGAAGATACAACCTATATTTCAGATACTGAAAATATCGATCTTTCTCAAGCAGATTCATCTACTTATTCGCCTTCAGGTAATGGAGACTTGAAGAAAAATGATGTTCAAGAAGCTATTATGGGGATAAAAGGTCAAGTAGATGAAAAAGAGATGGAGAGACGTATTGATGAACAGATGGCCATTGTTAACTTTATTGATCTAGATGATGATGGGAAGCAAATTACCTCCTCAGGACCTTTATATGGTTTACCGGGAGAATCTATCAATGATTTGTACAATACTGACGTTCCAATGACTGCCCTTAAAGAAGCCGGTTTTGAAGTTGTTTTTAATAATTTTGATGGGAATGGTCAAGTTCAAACATTTAATCAAAATCATTTAGTTACTCAGATCTTTACAGTGGGTTTACGTCACATTAATTCAAAAGAAAAAAATGAATCTTCTAATTCACTACAAGCATTTAGTCAGCGGCAAGGAGAAGTATTAAAGAAACTAGAAAATTATCAACCAACTGGGAATAGTAAAGATTTAGAAACTATAACTGCAGTAGCTAAAGATACCATAGAAGTGTTAAATAAATTTTTAGAAAAGAATCAAACTGTCGAGAATACGAAAAATTCTACCACTAAAAAATGAATTCTAAGTTAGAAGATAAATAGTCATAGATTTAATAGTAAATTGAGTAGTAAGATACTTAATTTACTATTTTTTTGCTCATAAGTAATTAAATTGTTGTCAAGCTGTAGAATGAAAAATGTCAACAATTGTCTTGTTTCGGATGAAAATACACCATAGAATGTTTAGTGTAAGCGCTAAATATGTGAAAAGAGGATAAAAATGAAAAAGAATTATCTAAGTATTGATATTGGGGGAACGTGAAAAATTGTACCGTAATTCCCTTAGAAACAGGAATTGGATAAGGAATAATTGTGAATGGGCAACTATTAAATGGAGGCTACTTCCCAGTAGAAGAATTAAGCTTTTTGCAACTTAATATGGTGAAAACGGATTTGATGAGAGAAGGGAAAATTATGAAAGAACAAGATATTTTAGAAGCTGTTGAAAAAATGCGTATTGACTGGAAGAAGAACGATGATAAAAGAGATAGTGGGTTACCCCATGATCTTCCAGAGATAAAACGTGTAGATGATATTCAATATGGTAACGATCCTAAATGGAATTTATTAGATATATATTTACCGAAAAATATTGAAGGAAAAATTCCCGTTATCATTAATATTCATGGAGGTGGTTGGGTTTACGGTACTAAAGAAACCTATCAATTTTATGGACTAGGAATGGCTAAACGAGGCTTTGCTTTTATAAATCCTAACTATAAGTTGGGACCAGACGTAAAATTTCCAGAGGAACTAAATCAAGTCAATGAATATATTCACTGGGTAGCAAAACATGCAGATGAATATAATCTTGATAAAAACAATGTTTTCTTAGTTGGGGATTCTGCTGGTGGTCAAATGGCTGAACAATACACGGCGATTTTGACTAATCCCGTATATCGAGAAAAATTTGGCTATACCTTACCTGACTTGAAATTCAGAGTAGTTGCTTTAAATTCACCAGCTACGTTTATGAAAGATCCAGGGATGATGATGGAGGCTACCTTGGCTTACTTTGATCCAGAAGTAATGAAGAGTACTAAGAATCAGGACTTAATTGATGTTGAAAAATATATTACTGAGAACTTTTTACCTACCTTTATTTCAACAGCTAATGAAGACTTTATCCATGATTGTGCAGTACGATTAGATGGATTTTTAAGGGCTAAAGGCGTAGAAGTTATTCAAAAATCTTGGGGTGATGAAAAGCATCCCGAACCGCATGTTTTTCTAATTAATCAAAAAGATGAATTAGCGAAGGAAGCTAATGACGAAGAAGCAGCATTTTTTAGAAGACATATTGTAAAAGAGTAGTAGAAAAGAGTATAGTTGAGATGATATCGATAATTTCAAATATTGGAATTGTTGTTGCCCTATTAATACATTCATAAAAAAACAAAGAGTTACTGCTTAAATTAAATTGCTATTAAAGTGCTAGAATAAAATCTAGCGCTTTTTTAGTGTATTAAGTTATAATTAAGCAAAAACTCACTTTTTTTGTTAGAGGATTTTATGAAGAAATTTTTTTATGTAATGACTGAAATAATTCTTTTTTTAATTTTAGTCATTGTATTTACTAAACCAGCCTTGGCTGATGTGAATTATGATATTACAAATGTTGATGTGACAGCCCGAGTTAATCCAAATGGTTCATTATCTATGGAGAGAAGGATAACCTATAAATTTGATGATGACGCTCATGGTATTTTCTATCTGCAAAATTTAGCCAATAATCAAGAATTAAAAAATCCGCAGGTTAGAATTTTGGCTGACAAAAATTCACAAATGGTAGTACCAAGTGTGACTCATGAAAATAATACTTATGAATTAAGTCATAGTGATCATGGCTATCGTTTTAAAGTTTGGCATAGCGTAAGGGATGGAGATAAATTTACAGTAATTTATACTTATGAAATTACAAATGCAATCACGAACTGGAAAGATACAGCTGAACTTAATTTTAAGATTATTGGAGATGGATGGGATACAGACCTAGATAATGTACGAGTAGGTATTTTCTTCCCGGGCCCAGTTAAAGACTTAAAAGCTTGGGCGCATGGAGACTTGTCTGGCCAAATTACAGTTAATCCGCAAAAAGGCAATATTATCATGACAGCTTCTAATGTAGGTGGAAATGAAGGAATTGAGGTCCATAGTCTGTTTCCTGTTGAGGTAACTAATCAAAATAAGAATATTAAAGATCAAAATCATAAAGAATATGTTTTAGATCAAGAAGCAAGATTTGCACGACAAGCTAATGAACGGCGTCAAAGAAACAGAATCCTAGGCTTAGGTGCTTTGGTAATATCTGGGCTATTTTCTTTACTAGCAATTATTAGAAGCTTTACTTTAAAAAAGTCCGGAGTTAAACCGGAAAAAGAAAAGCAACTGGCTAGGAATTATGAGATTCCATCAGTTTCACCGGTAATGGCTGAAATTTTAGATACAGGAGATGAGCCAAGCTCTAGGTCTTTAAGTGCATCTCTAATGGAATTAGCGGTCCAAAAAAAGATTAAGATTGATCCTATCAAGATAAGAAAAAGAACGTACTACAAAATTTCTTTAATTGATAAAAATATAATAAAAAATAAACCTTTGTTGAATTACTTATTTGATAAAGTAGGCGATGGCAAGAGTTTTACAACATATGAACTTAAAAAACACCACTCCTCTAAGTTGGGAAAGAAGTTCAATAAGTGGCAAGAACAAGAAATGCAGAAAGCAACTAGAGCAGGATTTTTTGATGAAAAGCTTGAACATAAACAGCACGCTAATTCAATTTTGATGGTGACTTTACTAATCTTGAGTGGTATTGCAATGTTCAGCGCCTTCTTTTCGAATGAGGAAAATATTGCTTTGTTTATATGTGCTGCAATTTTATTAGTACTGGCAATTTTGGCAGTTGTTTATAATAAGAAAAAATTATCAGCTTATACAGCAAGAGGAGCAGAGGTAACTAATCAAGTTCGCGGATTTAAGAAAATGCTAGATGAAATTGGTAATTTCAAGATGCGTGATATTGGAGAACTGATCTTGTGGGAAGAAATAATGCCATATGCCGTTGCTCTTGGTGTATCTAAAAAAGTATTAAAACAATTGAAACTAGAATTTGCAGATGAAATTGATGATACAAATCTATTATTCTGGGGTACTTTTTACAGGGATGGGAAAGATGGTTTTGCAAGTAACTTTAGTTCTAGCTTTGACTCAGGTGCTAACTTAAATTCTTCTGCTTCTGGTGGATCTGGTGGATTTTCTGGTGGTTCATCAGGTGGCTTTGGTGGTGGCAGCGGAGGAGGTGCCTTTTAAAGATTGATTATAGGAGAAAAAAATGACAGTTTTAACTAATAAAATGTATGAGATATTTGACCAAGAAGAATTTTCTTTTAAAAAATTAAAAGTTAATAAAACACCAGAAGAAATAGATACAATTAAACAAGAATTTAAACGTGTCTGGCAAATTTGGAAAACAGTTCAATTAAATGTGGCAGAACAACTACCGACAGGAAAATTTGCAAAAGCTCATGTTGAAAGCTGGACTAATGGATGGAATTTAAGAGATCATTTTTGGGCCAGTTATCGCTTAACTTCCTTAGCAGACTATAATCCTTGTATTGGCGTCATGCTTGATAAGAAGCAATTACAAGTTTATTTGATGTTTCAATATTATAAGAGTGATAAGCGTCAGGGAACTGTGAGTGAATACAATACGCTTTTAACTGATATTTCAAAGTGGGGTTCTAGTTTAGATATTTCAAACTGGTATTTGTGGGATAAAAATGAAATGGAATTCAGCAATCATTTAGCTTTAGCAGAATATCTGAGCGATTATGAAAAGAAAACTCAATTTGATCAGGAGGCTATCAAAAGTAGCTTTTTACTAGGAAAGTTTGCCTTTCGTGATCATGATAATGTTGATAATATGGAGAAATTTATTATAGAAGGAATCAATGATTTAATTCCTTTATATGAAAAATTAAGTTAAGTAAAAAAAGTTGGAGAAAATTTGCAAAAAAGACATGAATATATTTGGTGTTTAATCGAACTCTCAAATGGTAATAAAGAATGGTATTGTCTAAGTAAAGTATTAAGACGAGCTCTTTTTATCGAAAAGAAACATAATCAATTCTGGAAAAAAACGATGATTGGTAATTATATTACTGTAGCTCGGAGTAAGTATATTAGGGGACGAGCAAGATTAACGGTTGGCCGGATTGAAAAAATTAGAATTCGAAAAAATGGTGCAGCCGACTGGCACTGGAGTCGAAATCAATTTGTTACAGCAGAGCACTTGCTGGATCTTAAAGATTCATTTAATTATTTAAAGCATGATTATTGTTGGTATAATCGTTTAGCAATTAAAGTAGCCTTAATTTATTGGCATAATCAGTTACTACAAGTTAAGTTAAATTCGAAACGATATGCTATTAAGAAAAAACGACTTAAGTTAGAAAGAAAAATAAAATGAAGGAAAAACTTTTAATTAGTCAAGATTTGTCTTGCCTTGGGCAGGTCTCTCTAAGTGTTGCCTTACCAATTTTAGGTGCATGTGGGTATCAGCCAGATGTTTTACCAACAGCAATTTTATCTACTCATACTGGTGGATTTGGTAATAATACCTTTTTGGCGCTAAATAATGAAATGAGTAAAATTATTGCTCACTGGCAAGATGAAAAAATTACTTTTAAAAATTTATACTTAGGCTATTTGGGAAGAAATGCCATTGATTTTTGGATTGAGCATATTTCTGATTTTAGAAATACTGACTTATTAATACTGCTTGATCCAGCAATGGCAGATTCAGGAAAGTTATATAGCGGCTTAGATATAGAATATGTAGAAAAAATGCGCAAACTTGCAAAGCGCGCGACTATTTTAACTCCAAATTTAACTGAAGCATGTCTATTACTGAATAAGGAATATAGAAATTTTTCAATAAATGAAATTAAAGAAATTGCTGGCGAGTTAAAAGAAAAGTTTAAGTTAGATGGTCTGGTAATTACTGGCATTTTCTTAGAAAATAAAGTGAAGATGGTTGGATTAGCAAATGATAGTAAAATTTTCGTAATAGAAAATGAAAAAATTACCCGCTCATTTTTTGGGACTGGAGATATGTTTGCAAGTAGCTTATTAGCAGGAATTTTAGCTGGGTATTCATTAAAAGAAAGTGCACAAATAGCAGGTGATTTTGTTAAATTGGCGATTGAAAAGACTGACCTAAAGCAAGATAAACGCTTGGGACCTAACTACGCAGGTGCCCTATCTTGGTTAATGAACAAAATGGAAGGAAAGAAATAATAAATGCGAACAAGAGAAAATTCATTAGTTTCAATAATTATGACTGGATTATTTGCGGCAATAATTTATTTGGGTGTTTGGGTTTTAAGAATCCCAGTTCCTGCTTTAGTAGGGCGTCCATTTATTCATTTTGGTAATACGTTAACGGCTGTTGCAATTTTATATTTAGGTTATCGTAATGGAATGCTAGCTGGGATTATTGGATTGGGCGGCTTTGACTTGCTTAATGGTTACGCTGCAACTTCGTGGTTAACAATGCTAGAAGTCGTAGTAGTTGCAAGTGTTTTAACGGCAGTATATAAGGGGATGCACTATCAAGATAGTAAGAAAAATATTATTATTTTAGGAATTATTGCTGGAATTACGAAAATTTTTACTACTTACTGTGTCTCAATTGTAGAAGCTTTAATGGTAGGAACTAGTTTAAATGTGGCTTTAGTTAGCTCTTTTGTTAGTTTGCCGGCAACGATCATCAATTCGATTTCGACAGCAATTTGTACTCCAATCTTATACTTTGCAGTCTGTGATGGTGCAAGGAGAATTTTAAGAAGGACTGCTTAATTAAAATAGATTTGTTATAATTTTGATTAAAGATAAAAAGGAGGAATTTTAAATGCCATTTGTACATGTAGAGCTAATTAAGGGTAGAAGTGATGAACAACTTACTCAAATGATGAAAGATATCACCGAAGCTGTTCATAAGAATACTGGTGCTCCAAAAGAACATATTCATGTAATTATTAATGAACTTGATAAACATACTTATGGTCAAGGCGGCGAATGGAGGGCTTAAAAATTGAAAAAGTTTTCTATTAATCGCTTAATAAAACTGGGATTAATTTTTAGTACAGTATGGTTTGTTTATCTTTTATTTTTTAGCTTTGAAAGTCTAACTGATTTTTCAAACCTACGCACCTTACCAACTGCTAGAGTAATTAGTCTGTTTGTAATTCTTATCGTTATAAGCTTATTTTTAGGTTTTATTTTAGCTGGTGTTTGGCTGAGCGTAGATCAACCAAAATTTAAGTTTAAGTGGGAGTATCTGTATAAAGGAATCCTGGTTGGAATAATTTGGGCAGCTCTTGATATGTTTATGGTTAATTCAGGAAAGTTTATGATTATTCCAGTAATTATTGACTTAATTATAGGTACTTTAGTTGGAATGTTGCTTTTTAGTCGAAGAACGTCCAAAAAATAAATAAAAAATCGTGATTAGCAATTAACTAATCACGATTTTTTTGTTTAGTCTAATCTTCTTTTTTGGCTTCTTCTAAAGCCTTCATGATTGAAGGATTCTTTGAATGACAATCTTTTAACATTTGGTAATCTTCTTCAGATAATTTAACAGTGTACTTAGTCATGATTTTTCCTCACTTTTTATTTTTTACCTTTAATATATCACTTTATTGATAGAATTGATAAAGAAATTTTGAATTGAATATTATTAAATCGCTATAATAGATAAAAAGTAAGTAAGAAAGTGGTTAAAATGTTTGACTATCGAAATAATTTAAAAAGAATATTAAATAGTACAGAAGGCGACGAAAAGAGCCTTAAAAATAGCTTGAATGCAATTAAGTTAGTCCTGGGAATGACAGGGGAAAGCAGTGAAAGGGTAACTGGCGGTGAACTTGATCCAAAAATTATTGCCCAAATAAATACTTTTTTGCAAGGAATAACTAAATTAATTGAGCATCCTGGCAATAAAGATGCTAAAAAGACAGCTTTAGGCGCACTACATAAATTAACTTTTGATCAAAATATTACTGCTAATTTTGGAAAACAACTAGGGCAGCTTGATCAAGCAATTCAATCATCCGAAGAAACGAGTAGTGTAGTAAATAGAAAAATTTTTGAAGAAGCATTAAAGCCTAAAAAAGAAAAAGTACGTGACTATCGCAAGGGAAGACGTTATACAGTTATTCGTGCATTGAAGGGTGCAGATCTAATCAATGATAATGGAGAAGTAGTTTTTGAGGTTAATGAAAGTCAAATACATGACTTAAACTTAAAGAGCGGCGATATTGTTGAAGCTATACCTTTATCGGATGGCTTAAATGAAGCTGAGGTTTTACGAGTTGTCGGCTATAGAAAATTGCGTAGTCGTGACTATGACAAAATAGAAGATTTTAAGTACGGTGTAGTACAAGGAAGTCCGGGAAATCTAAGCGTTTCGCGTAATATTCACGGAGAAAGGTTAACAATTAATCATAAGCCGGTGATTGTTGCCCTTGATTCTAGTTACTATCAAAATGGAAGTGTACATCTAGAAGATGGTTCGATTGTTGACTTGGCTTGGTATACCGGTGATGTAAGACTTAAGAAAGATCCAGCTAGTGCCGTTCAAATTCGATGGATCTATGAAACTGAGCAACCAAAACGGATTTCTAAAACTAAAAAAGAAAAGTCAAGTCGAGAAAACACGCAGAAACTGGCACAATTAGATATGAATTTGCATTATCAAAGAGTTGGGATTGCGGTTGGAGACAATCAAAACGAAGCAATTTTAGAAGGTATTGTTAATCGCTACAATGGTATTGCAATTCCAATCGATGCTTTTGAAGGAAAGAAAAAAGTAATTGAAAATCAAATTAAAGATTTAGATATTGTAATCTTGGTAACAGCTTTTGCAGCTCATGACAGTACTTGGAATATTAGAGAGTTTGCAAGCAAATATCATGTAAAATTTGCCGTTAGTTCCAGCAAAGGATATCAAGCATTTGAACGCGCTTTGTATAGAGCAGAAAATGGCATGCCGGCTTATGAAGGAAACCAGCAATTAGAATATAAAATGTTAAAAAATAATTAGGAATGGGAGATGAAACTGACAACCTGTATAGAAATTAGATAAAATATTAATAACTTATTTTTAGGAAGGATGATGAAATGACAAAAAACATTAAAAAGAAATCTTGGATGCGCTGGGTAGTATTTTTAGCCGGCCTAGAAATTATCGCCATTTCTATTAATTTCTTCTATGGTCCAATTAATATTGCTGCGGGAGGATCAACTGGTATTTCGATTTTAGTTGACGCAGTATGGGGAATTAACCGTTCAATAACGGTTTTAGTTGTTAATATTTTAATGTTGGTTTTGGCAGCTGTCTTTTTAGGAAAAAAGACAACGAAGAACATTGCCTTAGGTAGTTTATTATTGCCAATCCTAATGGAAATTACCCCAAGTTTTAAAATTACTAATAACCAATTACTTGCTGTAATTTACGGTGGAGTATTAATGGGACTAGGGGTCTCTCTTCTCTATCGTGTAAATGCTTCAAGTGGCGGGACAACAATTCCACCAATGATTTTGAAAAAATATTTTTATATCAATCCAGCGGTTGGCTTACTTGGAATTGATATGATAATTATTTTCCTAAATATATTTGTTGATGGATGGAATGCCTTTTTACTAGCGGCTTTGTCTCAGGTAGTTACATCTATGACGATGAACTATGCAGAAGCAGGCTTTGATCGAAAATATCAAGTTCGTATTATGAGTAATAAACATTTCAATGAATTGAAAACTATGTTACTAGATAATTGTAATGGTTTGACAATTTATGATGTTGTTGGTGGCTATAGTGATGATGACAAAAAACAATTGCTTTTAGTAGTTGACACGCGTGAATATGGTCCTTTAATCAGTAAAATTCATGAAATTGACCCTGACGCTTTTATTATTACTGATACAGTAGCGCGGGTTCATGGAGGTCAATGGGGATTATAGCCAGACTTTTTCGTATATATTTTCTTTGAAGCCACAAGTTAGTTTATCACCGTCAGTTATTAACGGTCTCTTAATTAATTTGCCGTTCTGTGAAAGTAATGTGGCAGCTTCCTCAATTGACATGGAATTGATTTGATCTTTTAAATGCATTTGACGGTAGACTTTTCCCGATGTATTAAAGAAATATCTTAAACCTCTATCTTGAAACTTATTTAGCCACTTAAGCAAGTCTTCTTGTTTAGGTGGCTTTTCTACTAAATCGTGATACTCATATGCAATATGGTGTTGATCTAGCCATTTTTGCGCTTTTTTAGAGGTGGAACAACGTTTGTATCCGTAAAATTTGATCATACTGTACTCCTTCTTAAAAATCTTTACTAATATTCTATTATTTTTTTAGAAATTTTGATATTGAATTGCTTTAAAAGAGGGATGAGAGTATACTGTAAGAGTTGTATTTGTGGAAACCTCACATCTGCAACCGCACGTTTATGAGGTTAGAAGAGAATTAACGTTAATTCCACCTCATGCGGCGAGTCTAAGTATTTTTTCGGAGGTGTACAAATGTACGCAGTTATTAAAACCGGTGGTAAGCAATACAAGGTTGCTAAGGGCGACAGCGTTTTTGTTGAAAAACTTGAAGTTAAGCCTGGTGACGAAGTAACTTTTGATGAAGTTATTCTTGTAAATGATGGTAAATCAACTAAGATTGGTACTCCAGTAGTTGAAGGTGCTAAAGTTGTTGCTAAAGTTGAAAAGCAAGGCAAAGAAAAGAAAGTTGTTACTTTCAAGTACAAGCCTAAGAAGCACTCACACACTAAGTATGGTCACCGTCAACCTTACACTAAGGTAACTATCGAAAGCATTGAAGCTTAATTAAGGGGTGAAACAAATTATGATGATTAATAATCTTGAAGCACTTAAATTATTTGCCCACCACAAGGGTGGTGGTTCAACTGCTAACGGTCGTAACTCAGCTGGTCGTCGTTTAGGCGCAAAGCGTGCTGATGGTCAAAAGATCAATGCAGGTTCAATTATTTTCCGTCAACGCGGTACTAAGATCCACCCAGGTAAGAACGTTGGTATTGGTGGTGACGACACTTTGTTTGCTTTAACTAGTGGCGTTGTTAAATTCGAACGTTTGGGCAGAGATCGTAAACAAGTTTCTGTTTACCCAGTTGAAGAAGCAAAATAATTTTCTTTTGCAGGCTGGACGTCCCTAAGGAACGTTCAGTCTTTTTTTATCTACTCAGGAGGATCCAAGCCTATGTCTTCAGATCAAGAGTTATTAACGTTACTTAATAATCGAATTAGTAAAACTACTAAATTGATTAAAGAAAAGCAGGCAGATGCGTTAGTCATTTTTAATCAAGCTAATTATCGCTTTTTAACCAATTTTTCTGGTGAAGAAGCTGAACTTATTTTAACTGCAAATGGAGATCGCGTTTTATTATCTGATTCACGTTTCAAAGATCAAATTCGCCATCAGGCACCTGGCGAAATGAAGGTAGTTATGCAAACTATGGACGTGATAAAAGAAATTGCCGGCCAACTAAAGCAGCTAGATGTTAAAACTGTTCTAGTTGAAGGAGAATTTATTTCTGCAACTCAATTTGAGGCTCTTAAGCAGGCTTGTCCTGATCTTAATTTTATTTTAAATGCTGAATTAGTAGAAACAGTTCGTAACATAAAAGATGAGCTAGAATTAGAAACTTTGCAAAAGGCAATTGATATTTCAGCTCAAAGTTTTAAAGAAATTTTGCCTTTAATTGAGCCGGGTGTTAGTGAGCGTGCTATTGGAGCAAAATTAGATTATTTGTTCAAAATGAATGGTGGAGATGGCCCTTCGTTTGAGACAATAATTGCTTCCGGATACCGCGGTAGTTGGGCCCATGGTGTTGCGAGTGATAAAAAGATTCAAAAAGGTGAATTAATTGTAATTGACTTTGGAAGTTTTTATCATGGTTATACCGCAGATATTACTAGAACAGTTGCTTTAGGCCAAGTAGAGCCTGAACTAGAAAAAATATATTATATTGTACTAGAAGCACAAAAACGGGGAATTGCAGCTGCAATTGCTGGAAATACTGGTAAAGATATCGATCAAGCTGGTAGAAACTACATTAAAGAGCAAGGATATGGAGAGTACTTTGGTCACGGTATTGGTCATGGAATTGGCTTAGAAGTGCATGAACTCTGTACGCCAGCAATGCCATATAGTAAAGAAGTTATGAAAAATAATATGGCAATCACGGTTGAGCCAGGAATTTATTTGCCAGACCGTGGCGGTGTTAGAATTGAAGATGATGTTTTAATTAAAGATAATCATCCATATGTGATGTCACAGTTGCCAAAAGATGAACTTTTAATCTTATAATTTTGTGTAATTATGCGGTTAATGTTGCGAAACAATAGATAAGATTGGTAATATAAATAAGTGTAGAAATGAGGTAATTTTACTATGACAATGATCTCAGTTAATGAATTTAAAAATGGATTAACTATTGAATATAACAATGATTTATGGCGTATTGTTGAATTCCAACACGTTAAGCCAGGTAAAGGTAGTGCCTTTGTTCGTTCAAAACTTAAGAGTTTAAGAACTGGTGCAGTTCAAGAATATACTTTCCGTTCAACTGCTAAAGTAAATACTGCTGATATTCAAACTAAGGCAATGCAATACTTATACAATGATGGTACAAGTTTTGTATTTATGGATACTAATACTTATGAACAACTTGAAATTCCGGAAGCTCAAGTTGAAAGAGAATCTAAGTTCTTGAAAGAAAACATGGTAGTTAACGTTATTACTCATGAGGGTGAAACTTTGGGTGTTGATTTACCAAATACAGTTGATCTTGAAGTTGCAGAAACTGAACCTAATATTAAGGGTGATACATCTTCCGGTGGTGGTAAGCCCGCAACTATGGAAACTGGCTTAGTAGTTAACGTACCATTCTTTATTAATCAAGGTGATGTATTAACTATTAATACTGCTGATGGTACTTATGTTTCTCGTGCAAATAAATAGTTTTTGAGGTAAAAAATATGGCTGATAATTCAACGATTCTTTTATCAAGCAATGACAAAGGCGATGAAACCCGAGTTGACCTTGGTGTTTTAGAGGTTATTCTAGGAATTGCTGCCAGAAAAGTCGATGGCGTCAGCGAAATGCGTGGGACGCTAAAAACTGGCATCGATACTCTTTTTGGTCGTTCTAACCAAGGTAAAGGTGTTTCCCTAAGTGTTGAAGACGATAAGTTAACTGCTGATGTTTATACTTATCTTGACTACGGTGTAAATGTGCCAAAAGTATGCGTCCAACTGCAAAAAAATCTAACTTTGCAATTGAAGCAAATGACAGATTTAGATTTAACTCAAATTAATGTTCATGTAGTTGGCTTGGTTTCAGAAGCAGACGAAACTGAAGTAAAGGCTGACACGGAAGCACTTTTCCCAGATGATAAAGAGGACGAGGCTAAAGACTAAATGACACAGCATGAGATGAGAAGAATTGCTATGCAAGCAATTTATTTGGCTAACCAAGGTAAATTAACTGATGCAGAGGAAGTTTGTCAAAAAGCTTTAAAGGCTTTAGAATTGAAAGATTTCCCAGACTATTCTACAGAACTAGTTAATGGTGTTTTAGCAAATAAAGAAGCACTTGATGAGCAATTAAGTAAATATTTAAAAAAGGGTTGGCGTCTTAATAGAATTAACGAAATTGACTTGGCAATCCTTGAAGTAGCTCTTTATGAAATGCAAAATAGCAAAGTAATTGATCCGGTAGCTGCTTTAAATGAAGCGTTAAATTTATGTGATGAATTTAGCTCTAAGGAATCTAAAAAGTTTATTAATGGTCTCTTGGCCAATTTCATTAAGAAAGACTAACTAATGAGTCGGCTCGTTGAGCCGACTTTTTTTATGAGGTGATTAAGTGAAAAAATTACTAGAAGGAAAAACTCCTGCAAATGAAATTAAAGAGAACTTGATAGAAGAAATAAAAAAATTAAAAAGTGACGGAATAAATCCAACTTTATGCGTAATAGAAGTTGGAGATGATCCGGCAAGCAAAATTTATTTGCGAGTTAAAAGAAACTTAGCTAAAAAAGTAGGAATTAAGGAAATAGGACTGCATTTTCCCGCTAATACTTCTCAAGCTGAACTTCTAGAAAAAATTGAAGACCTTAATCAAGATCCAAGTATTAATGGAATAATGGTGCAATTGCCCGTTCCTCCTCAAATTGATCCAAGGGCTATTTTTGAAACAATTGCCCCAGAAAAAGATGCCGATGGATTTTCACCTCTTAATTTAGGGCGTCTCTGGGAAGGACAGAGTGATGTAATTCCAGCAACAGTTCGCAGTATTTTAACCTTAATTGACTATTATGGAATTGAGATGGCCGGTAAAAATACAGTAATTATTGGTCGTAGCGTAATTGTAGGAAAGCCCTTAGCTGCAGTTTTAGTTGAACGGGATGCAACTGTTACGATTGCCCATTCAAAAACAAAAAATTTATCAGAGCTAACTAAAAATGCTGATGTGATTATTTCGGATGTGGGTAAAGCACATTTAGTAACTGAGGATATGGTAAAAGAGGGAGCAGTTATAATCGATGTTGGGATGAACCGTGAGAATGGTAAATTAATGGGAGATGTCGACTTCGATATGGTTGCTCCGAAAGCTAAAGCAATTACACCGGTACCCGGAGGAGTAGGTCCCTTAACAGTTGCCAGTTTAATGAAACAAGCCGTAATTTTGACGAGGAAACAACATGGTAGATAATAAAGTTTATCTTTCTGTTAGTGATTTAAATTTTTATATTTCACAAAAGTTTAAAAATGATCCCTATTTACATAAAGTGTTTTTACAGGGAGAATTGTCTAACTTTAGATTTAGAATGAATTCCCACCAGTATTTTTCATTAAAAGATGAAAAATCAAAAATTAATGTAGTGATGTTTCGCTCATTTTTTGAAAAATTAAAATTTAAGCCTGAAGAGGGAATGAAGGTTTATGTTAGTGGATATGTAGATGTTTATGGACCGCAGGGATCTTACCAATTTTATGCTCAGACTATGGAGCCAGCAGGTTTAGGAGCTCTTTATGAACAGTTAAGACAATTGCAAGAGAAGCTTGCAAAGGAGGGATTATTTAATGAAGAACATAAAAAGAAGATCCCCCTATTTCCAGATCGTATTGCAGTTGTAACTAGTGCTTCAGGAGCGGTAATTCATGATATTATGGTTACTGCTAATCGCCGTTTTCCTCATGCTGAGATTGATTTGTATCCAGCTAAAGTTCAAGGAGATGAAGCAGCAGATACAATTGTGGCTGCTTTACAGCAAATTCAAGCTCAAGGCGATAAATATGATGTTGTAATCATTGGGCGTGGCGGTGGATCACTAGAAGATTTATGGCCATTTAATGAAGAGAAAGTTGTGCGGCAGATTTATGCGATGCAGATGCCAGTGATCAGTTCAGTAGGACATGAAACTGATACAACTTTAGCTGATTTAGTGGCCGATGCTAGAGCAGCTACTCCAACTGCTGCAGCAGAATATGCAACACCTAATTTAGTGGATGTATTAACGCAAATTGTTCAATTACGGGCAAGACTTTATGCTGCCGTTCAGGCCAATATTCATACAAAGCGTCAAATTTTAGATCGGTTAAAGAACGCACCAGTTTTGCAAGAGCCAACTAGAATTTATGATCAACAAATTCAACAAGTTGATATGCTCACTCATCGTCTTAATCAGGCAATGGAAAATCGACTACAGCACGATGGCTCTACATTACGTTTACTTCAAGAGCGTCTTAAGGCACTCAGTCCTAGCCGAAAATTAGAGCAACTTGAGCGTGAACGAAATTTTGTAGTATCGAATTTATTTTCAACGATGAATAACTATCTTAAAGATCAAAGAAATAGATTAAATCGAGCTATGCAACAATTAGATGATATTAGTCCGTTGAAAACAATTAGTCGAGGATACGTTTATACAACTGATCAAAAAGGAAATACAGTTACTTCAGTTGACCAGCTAAAAATTGATGAGAAGTTAAAGTTACATTTTAAAGATGGTCAAGTGCAAGTAAATGTAGAAAATATTCGGAGAGAAAAAAATGGCAATCAAGAAAAATAATTTTGAAGAACAGTTAAATGAATTACAAGAAATAGTTAATAAGCTTGAAAGTGGTAATGTTCCTCTTGAAGATGCTTTAAGTGAATTTCAAGCAGGAGTTAAATTAAGCCGAGAATTAGAGAAAAAGCTAAATGATGCAGAACAAACTGTGGCCAAGTTAGTAGATAAAGATGGGAACGAAAAGGCTTTAGATCCCCAAAATGCGTCTGCTCCTGAGGAAGAATAAATGAAGTTAAAAGATTTTCAAGAAAAATATACACCTCAAATTGACAATTTCTTAAAAGAACATCTGGTTACTGAAATTGATAATCCAACTTTTAGTAAAATTATGTCTTATTCAGTAATGGCGGGAGGTAAGCGACTACGTCCTTTGCTTTTCTTAGCAACTCTTGAGACACTAAATCATAAAATTGAAGAGCCAGAATTAAGAATTGCATGTGGAATTGAATTAATTCATACTTATTCTCTAATTCATGATGATTTACCCGCGATGGATAATGATGATTATCGTCGCGGAAAACTTACTTCTCATAAAAAATGGGGAGAAGCAGAAGCTATATTAGCTGGAGATGGATTGCTTCCGTTGGGAATTCAATGGATCACCGAGGGGAGTAATTCAGCTGCGTTAGCAATTGTTATTTCTCAAGCTGTAGGGCCAAATGGGATGGTCGGTGGTCAATATCTTGATATTGATACAACTAATAACGATTCAGCTAAAGAAAATGCTAAGATGATTGATCAGATGGAGTGGTTGAAAACAGGCTGCCTAATTGAAGCAAGTGTTAAAATGGCTGCAATTTATGCTGGTGCAACTGATTCTGAGCTTAATAGATTAGACAACTTCAGCAAGCGTTTTGGAAGATCTTATCAAATCTATGATGATTTGGTAGATGTAGTGGAGACAGCAACTGAAGCGGGAAAAGCTACTCATAAGGATGCAACAGAAGGTAAAAATAATACTTTAACTTTGCTTGGGATTGAAGATAGTCGTAAACAACTTGTAGAAATGATTGAATCAGGAAGAAAAGCTATAGAAGTTTTTGAGCAACCTTTATTAGGTGAATTTTTTAATTTGTATCAGAAGGTATTATAGTAAATGTCTAAAAAGCGTGCAGATGTATTGTTGTTTGAACAAGGTCTTTTTAATTCTCGTAGTCAAGCTCAAAGAGCTATTATGGCTGGATTAGTTAATGACCATAATCATCAAAGAATTGATAAAAGTGGAGAAAAATTTCCTGAAGATGAAGTTTTTCATATAAAAGATGATGGTAAAAAATATGTTTCCCGTGGAGGATTCAAATTAGAAAAAGCCCTGCAAGTATTTAATATTGATTTGAAAGGGAAAATTTGCCTTGATATTGGAGCATCCACTGGTGGTTTTACCGATGTTGCCTTACAAAATGGGGCTAAGTTAGTCTATGCCTTAGATGTAGGATATAATCAACTGGCTTGGAAGTTACGAGATAATCCTCAAGTTGTAGTAATGGAAAAACAGAATTTTCGCTACAGTAAGCCAGTCGACTTCACTGATGGATTGCCTGATTTTGCAATGACAGATGTTTCCTTTATCTCATTAGATTTAATTATGCCGCCAATGTATGAAATTTTAAAAGATAAATGCGATGCAGTGTGTTTAATTAAGCCACAATTTGAAGCAGGTCCTGAGAATGTAGGTAAGCATGGGATTGTTCATGATCATGAAGTTCATGCAAATGTTATTAAACATACCATGAAAGTTGCTCAAAAAATAGGGTTTAATATTTTGGGAGTAGACTATTCACCAATTAAAGGTGGTAAAGGAAATATTGAATTTCTTATTCATTTAGGAAAAGACATAGCAAATCCAGGTCAAGACTTATGGAAAGGTAATCCTTCCGATGTAGTTCAACGTGCAGTTAATGGCCTTTAGGTGAGATAAAATGTTAGTTGAATTAGATATTAAAAATTTTGCAATCATTAAAACTTTAAAAGTTCGCTTTCAAGAAAAAATGACTGTTCTCATTGGAGAAACTGGTGCTGGTAAATCAATTATTATTGATGCCGTCTCTCTACTCTTAGGAAGTCGTGCGCAAAGTGAAATGATTCGCTCGGGTGAAGAGAAGGCGGTCATCACTGGTTTATTTGTGTTAAGCGAACAAAAGGATCTTATTGAAGATTTATGTGAAAAATATGGTCTGCCTTTTGAAGATGATCAGCTAATAATTAGCCGAGAATTAACACATAAGGGAAGAAATGTAGTTAGAATTAATGGTCAGCTGACTACAATCAATGTTTTACGTGAAATTGGACGAAATTTAGTTGATATTCATGGCCAAAATGATCAACAAATTTTGATGGATCAAGATCGACAAATAGATTTGATTGATAATTATGCGGAGCCTGAATTTAAGAAAGAATTGCATAGCTATGAAGCTGACTTTGAGAAATGGCGTCATCTTACTTCTCAACTCCGTAAGTTAAGAGAAGATGCTCAAGAAATTGCTCAAAAACAGGATATTTTGGAATTTCAAAATAATGAACTAGAAAGTGCTGATTTGAACGATCCAAATGAAGATGAGAAGCTAGAAGAAGAATTTAATGAGCTCAATAATTATCAAAAAATTGCAGATACAGCTAATTATTTTATGCAATTATATGATGATGATGAGCATGGACTAGCTACGTTACTTGGGGATGCCCAAAATGCTGCTGAAGATTTGAGTAATTATGGTAAAAAGTTTGAGAATTTTGCTACCAGCCTTAATGATGGTATTTATTCTTTAAATGATGCTCGTAGTGAACTATCTACTTTAATGGATCAAATGGACTTTGACGAAGAGCGATATCAATATGTTTCTAGTCGATTAGATACATTGAATACTTTGAAGAAAAAATACGGCCCAACTTTAGACGATGTTTTTAAATTCGCACAAAAGGTTAAAAGTGAACTGAATAAGTTTGAAACTGGAGATTTAGACGAGGGAAAAATCCAAAAAGAACTCGCAATCATTGAAAAAAGCCTTAGTCAAAAAGCCCAAAATTTACATGAACAGAGAGAAAAGATTGCTCGCGATCTTGAAGAAAAAATAAAAAAAGAATTAGCTGATCTGTATATGGAAAAAGCACGCTTTTCTATTAGAATTAATGAGACTAATTCATTTACAAAACTTGGAACTGATGAAGTTATCTTTATGATTGCACCTAATCCTGGTGAAGCTTTGATGCCATTAGTCAAAATAGTATCTGGCGGTGAACAATCACGTTTAATTTTGGCATTAAAAGCAATCTTTAGTCGTGTGGAACCAGTTGGAACCATGATTTTTGATGAAATTGATACTGGGGTTTCCGGAAGGGTTTCAGCAGCAATTGGTAAAAAGATGCATGCAATCGGCCAAGAAAAACAAGTTATTACAATTACTCACTCCCCACAGGTAGCTGCTGCTGGAGATCAACGTTATTCAGTTGTAAAACAAGTTAAAGATGGAGCTACTTATACTCAAGTAGGATCTCTTACGCAAGAAGAAGCCATTACCGCAATTGCTCAGATGATGGCAGGCTCTGATGTAACGGATGCTGCTAAGAGAAATGCAGCTGATTTAATGGAAAGTTTTAAAGAATAAAATAAAAAGGACTTCTCAGTTTAAAGTGAAAAGTCCTTTATTTTTATGCTGTTTCGACGTTAAAGATCTCGTTTAAATCAATTATTCTAATTATGTTGCTATCATAGCTATCTAGTACGAAGCGCCCAGCAGATGTCCTTTTGATTAGTTGACCAATCTCAGTGCATCCATTTTGATAGGTCAGTAATATATATTCTTTATGAAAAAGTGCATGCTCTAAAATTCTAATAATTTTACTTGGGTCTTGTGCAAAAGTAGTAAGCTTATTAATATTATAATTAAAGAAGTAATTATAAATTTGTTTACTATAATTATTAAGCGACTTTAATAAATTCATATCTCATTCCTCTATACATCCCGAACTTGTGTTTGCACTATGTATTATACGAACAAATGTTTTTGATTGCAAGTGGAATTTATATCTCTTTGCGAAACTCTTGAAATTCCTCGTTTTTTAGTGCAATATATTCTTGTTACTATAATTTTTAGGAGCGAAAATGGCACATCAAGGTTTATTATTAGTTTTATCTGGTCCTTCTGGCGTTGGTAAGGGGACCGTTAAAAGTGCAATGGTGAAGCAAAAAGCTTTTTCATTTGAATATTCTGTTTCAATGACTACTCGTAAGCCTCGTCCAGGCGAAGTTAATGGGAAGGATTATTATTTTGTTTCAGAGGACCGTTTCCAAGAAGCAATTAAAGGTAACGAGCTTTTGGAATATAATGAATATGTAGGCAACCATTATGGTACTCCACTTGCACCAGTGCAAAAGATGCTCAATGAAGGTAAAGATGTTTTACTTGAAATTGATGTCAATGGAGCAAAACAGGTTCGCAAGTTAATGCCAGATGGCGTCTTTATCTTTTTGACACCACCAGATTTGCATGAATTAAAACATCGAATTGTTAATCGCGGGACTGATTCTGACAAGGTAATTGCCATGAGAATGAAACAGGCACGTAAAGAGATTTTAATGATGGAAGATTATGATTATGCTGTAGTTAACGATACTGTTGCTAATGCGGTGGATCATATTAAGTCTATTGTTGAAGCTGAACACGTGCGTGTACCGCGAGTAATTAACGATTATAGAAATATGGTTAAGGAGGATTAACAGATGAAAATTACATACCCATCTATTGATAAATTGCTGTCTCGAGTAAATTCTCGTTATTCTCTTTCAGTGTTAGCTGCTAAAAGAGCTCATGAGATTCAAGCAGGCGCTCCATTAGCTTTAAAACACTATAAGTCTGATAAAGCAGTGGGCGAAGCGCTTGAAGAAATTGCTGCTGGTAAAGTTACAATTGATCCTGAGCATCGTGAAGATATTGGCTAGAATCTTTTCCTTCATTGTTAATCAATGAAGGTTTTTTAGTAGGTGATAAGATAAATGATTGCGCAAGTTATTGTAGATGTAGCTGCCAAACAAACTGATCGAGTGTTTGAATATCATATTCCAAAGGAATTAACTGATGTAGCTGTTGGATCAAGAGTGGTTGTTCCTTTTGGTCGACGAAAAGTGCAGGGATTTGTAGTCGGAATCAGTGAAACAACTTCTTATACAGGAAAATTAAAAGATTTACTTGTTGTAATTGATGAATTGCCACCACTTACGCCAGAATTAATTGCTCTTTCTAAAACTTTAGCTGATAAAATTTTTTCATATCGAATTACAATTCTTCAATCAATGTTACCACGCGTAATGAAGGCGAATTATCGTAAAATTCTAGTTCCCCTTACAGATGAAATTAAAGAAAATACTCTTTTTAAAGGTGAACCGCTTGATTTAAATGAAGTTTCTGATCTTGAGACAATTGTAAAAATTAAAAAGCTTATAAAAAATAATCAAGCTAAGATTGAATACTTAGTTGAAAATAAAGCTAAGAAGAAACAGGTGGCTGCCTATCTTTTGACTAAAACAAGAACAGAATATCAGGATATTTTAGGAGGAATAAGAACAACAGCAAGAAACCAGCGAGCATTGCTTAATAATATCGTTGAAAAATATAACGAATATCCAAAATTGGGTTCAACTATTGAGTCTGAATTAGGAATCTCAAGTTCTACATTACGAGCAGCCGAAAAAAAGGGATGGCTGTTAAAAAAAGAGCAGGAGATTTATCGAAATCCATTAAAAGATTTTGAATCTAATGCTAGTAAGCATTCGGTTAGATTAAATTCAGAACAGTTAGACGCCTTAAATTCAATTGGGACTAGTATTAAAGAAAAAGAGGCTAAGACTTTTCTTCTTGAGGGAATTACTGGGAGCGGCAAAACTGAGGTGTACCTTCACGCTATCAGTACAGCTCTTGAACAGAAGCGTAATGCTCTAATGTTAGTTCCGGAGATTTCTCTAACTCCTCAAATGGTTAAACAAGTGAAAGAGCGTTTTGGAGATAATGTTGCTGTTTTACACAGTGGTTTATCTGAAGGTGAAAAATATGATGAATGGCGAAGAATTAGGCGTGGAGAAGCTCAAGTGGTAGTAGGAGCTAGAAGCGCGATTTTTGCTCCTTTAAAAAATATTGGTTTAATAGTAATTGATGAGGAGCATGAATCTTCCTATAAGCAAAACGATACTCCTCGCTACCATGCACGGGATGTAGCTCTATTGAGAAGTAAATTTCACAATTGTCCAGTTGTTTTAGGAAGTGCAACGCCTTCTTTAGCAAGCCGGGCGCGGGCTCAAAAGGGAAGATATGAATTATTACGTCTAACTAAACGTGCTAATCAAAAGTCGCTACCTAAAGTGGATCTAATAGACCTAAAAACTGTTGAATTTGCTGGTGGACAGTTTGATCTATCAATTCCCTTAGTAGATGCAATTAAAGAAAAAATAGCTAAAAAAGAACAAGTTATTTTACTTCTTAATCGTCGTGGTTTTGCTAGTTTTATGCTTTGTCGCAATTGTGGCTTTGTTTTAAAATGTCCAAATTGTGATATCTCGTTAACTTTACATAAAGATACTGGACAGATGCAATGTCATTATTGCGGCCATAAGGAGCCAATTCCAAGAAAATGTCCAAATTGTCAGAGTGAAAAAATAAGATTTTTAGGTACGGGGACGCAAAAAGTTCAAGAAGAACTGGAAACTTTACTTCCTGACGCTAAGATCTTAAGAATGGACGTTGATACTACTAGACGTAAAGGAAGTTATAAGAAAATTCTTGATAGTTTTGGTAATCATCAAGCCGATATTCTCTTAGGAACACAAATGATTGCTAAAGGACTAGATTTTCCAAATGTTACTTTAGTGGGAGTAATTAATGCTGACACAGCATTATCTCTTCCAGATTTTAATTCTTCAGAAAAAACATTTGATTTACTAACCCAGGTAGCTGGAAGGGCCGGAAGAGCTGAAAAAACTGGTAGAGTTATGATTCAAACTTATAATCCGGAAAATTATGCAATAAAACTAGCCCAAAGCCAAGATTACGAGGGATTTTACCAAAAAGAAATGCAGGTTAGATTTCAAGGAAACTATCCGCCATTTTTTTATACTACCTTAATTACTATTACATCAAAAAATGAACAGTCAGCTGCTAAAGAGGCATTCGTAATAAAAAGAAAGTTAATGCGGGAGTTACATGCTCCGACTATTATTTTAGGTCCGACGCCAAGTAGTGTAGCTAAAATTAAAAATCAATATTATTACCAAATCTTGGTAAAATATAAATATGAGCCTAAGTTGCATGATTTGCTTCATCAAATTCAAGATGATGCACAATTAGCACAAAAACGTGGTTTAAATATATATATTGATAATGAACCAGAGAGAATAATGTAAATTTAGAAAGAAGTTGAATCTATGTCATCAGTTATTTTTTTAGGAACTCCAAATTTTGGTAGTGTCGTTCTGCAAGGATTAATTGAACAAGGATATGAAATTAAAGCGGTTGTTACTCAGCCTGACAAGCGCGTTGGGCGTAAACAAGTAGTCCATCAATCTGCTGTTAAGGAAACAGCTTTGAAACATAATCTTCCAGTTTATCAACCTGCTAAATTGTCAGGATCAGAAGAACTTGCAGAATTAATGAAGATTGAACCAGATTTTATTATTACCGCTGCTTATGGGCAATTTTTGCCAACGAAGTTTTTGAAGTCAGCTAAAGTAGCTCCAGTTAATGTTCATGGTTCTCTTCTCCCTAAATATCGTGGTGGTGCACCAATTCAATATTCCGTTTTGAATGGGGATAAAGAGACTGGTGTCACCATTATGGAGATGGTGAAAAAGATGGATGCAGGAGATATTTTTGCTCAAAAAGCTTTGCCAATTACAGATGAAGATACAAGTGGTACTTTATTTGATAAGTTAAGTATTTTGGGAAGAGATCTTCTCTTAGAAACTTTACCTAAGTTTATCGATGGGACAGTTACTCGGACTGTTCAGGATGAGGATAAGGTTGTCTTTTCACCTAATATCTCTAAAGACCAAGAAAAGATCAACCTATCAATGACTGCTAAAGAAGCTAATAATCTAATTCGTGCCCTTAATCCTGATCCAGGTGCTTACTTTATGCTTGGTGGAAAGAGATTCAAAGTTTGGAAAGCAAAGCCATTGACTGAAAAGACTAGTTTTCCAGCTGGAACCTTAGTTACTAATAAAAAGAAATTCGTAATTAGTATGGCTGATGGTAGCCAATTAGAATTACTTGAAGTTCAGCCAACTGGTAAGAAGAAAATGAATATTAAAGATTATCTCAATGGTCAAGGTAGTCATTTTACAAGTGGAGATAAGATAATTGATGAGTAATGCAAGAACGGTTGCTTTGGAGACTTTGATTAAAGTTTTTAATCAAAAAAGCTATTCTAATATTGCTTTAAACAATGAACTAATAAAACATGATTTAAAGCCAGCTGATAAGGCCTTAGCTACTAGAATTGTATATGGTACAATTCAATATAAAATATTTTTAGAGTATCAATTAAAACCGTTAATTAAAACAAAACTACGCGATAGTTTTTTAAAGCCGCTTCTTTTAATGTCTGCCTACCAGTACTTTTTCTTAGAGAAAGTACCAGCAAACGCGATTTTTGATGAGGCAAACAAGCTTGCTAAAAAATATAGTAAGAGAAATAGTGGCAGTTATAAGCTGATTAACGGAATTTTGCGTGCTTTAGAGCGTCAAGGTGAAATTTTGCCACCAACTAATGATTTAGTTGAATATTTAAGTATTAAAGAGAGTTTTCCTAAATGGTTAGTAGAATATTTATTAGATCATTTTGGTGAAAATAAAACAAAAGAAATTTTAGTACGAAGTAATCAACCTGCTGCTAATTCAATTAGAATGACTACAAAAGAGTCAGACTTTGAAGAAATCAAAGAAGAATTAAAAAAAGATAATTTTAGTTTTGAAGAGTCTAGTCTAACTCCGCATAATTTAAATTTGAATAAAGGTGGAGTAGCGCAAACCGCTCTGTTTAAAAATGGAAAAATTACTATTCAGGATGCTGCTGCTTCACTTGCTGTGGATGCATTTGACTTTAAGGGGAGTGAACAGGTATTAGATTCATGTAGTGCCCCTGGTGGTAAGACGGTTCAAATCGCTGAAAACTTGACAACAGGTAGTGTAATTGCTTTAGATATTCATGAGAATAAACTAAGGCTTGTAAGAAATGCGGCCGAACGTCTTCATGTTAGTGATAAAGTAAAGACGAAGGCTTTAGATGCACGAAAGGCGAAAGAATATTTTAATCAAGGACAATTTGATAAAATTTTAGTAGATGCGCCTTGCTCGGGCTTAGGGTTGATTAGGCGAAAGCCAGAGATTAGATATGAAAAATCACTAAATGATATTAAAAATTTAGCAAAGATTCAGTTAGCTATTTTGGAAAGTGTGAGTGGGCTTTTAGCTAATGGAGGAGAATTGGTTTATTCAACTTGTACCATCAGCTATGAAGAAGATGAAGGAGTAGTTAAGCAATTTCTAAAATTGCATCCCGATTTTGAGTTGATACCAGTTCAAGTGGGAAAGCTTCCTAAGCAAGAAATGGTACGTATTTTTCCAAGTAGTGACGGCAGTGACGGATTTTTTATTGCAAAATTAAAAAAACGAGGGTAAATAATTTTGATTAAAACAGCATTTGCTTCAAGTATTGGTAGAGTCCGAGAAACTAATCAGGACTTTGTAAAGGTATTTAAAAATCAAAATAATATTATTATGGGGATCGTTTGTGACGGTATGGGTGGCCATCAAGGAGGAGATGTTGCCTCAACAATGGCAGTTAGTCATTTAGGTCATAATTTTGAAAAAACAGATTTTACTGATCCTGACTTAGCTCAAAAATGGTTAACTGTACAATTAAGATTAGAAAATGAAACTATCTTGAATACAGCCGATCGTTTTTCTGATCTAAATGGAATGGGCACCACAATAGTTTTAGCAATTGCCTTTACGGAAAAGATCTTAATTGCCCATCTAGGTGACTCACGTTGTTATCTCTATGGAGGTAATGAATTTAAGCAAATTACTGAAGACCATTCTTTAGTCCATGAATTAGTTAAAATGGGCCAAATTACCGAGCAACAAGCTCGAAATCATCCTCAAAAAAATATTATTACTGAAACTTTAGGAGTCTCAAGTACTGTAAATCCAGAATTTGATATTCTTGAAGTACATGCTGGTGATATTTTTTTGCTTTGTACGGATGGATTAACAAATTCGTTAACTGATCCTCAAATTCAACAAATCCTTGCCACTAAAAATTTAAGTTTAAAAGAGCGTTGTAATAAACTTATTAATGAAGCTAATCGTTTAGGTGGTGGAGATAATATTACTGTTTGCTTGCTTACCTATGTAGAAAAGGATGGTGACAAATAGCAATGGAGAAAGGCCATTTGCTTGGTGGTCGCTATAAGATTATCTCTGTTTTAGGCGAAGGCGGGATGGCTAATGTTTATTTAGCTGAAGATATTATTCTGCAAAGAAAAGTTGCAGTTAAAGTTTTGCGACTAGATTTGCAAAAGGATCCTCAAACTATTCAACGTTTCCAAAGAGAGGCACTTTCTACTAGTGAATTAAGTCATCCGCATATTGTTTCGATTCTTGATGTAGGAACAGACGGAAATTGTCATTATTTAGTAATGGATTATGTGGATGGATCTGATTTGGAAGAATATATCCAACATAATAATCCAATTCCTTTGCCTAAAGTAATTGATATCATGGATCAAATATTAAGTGCCGTTGCATTGGCGCATAAGCACAATGTGATCCATCGCGACTTAAAACCACAAAACATTTTAATGGATAAAAAAGGCAATATTAAAATTGTGGATTTTGGTATTGCAATTGCTTTAAATCAAAGTACGATGACGCAAACCAATACTGCAATGGGATCAGTGCATTATATGTCACCTGAACAAGCCCGAGGCAGTATGGCAACAAAACAATCGGATATCTATTCTTTAGGAATAATTCTTTACAAATTATTGACTGGTACAGTTCCTTTTACTGGAGAAAATGCTGTTGCAGTTGCTCTAAAGCATTTCCAAGAAAAAACACCATCTTTAAGAGATAAAAATCCTAACGTTCCCCAAGCTTTAGAAAATGTTGTTTTTAAAGCTACAGCAAAAGATCCACGAGATCGGTATAAATCCGCTTTAGAAATGAAAGCGGACTTGGATACGTGTCTTGATCCAAAACGTAAGGATGAGCCGATTTTTAAGCCCGAGCATGATCCGTCTACTGATGAAACTATTGTTGTTCCTCCTCTTGAAGGAAGCGTTCATAATAAAGATCATGAAGTGCAAGCAAAGGAAGAACCTAAAGAAGAAAAAAAGAGTCTGTTTAAAAATCTTAAGGGTCATACATGGTGGTGGCTAGGAGCTATAATTGCATTTTGTGTAATTATGGTAATTCTATTCTTTGCTCTTGGTAGAAAAGATATGGTAGATATTCCTAATCTTAATAGGATGAGTCAAACCCAAGCCAAGAAGTCTCTCCAATCATCTAATTTAAAAATTGGAAAGATTACCTATGAATATTCTGACAGTGTTCCAAAAGGAGAAGTAATTAGAACAGACCCTCCGATTGGATCTCAGATAAAAGATGGAGAAAAAGTTAACTTAGTTTTATCTCGAGGTAGTCATCTTGTTGAAATGCCAAATGTAATTGGAGAGTCTTATTCTCTTGCACGGAAACAGCTGGTTAAACTGGGCTTTACTGTTACTAAAACTGAAGAATACTCTCCTAGTCCTAAAAACCAGGTTAATGCTCAAGATATTGAACCGGGTCAGGAAGTAAATCCTAATAAATCAACAGTGACTTTGTTGGTTTCGAAGGGGCCTAGTTCGGCGAGTAGTACCCGATCTAGACGAAATACAATAAAATTAAGAGATATCGTGGGATATTCATTGAAAGGTGCCCGAGATTATGCACGGGAACATCATTTATCACTTAAAGTTGAAGAAGAAGACTCAGATGGTAAAAATGATGGTACAGTTTTACGTCAATCCCCAGAATCAGGTACTGACATGAATCCTGGGGATACGTTAACGATAGTAGTAGCAAAAGCTAAGAAAAACAATTCTACTGATACTTCAAGCAGTTCAACTACTACCACTACTGTTACAAAATCTTATACTATTAATTATCCAGGAAGTGCTGATCAAAGCGGATCAGAAAAAACGCCAGATCATATTCAGGTATATGTTTCTGATGATGGACATTCAATTAATAATATTTACAAAGACATGAACATTACTTCTGAACAAACTTTTACCATTCCGTTTAAGTTAAGCAAAAAAAATGGGCATATAAAAATATTGCGAAATGGTGAAACGATTTTAGATGAGGACGTTAATAAATAATGAAAAAAGCAGAAGGAACGATTATTAGTGCTATCTCAGGCTACTATGATGTCGAAATTGATAATAAAGTAGTTAGAACGAGAGCACGAGGAGTTTTTAGAGATCGTAAACAAAAGCCACTGGTAGGAGATAGAGTAGTAGTTCAACTAGATGATCAGGGAATGAACTATTTAATTGAAATATTGCCACGCATTAATGAAATAGGGCGGCCAGCGGTGGCAAATGTGTCTAGAGTATTGTTAGTAATTTCCGCTGTTGAACCCGACTTTTCACTTGAATTATTAGATAGATATTTAACATTTTTTGCTTGGAAAAATGTTGGCGTAGTCATTTATTTGTCAAAATCGGATATTACTTCTTCTGAAAGATTAAAAGATATTCAAACTGAGTTAGAATACTACCAAAGAATTGGGTATCCTGTTTTTGAAGATGCAGAAAAACTGGAAAATGAGCTTCCAAAAATGATCGATAAAGATCAGATTTGGACCTTAGCTGGGCAATCAGGTGCTGGCAAGTCAACATTATTGAATAAGCTGGAGAGTGAAGCAAAGCAGGCAACAGGAGCAATTTCAACTGCTTTAAATCGTGGAAAACATACCACAAGACAAGTAACACTATTTAAATACGGCTCTGGCTTTATTGCTGATACTCCTGGTTTTTCAGCTATTGATCTCTTTAAGATCAAAGTTGATGATCTAAGAAATTACTTTTATGATTTAAAAGAAGCAAGTGCAAACTGCAAATTTAGAGGTTGTCAACATATTAAAGAGCCTGGTTGTGAGGTTAAAAAACTTGTAGAAGAGGGTAAAATAGCGCGCAGTCGTTATGAATCTTATTTAAAAATTAGACAAGAAATTTCTGACAATAGAATGCCAGAGTATTTAAAGAAATAGGTGAAACTATGATAGCACCATCAATTTTGAATGCAGATAATATGCATCTAAGTCGTGATATTAAAGCCGCTATTGAAAGTGGCATAGATAGATTCCATATTGATATTATGGATGGACACTTTGTACCTAATTTGTCATATGGACCAGAATTGGTAAAAGACTTTAAGCGTTCTTTTCCGTTAACAGATGCTGAAATTCATTTAATGAGTAATGACTTAGAAACAACATTGCCTCTCTTTGTAGAAGCTGGATGTGATCTTTTAGAATTTCATTATGAAGCAACGGATAATCCAGAATATTGGATAAAATATTTAAAAGATCATAATGTTAGATGTGGAATGGCCATTAATCCGTCTACACCGGTGCAAAAATTACAACCATTTTTAAAAGAATTAGATCAAGTGCTTTTGATGACAGTGAAACCTGGATTTGGTGGGCAAAAGTTTGAAGAAGAGTCAGTTGAACGTTTAGTTGAACTTAAGAATATGATTGAAGCTGAGAATTTAAGTGTTCCAATTGAAGTTGATGGTGGAATTGAGCCTAAGACTTTAAAGCTTACTAGAGACGCAGGAGCCACAATTTTTGTAGCTGGTTCTTACATTTTTAAAAATGGAAGTATTGAAGATCAAGTTATGAAATTGAAAAAAGAAGACAAATGAGAGCAATTGCATTATTAGGTGGTCCAAAAGAAGAATGGCCACATAATTTAGCCACTGAAATTAAAGAAGCAAGTAAAAAAGGCGCCCTAATTATGGCTAGTGATCGGGGCAGCCTTTTTTTATTAGAGTTAGGGATAGTACCTGACGTTGCCTTAGGAGATTATGATTCATTGACTTTTGATGAAAGAGAAATCGTTGAAAGTAAAGTTAAGGATATGCGTTATTCGAATCCAATCAAAGATTTTACGGATTCTGAAATGTTGTTTTATGCCGCATTTATCGATTATCGAGTTGACAGTTTAACGGTATATGGAGCAACAGGAGGAAGAATGGATCATTTTTTTGTTAATATGTATGCTATGCTGAAAGCTCCGTTTGATAGATTTAAAGAAAAAATTAAATTTATTGATAAGCAAAATATTATCCGCTTTTTTGGAAAAGGGAAGCATATACTTTCTTATGAAGCTGATTATAAATATTTAGGAATTGGAACTTTAACAGGAGCTAAAAATTTTAGTATTAAAAATGCGAGATATGATTTAAAACCCATTGATTTGTCCGTACCGACAGTTTATTCATCAAATGAATATTTGAATAGGCAAGCAATAGAGATTTCGTGTGAGTCTGGGACATTAATCGTAATCAATAGTCGAGATAAAAAATAAAAGGGATCAAGAAATATTTCTTGATCCCTTTTATTTTTACTTCTTAATTAGACACGTTTAACCTTACCGGATTTCAAAGCGCGAGCGGATACCCAAACACGCTTTGGCTTACCGTCAACAAGGATGCGAACTTTTTGAAGGTTTGGCTTCCATGAACGCCGCACGGAGTTCAAAGCCTTTGAACGCTTGTTACCAAAGACCGTCTTGCGGCCAGTAATAATGTCTTTTGCCATTTGTGCTAAACCCTCCTTTATGTTGTTGTAGTACTTATTTAATTTATCACAGCTTTTAGAATTGTGCAATATTGTCTTTCTATTTTCTTGAAACTAACATTGTTGATATAAAAGCCTGCTGTGTTAAAATAAATTGAGAAAAAATTGTTCTTCGTTAATGGAGGAATACGATGGCTGTTAAAATTAAAACAAAATATGGCTTAATTGATATTTCAAATAGTGTAATTGCTACTGTCGTAGGTGGAGCAGCTACTTCTAACTATGGTGTAGTTGGAATGGCTTCAAAGAACGCTTTACGGGATGGAGCTTATACTATTTTAAACCGTGAAAATTATCGTCGCGGTGTTGTAATTAAAACTAATGATAATCAAATCGTCGTTGATGTATATATTATTGTGGGTTATGGTCTAAAAATTTCGGAAGTAAGTCACAATGTCCAAGATAGTGTAAAATACAATCTTGAAAATCTTTTAGGCATTAAGACTAAGTCGGTTAACGTTATTGTTCAAGGCGTAAAGATTTTAGACGATTAATGCATTCTGGAGGAGTTAATTGTGGTTTTAACTGAAATTAATAGTGATCAATTCAGAGATATGGTTCGTGCAGCGACTCGTCGCATGGGCAAGAACGCTGAATTTGTAAATAAATTAAATGTTTTCCCAGTACCTGATGGTGATACTGGAACTAATATGAATTTAACCATTGAGAGCGGCGCAAAAGCTGTTAATGAAAATCTTAGTGAATCCGTTGGTGACCTAACTGAAAGTCTCTCAAAAGGAATGTTGATGGGAGCTCGCGGTAACAGTGGAGTTATAACTTCTCAACTATTTAGAGGTTTTTATAAAGCTACTGAAGGAAAAGATACCCTAACTGCTCAAGATTTAGCTAATGCTTTTGCAAATGGTGTCACAACTGCATATAAAGCAGTTATGAAGCCTGTTGAAGGAACTATTTTAACCGTTGCTCGTGTTGCAGCTGAGGAAGGTAAAAATAAGGCAAACGAAACTGATGATGTCAGCGAAGTAATGAGAGCGGTAGTTGATGGAGCTAAAAAGGCTTTGAAGACTACGCCTGATTTATTACCAGTTTTAAAGCAAGTTGGAGTAGTAGATTCGGGTGGTCAAGGACTAGTATTTATCTACCAAGGCTTTTTAGAGGGGGTTCTTGGCGAAAAGGATAATGATGACTACCAACTAGATGAAGGTGAAATGGATGAGTTAATTAATGCAGCTCACCACCAAGCTGAATCTGCTCAAGTTCAATTATCAACTAGTGATATTAAGAATGGTTACTGTACTGAAATTATGGTTGACCTAACTGCTGATGTTCCAAATAAAGAAGAATTCAATCTTGAACAATTTAGAGAACATCTATCTAACTTAGGTGATTCACTTTTAGCTGTTTCAGATGGTGAAGTGGCTAAAGTTCACGTTCATACAGAACACCCAGGAGATGTTTTTACATACGGCCAAAAATTTGGACAACTAGGTAAAATTAAGATCGATAATATGCGGATTCAACATGAAACTATCTTAGAAAATAGCGAAGAACAAGAAGAAAATGTTGATTTTGCAGTTATTGCAGTTGCCTCAGGTCATGGAATCCGTGAATTATTTAAGAGTGAGGGCGTAAATAGAATTATTTCTGGTGGACAAACTATGAATCCATCGACTAAGGATATTATGGACGCTATTACTAACTCCGGTGCTAAAAAGGCCATTATTTTACCAAATAACGGTAATATTATCATGGCTGCTAAGCAAGCTGCTGAAGTTAGTGAAATTCCGGTTGGAATCGTGCCAACAAAGACAATTTCTCAAGGATTAACTGCAATGCTTTCCTTTGATCCAGATGCTTCAGTAGAGGAAAATGTTGAAGCAATGTCTGAAGACCTAGATACGGTTAAATCTGGTGAGGTCACTAAAGCAATCCGTGACACTAAGATTGATGATATTGAAGTTAAAAGAGATGACTACCTTGGAATTGTTGATGGAACTATTAAGGTTGATAATCCAGACTTGATTGATACAACAGTTTCAATGATTGAAAAGATGTTAGATGAAGATAGTGAAATTATCACTATTATGTATGGTAGTGATGCTACCAGAGCAGAAGCTGACGAAGTAGTTAAAAAACTTAAAGCTACTCATGATGATTTAGAGTTTGAAGTCCATGATGGTGGTCAGCCAGTTTACTACTTCTTAGTATCCGTGGAATAAAATATGAATAATAAGCAGAGTAAGTTATTTGAACCAGTAACTGAGTTAAAAGGTGTAGGAGCAAAGACAGCTACAGCTTTGGCCAGTCTTGGCATTAACACAATTTATGATTTACTATTTTATTTTCCTTTTAGATATGATGATTTAGAGACAATTCCTCTTGATCAAATTGAAGATGGGCAGAAAGTCTTATTAAAGGGAATGGTGGTAACAGATCCATTTGTTAGCCGATTTGGTTATCGAAAAACAAGGCTCAGCTTTAAAATGAAAATTGATCATGACATTATCATGGTCAATTTTTTTAATCAGCCCTGGTTAAAGGATAAAGTGGAATCAGGTAAGGAAGTTGCAGTATATGGCAAGTATCAAGTGGCGCGGCAGTCATTAAGTGGCTTTAAATTAGTAGCTGAAAAGAAAGATTCAGGTTTTGCTCCTATTTATTCTGTCAATCGTCATTTGAAGCAAAATAAGCTGCAAAAGTTAATTGATCTTGCTTTAGAGGAAGCTATAAATGAAGTTGGAGAAACAATTCCAGCTTCTATAAGAGAAAAATATCGCTTGCTTTCCGATCGCGTTTTGGTAGAAAAAATGCATCATCCAAAAAATGGCAATGAGGCGAAGATAGCACGCCGAAGTGCTATTTTTAGAGAATTTTTTCTTTTTCAAATGCAACTGGCTCAACTTCTTTCCCAAAGAAATGAAGACGCACCTGGAGTAGAAAAGAAATATGATTTAGCTGCTGTCAAAGAATTAATTGAAGAAATTCCATTTGAGTTATCTGATGATCAAAAAAAAGTGGTGAATGAAATCTTTGCTGATCTTCATTCTAAAAGACAAATGCGAAGACTGCTGCAGGGAGATGTGGGTAGTGGTAAAACCGTAGTAGCGGTTTTTGCAATTTATGCAGCTGTTACTGCGGGCTATCAAGCTGCATTAATGGTGCCAACAGAAATTTTAGCTCAGCAGCATTTTGCTAAAATAGATGAATTACTGAAGCCATTGGGTGTTCGAGTTGCCTTATTGACGGGAGACACTAAGGATTTAGAAAAGAAAGAAATTTATCGTGAATTAGCTGATGGAACAATCAATGTTGTGATTGGAACCCATGCGCTAATCCAAAAAGAGGTTCATTTTAAAAATCTCGGTCTAGTTATCATTGATGAGCAACACAGATTTGGAGTAAACCAAAGAAATACGTTGATTAAAAAAGGTGACGCACCTGATATCCTAGCAATGACAGCCACTCCAATTCCTCGTACATTAGCCTTAACCGTATACGGAGATATGGCTGTTTCTGAAATTAGACACTTGCCAAAAGGGAGAAAGCCAGTAGTTTCCTCGTGGGCAACTTCCAGCAAATTAAGAGAGGTGCTTGATTTGATGCGTTCACAGTTAGATAAAGGTTTTCAAATTTATGTTGTAACTCCTTTAATTAGTGAATCAGAAAAAAGTGACTTAAAAAACGCTGAGGATTTACAAGCAAAAATTGCTCATTACTTTAAAGACGAAAATGTTGTTTTGCTTCATGGCCAGATGAAAGGCGATCAGAAAAATGAAATTATGGATAGCTTTGCTGCAGGCAAGATTAATATTTTAGTTACTACAAGTGTAATTGAAGTTGGTGTCGATGTTCCGAATGCAAATATGATGGTGATCTTTAATGCTGATCGCTTTGGCTTAAGTCAATTGCATCAGTTGCGAGGGAGAATTGGCCGGGGGCAAACACAAAGTTTTTGTGTGTTTGTGAGTGATCCTAAAACAGAAATTGGTAAGAAACGGATGAACATTATTACCTCTACCAGTAACGGTTTTAAATTAGCAGAAGAAGATTTAAAACTACGTGGCGAAGGAGATGTTTTTGGAAAGGCTCAATCTGGTTTACCTCAGTTTCAAGTTGGGGATGTAGTAAATGACTATAATGCCTTAGTGACTGCTCAAAAAGAAGCTCGTAACCTAATTAAGTCTGACCCAGCTTTGGCTAATCCAGAAAATAAATTTTTACAAGAAGTGCTAAAATATAAGAAAGATTTGAATAATAATTAGAAATAACCGGAGTGAATATGAAAACAATTGCAATTGATGCCATGGGAGGAGAAAATGCTCCTAAGGCTATTGTTGATGCCGTATTAAAAGCAAAGCCAAAATTAAAAGATACAAAATTTGTTTTATTTGGGGATGAAGAAAAGATTAATAAACTAATTCCCACTGAGCAAAAAGATAGAATTGACGTTATTGCAACTAGTGAAGTTATTGTTGATAGTGACGAGCCAGTAAAAGCAATTAGACGTAAGAAGAATTCTTCAATGGTTGTTGCTGCTAACTATGTAAAGTCGGGAAAAGCAGACGCCTTATTTTCACTAGGAAATACTGGAGCACTCCTAGCTTGCGGGATTTTTATTATTGGCCGAATTAAAGGTGTAGAGCGTCCAGCTTTAATGCCAACTCTTCCAAGTGCTAAAAGTGAAGATGGCTTTAATATTATTGATGTTGGCGCAAATGCACAAAGTAAGCCTGAATATTTAGTACAATGGGCACAAATGGCTAACTTTTATGCTCAAAAAATTAGAAATATTAAAAATCCAACCGTGGCTTTATTAAATAATGGTGCAGAAGATGATAAAGGAGATCCCCTTCATCAAGAAGCTTATAAGCTTCTTAAAGCAACTAATCTTAATTTTATTGGTAATGCTGAAGGAAATGATTTAATGGAAGGTAAAGCCGATGTGATTGTAACAGATGGTTTTACTGGAAATGCCACTCTGAAGGCAATAGAAGGGACTGCAAGTGTAATCTTACGTCTACTTAAAGATTCTTTGCTAAATAATGGATTACGTCCTAAGGTGGGAGCTTTATTAGCAAAGCCGGGACTTACTGCATTAAAGAAAAGATTTGATACGGCAAGATATGGGGGAGCAGTTTTACTTGGGGTAAATGCACCTGTTGTAAAGACGCACGGTAGATCGAATATCCGTCCTATTTACTACACTTTATTACAAATTGATAAGATGTTGAATCAAGATTTGGTTGGCGAATATAAAAAATACTTTAGTGAATCTCGCTAGACTTTAATACAAAAATGCCTTAGAATTAAACTAAACTTTTTTGGAGGTTAAAAAATGACCGAAGAGGAAATTTTTAATAAAATTGCTGATATGATTTCAGAACGCTTTAGTATTGATCGTGAGAAGATCACTAAAGATTTAAATTTTCAGAATGATTTAGATGCAGATTCAATTGATTTCGTTGAGTTAGTAATGGATCTAGAAGATACATTTGGAGCAGAGATTCCAGATGATGATGCAGAAAAATTACAAACTGTTGGTGAAGCAGTAGAATATATTAAGAGTCACCAAAATTAAAATTTTAATCATTGAAATTTCAGAAGATACTGTCATTTTTCATTTACTTTTATAAAAGTTGTTGAAATAGCAGTATCTTTTGTTTATAATAATGACATTAAATTGAAAATCTAATTGACTTTTAATAATGTCGTAAGGTTTGAGAGGAGAATGGCCTTTGGAAAAGCAAAGTGATCTTTTATTAGATATCGAACACTTGCATACCGCATATCGTTTACACGGTAAGTTTTATGATGCCGCTGATGACATTAACTTAACCTTGAAACGAAATGAGATTTTGGCAGTTGTTGGAGAATCTGGTTGTGGTAAAAGTACAATTGCTTCAAGCATTATTGGTTTGTACGACCACAAAAATACGAAAGTAACTGGCGATATTTTATACAATGAATTAAACCTAGTTAACTTAAATGAATCATTGTTTAATAAAATTCGTGGTAATAATATTGGGATGATTTTCCAGGATCCATTAGCATCTCTTAATCCATTAATGAAGGTTGGAGATCAAGTTGCTGAGACACTTTACTATCATACTGATATGGATGAAAAAGCTCGTCATGCACGCGTAATTGAACTTTTTAATCAAGTTGGAATGCCTCGTCCAGAAGAAATGTACGAGATGTACCCACATGAATTATCTGGTGGTTTACGTCAACGTGTCGTAATTGCAATCGCAATTGCATGTAAGCCAGAAATTATTATTGCTGATGAACCAACTACCGCTTTGGATGTTACTATTCAGGCACAAATCTTAGATTTACTTAAAGAAATTCAAAAAGAATCTCATTCAGGAATTGTTTTAATTACACACGACTTAGGTGTTGTTGCTGAAACTGCTGATCAAGTAGCAGTTATGTATGCAGGACAAATTGTTGAAAAAGCAGATGTTAAAACAATTTTTGAAAATCCTCTTCATCCATATACACGTTCACTTTTACACTCTATGCCACAAACAGATGATGAAAGTGAAGACCTACATGTGATTCATGGAACAGTTCCTTCATTGATTAACATGCCAAGAACTGGGGATAGATTTGCAGCTAGAATTCCTTGGATTCCAGCTAGTGCTCATGAAGAGAACCCTAAGATTCATGAAGTTGAACCAGGACATTTTGTAAGATGTACTTGCTGGCAAAGCTTCCATTTCCAAGATGAAGAGAAGAAAGGATAGGAAATTATGGCCGATGAAATAATCGAAATAAAAAATTTAAAAGTTCACTATCCAATTCGTTCTGGATTTTGGAATAGAGTTACTGGATATGTCAAAGCCGTTGATGGGATTAATCTTTCAATTAAAGAAGGAGAAACCTACGGTCTAATTGGAGAATCAGGTTCCGGTAAATCAACTACTGGTAAAGCAATTGTTGGTGTAGAAAAAGTAACTAGCGGACAAATTTTGTATAAAGGCGTTGATGTTACTAAGGCATCAAATCGTAAAAAGCTTAACTATAATAAAGATGTTCAAATGATTTTTCAGGATTCAATGTCGAGTTTAAATCCTAGAAAACGAATTGAAGATATTATTGCTGAACCTATTAGAAACTTTGAAAACTTAACAACCGATGAAGAGAGAAAACGAGTTCAAGAACTCCTAGATATTGTTGGTATGCCTAGTGATGCTATCTACAAATATCCACACGAATTCTCTGGTGGTCAACGTCAAAGAATTGGGGTAGCACGTGCTGTAGCCACTAGACCGAAGTTGATCGTAGCAGATGAGCCAACCTCAGCTTTGGACTTGTCTGTTCAAGCACAAGTTTTGAACTTTATGAAACATATTCAACAAGAATATAATATTGCCTACCTCTTCATTTCACACGACTTGGGTGTTGTAAAGCATATGTCAGAAGATATTGCTATTATGCACCGGGGACGTTTTGTAGAAATTGGTAAACGTGATCAGATTTATAAGAATCCAATGCATATTTATACAAAGCGTCTACTTTCTGCAATTCCTGTTGTTGATGTTGAAAATAGAGAAAAACATAAGGAAGAGCGTCAACGTGTAGAACAAGAATTCTTGCAAGATCAAGATAAATGGTATGAAAAAGATGGTCGAGTATTACCACTACAAAAAGTTGCTGATCGTCATTTTGTCGCTTTACCTAAAGGTATGATTGAGCAAGAATTGAAGGAGGGAGAATAGGTATGTGGAAAACGGTTTTACGTCGAATCCTGATTATGATCCCCCAGTTACTTATCTTGAGTTTACTAGTCTTTATTTTGGCTAAAATGATGCCTGGTGACCCATTTACTGGAATGATTAATCCGAATTCGGACCCTAAGGAAATTGCAAGATTAAGACAAGAATATGGATTGAATGATCCAGTTTGGGTGCAATATACTCGCTGGCTTGGAAATATGTTCCATGGCGATTTAGGACAATCATATATTCAAAAGGTTCCAGTTACTTCTTTGATTTGGGATCGTGCAGTTAACACTTTCTGGTTATCTTTAATGACTGTTGTCTTAACTTATGTAATTGCTATTCCATTAGGTGTTACTGCAGGTCGTCACCAAGATGAATGGCAAGATCATGGAGTACAAATTTTTAACTATATTACATTCGCAGTACCTCCATTTGTTTTCTACATTTTAGGTATTTGGCTATTCGGATTTACTTTAGGTTGGTTCCCAATCTCAGGTTCCGTTAGTGCAGATGTAAACCCAGGAACTTTGGCTTATTTCTGGAGTAGAATTTATCACTTGATTTTGCCTTCAATTCTTTGTGCTTTAATCTCTACTACAACTATTGTTCAATACTTAAGAACTGGTATTGTTGATAACAAGGTTGAAGATTATGTAAGAACTGCACGTAGTAAAGGTGTACCTGAAAATGTTGTTTTCAATAAACATATTTTAAGAAACTCACTTTTACCAATTGCTGCATTCTTTGGTAATACTATTACTGGTTTACTTTCCGGTTCAATGGTTATTGAATCAGTATTTAGTTATCCTGGTATGGGTAAATTGTTCCTTGATTCTATTGGACAACGTGACTACACAACTTTAACTGCATTGATTTTATTGTTTGGTGTGTTAACTTTAGTTGGTAACTTGTTATCTGATATTATCATGAGTATTATTGACCCAAGAATTCGGATTAAGTAGGGAGGAGTAGTAAATTATGGCTAAAGATAAAAATACATCGAAAAAAGATCAAAATGCTAAAACCTCTCTACCACCATCTGGATTTAAGATCATTGTGCGTGAGGTTTGGCGTGATAAGGTAGCATTTGTTTCATTCTGTATTATTGTAGCTATCTTATTATTCACTTTTGTTGGTTCTTTATTCTTAAACAAGAGTCAAGTAACAGAGATTAATATTGCAGAAGCATACTATGCTTGGGGTGAATCGGGTCACGTCTTTGGTACAGACGATGGTGGCCGCGATATCTTGAAGTTACTAATGATGGGTGGACGTAACTCTATTTTGATTGGTCTATCTGTTACTGTTCTTTGTGAAGGTGTCGGACTTTTAGTTGGTTTGTTCTCAGGTTACTTTGGTGGGGTAACTGACGCAGTTATCATGCGTATAGTTGATTTCATCCAAATTTTACCTCAATTTCCAATCATTATTGTTTTAACTACTGTTATTCCTAACTACAATGCGTGGACTTTGGTATTATTGATTTCTATGTTTGGGTGGACTTCAACTGCAAGATACTTCCGGGCGTTTGTTTTGTCACAGAGAGAACGAGAATATGTTTTGGCTTCCAAGACTTCCGGTTCTTCTAACTTAACAATTATGTTCCGTGAAGTTTTGCCTAACATTACTTCAGCTTTGGTAATTGATGTCGTATTGATGATTGCCGGAAACATTGGTATTGAAACTACTTTATCCTTCTTGGGATATGGATTACCAACCACTACACCATCCCTTGGTACTTTAATTGGATTTGCTAATGACCCAGTTAACGTTACTACACGTCCATGGTTATGGATGCCAGCAACTATTTTGTTGTTGATTATTTCCTTGAGTATTAACTATGTTGGTCGTGCTCTTCAAAGAGCTGGGGATGCTCGTCAACGTGAAAATTAAATTTAATTATTTAAACATTAAAAAGCAACTCATAATTGAGTTGCTTTTTTGCATGTCTTTATATAAAAGTTAAAGAATGTAGGAAATATTTATATTATAAATGGGCATAAAATAAGTTTTTTATGGTAAACATAATAGTGAACAAACGTTAATACATCAGTATTTTATAGCAATTTAGTCGAATTAAAATTAAAAAATATTAAAAATAATTGAGTAAAAACATTGTATTATGAGTTTAGTGATGATAATATTAAATCATCAACTTGTCCCAAATAGATGGAGGAATATAACTATGAAGAAAGCCAAACTATTTGGAAGTTTAACTTTACTTTCTGGTGTTGCTTTAACATTAGCAGCATGTGGTAACAATTCAAATTCAAAAGTAGATAACCCAACTAAGAACTTTAAATCAGCTACTCCAAAGAAAGCTGTTAAAAAGGGTGGTACAGTAAGTGTTGCCCTTGAATCTGATACACCATTTACTGGTATCTTTTTAAATGAACTTTCTGATACTCAGAATGACTCTGATGCTATGGCACCTGCTAATGAAGGGTTATTTGATACTGATGATACTTATCAAATTAATGACAAAGGACCAGCTACATTAAAATTAGATAATGATAACAAAACTGCTACTATTAAAATTAAGAATGGTGTTAAGTGGTCAGATGGTAAGCAAGTAACTGCTAAGGATGTTGAATATTCTTACGAAATTATTGCTAACAAGGCAACTAAGTCATCACGTTATACTGACTCACTTCAAAATATTATTGGTATGAGTGAATACCACGATGGTAAATCTAACACTATTTCTGGTATTGAAATGCCGGATGGTGAAAATGGAAGAACCGTTGTTATTCACTTCAAAGAAATGAAGCCAGGTATGAAGTTCAGTGGTAACGGCTACTTCTGGGAAAATGCAGCTCCATATCACTACTTGAAGGATGTTCCATTTGATAAACTACAATCATCTGATCAAGTAAGAAAGAAGCCACTATTCTTTGGTCCATATAAGATGAGTAAGGTTGTACGTGGTCAAGCAGTAACATTTGTTCCTAACAAGTACTACTGGAGAGGTACACCAAAATTAGATAAAGTAACAATTCAAGTTTTGAACCCAAACTCAGCTTCTCAAGCCATTAAGAGTCATAAATATGATATTGCCGGTGTAATCAATACTCAATGGAAGAACGTTGCCAATACTGATAATGTTAACTGGATCGCTAAGATTCCTTTGTCTTATCGTTACCTAGGTTTTAAGGTAGGTAAGTGGGATGCAGCTAAAGGCGAAAACGTAATGGATAAGAATGCAAAAATGAATAATAAAGCATTACGTCAAGCTATTGCTTATGGTATGAATATCTCCGCTGTAAACAAACGTTATACCAACGGTTTGACTTTCCATATTCCAACTTTAATTCCAGCACAATTTGGTAAGTACTTCGATAAAAATGTTAAGGGCTACGATTACAATATCAAGAAGGGGAATGAAATTCTTGATAAAGCTGGATATAAGAAGAAGGGTAAGTACCGTGTTCAACCAAACGGTAAGCCTTTAACTATCCATTTTGCAGCTATGAGTGGTGACTCTACTCAAGAACCAATTATTCAAAACTATATCCAACAATGGAAGAAATTAGGCTTGAATGTTAAGTTAACTGGTGGTCGTTTGATGGAAATGAACTCCTTCTATGACAAGGTCCAAAATGATTCTAAAGACGTAGATATGTTCATGGGTGCATGGTCATTATCTTCAGAACCATCACCAAATGACTTGTACAGCGCAAAAGCACCATACAACTTTAGTCGTTTTGTAACTGCTAAGAACACTAAGTTACTTCAAGAAATGGATTCACAAAAGGCATTTAATACTAATTACCGTGTTAAGAAATTCCATGAATGGCAAAAATATATGGATGATGAAGCCTACGTTGTTCCAGTATCTAACAGTTATAGTATTGATGCAGTTAACAGCAAGATTACAGGTTACTCATCTAAACCATCAGCAGCAAACAGCTTATGGTACAATGTAGGAATTGCAAAATAATATTAGATAAATTTCTTCATAAAGATCGTCTTAAGTGACGGTCTTTTTTTATTTAAGTTGTTTTAATCGTTTTCAGTGCTAAAATTAAATATATCAACTTGTCCAATGTTATTGGAGGAAAAATTAATGAAGAAAGTCAAATTAATTGGTACATTAACTTTGCTTTCAGGTGTAGCTCTAACTTTAGCAGCCTGTGGTAATAGTAATAGCAATAATACTAGTCATCCTAATTTCAAGGAGTCAACTCCTAAGAAGACAATTAAGGATGGTGGAAATGTCAGCGTTGCTGTAGTTGCTGATACACCGTTTACTGGTATTTTTAATGATGAATTGTCTACCAACAATACAGACTCAGAAGTAATGCAATATGGTGATGAATCATTATTTGCTACAAATAATACCTATAAGTACGTTAAGGGTGGAGCAGCAGACATTAAAATTAATAAAGATGCTAAAACTGCAACAATTACCATTAATCCTAAAGTTAAGTGGTCTGATGGCCAACCTTTAGTTGCAAAAGATTATGAATACGCCTATGAAATTATTGCAAATAAGGCAACACATTCTCAGCGTTACACTTCAAGTTTAGCTAATCTTGAAGGATTAGAAGAATACCATGATGGAAAGTCTAATACTATTTCAGGTATTGAAATGCCAGATGGCGAAAATGGTCGTACAGTAGTACTCCACTTTAAAGAAATGAAGCCAGGTATGACACAAAGTGGTAATGGATATATTTGGGAAGCAGCAGCTCCATATCATTACTTAAAAGATGTTCCATTTGATAAACTTATTTCAAGTAATAAGATCCGTAAGAATCCATTATTCTATGGTCCATATAAAGTAAGTAAAGTGGTTCGTGGACAATCAGTTTCATGGGTTCCAAATGAACATTACTATAAGGGTAAACCACACTTAAAGAAGATAACTGCTTCCGTAATTACTCCAGCTTCAGTTGCTCAATCAATTAAGAGTAATAAATTTGATGTAACGCAAGTAAGTAATTCTCAATGGCCAAATATTAAGGGTGCTAAAGGAGTAAACTTCATCGCTAATATTCCACTTGCATATAGTTACTTAGGCTTTAAGGTTGGTAAATGGGATGCAGCCAAAGGCGAAAATGTGATGAATAAGGACGCAAAGATGAATAATCGTTCTCTTCGTCAAGCTATTGCCTACGGTATGAATGTTGACCAAGTTTATAAGAGATACTCATCAGGTCTTTCATTTAGAATTCCAACTTTAATTCCAAAGCAATTCGGTGATTACTTCGATAAGAATGTAAAGGGTTACACTTATAACATTAAAAAGGGTAATGAACTATTAGATAAAGCTGGTTACAAGAAGAAGGGGACTTACCGTGTTCAACCAAATGGTAAGCCTTTAACAATTCGTTTAGCTGCCATGAGTGGTAGTAAAGTTCAAGAACCAATCATTCAAAATTACATTCAACAATGGAAGAAAATGGGCTTGAACGTTAAGTTAACTGGTGGCCGTTTAATGGAAATGAATTCATTCTACGACAAGGTTCAAAATGATTCTAAAGATGTAGATATGTTCATTGGTGCATGGTCACTCTCTTCTGAGCCATCACCTCAAGACTTATACGGCGCAAAGGCACCATTTAACTACAGTAGATTTGTCACTAAAGAAAACACTGACTTGTTAAACGATATTGATTCACAAAAGGCCTTTAATAATAGCTACAGAGTTAAGAAATTCCACCAATGGCAAGCTTACATGGATAAGGAAGCTTATGTTGTGCCAGTTGCTAATAGCTACAATATTTACGCAATTAACAATAAGTTGACTGGATATTCATTAGAGCCATCTAAGAGTATGGGTGGCGGATTCCCTAACTGGTACTACGTTGGCTATGCAAAATAAATAAAAATTATTTAAAAGTGCGACTTATAGTAGGTCACACTTTTTCTTTATCTTTTTTTAATAGGTTAAAATAGGTATAATTAAAGGGTTAAAGAAAGGAAGCAACTATGGTTTCAGTAGCTTTTAAACAAAATTTAAAGAAAAAATACGGAATAAAATTTAATAACGAAAAATTGCTTGAAGATGCATTTACACATTCTTCTTACGCTAATGAGCATCCCGGAAGAAAAGACTATGAAAAATTAGAGTTTCTTGGTGATGCTGTTCTTGAATTAGCGGTATCTGATTATCTATATCGTCATTTCCCCAGATTAAATGAAGGGGAGTTAACAAGAATGCGATCTAACATTGTTAGAACAGAAGGATTTTCTGAATTTGCCGTTGAATGTGGATTTCCAGAAGAAATTAATTTGGGTAAAGGAGAAGAAAAAGCTGGCGCTAGGAAACGGAAGACACTTCTTGAAGATGTGTTTGAAGCTTTCAATGGTGCACTTTTCTTAGATCAAGGAATGCCAGCAGTACAGCACTTCTTACATTTGACCGTTTATCCATTAATTGCTGAAGGAGATTTTAATGCCTCACGTGATTATAAAACTGAACTTCAGGAACGTTTGCAGGTAAATGGACCAGTTAAGATTGAATATCAAGTAATATCTGAAGATGAATCAAAGCCATCTTTTAAAGTTCAGCTACTTGTAAATGGTGAAAAAGTTTCAGAGGGACAAGGACGTAATAAAAAAGCTGCTGAGCAGCAAGCGGCTCAAGCTGCATTAGATAAAAATAAATAAGAAAAGGTGAGTCTGTGCCACTACAACAATTAGTTTTAAATGGTTTTAAGTCTTTTGCTGATAAGACGACAATTAGATTTAATAATGGTATTACCGGCATCGTTGGTCCAAATGGTAGTGGAAAAAGTAACATTACTGAAGCAATTCGGTGGGTAATGGGTGAAGGATCTGCCAAGTCTTTACGTGGTGAAAATATGAAAGATGTTATTTTCGCTGGTAGTCAAATGAGAGCTCCAATGAATCATGCTGAGGTTGAGTTGGTTTTTGATAATCGTGATCATCAACTTGCTTCTGATAATGATGAAGTGGTCGTAACGAGAAAGATTTTGCGTAACGGCGAAAGTGATTATCTTTTAAATCATCATCCAGTAAGATTGAAAGATGTTAGGACACTGTTTATTGAATCAGGGATGTCATCTGATAGTTTGGGAATAATTTCTCAGGGGAAGGTCGATGAAATTCTTAATTCTAAGCCACAACAGCGTCGAGGAATTTTTGAAGAGGCTGCCGGTGTCCTTCATTTTAAGCAGCAAAAAGAAATTGCACTCAAGCAATTAGACAAAACTAATGCCAATCTAATTAGAATTAATGATTTGGTTAAAGAATTGGAAGGTAGAATCGAGCCTTTACATGAACAGAGTTCTTTAGCAAAAGAATATAAATTTCAAAAAGAACAGCTTGATCATAAGTTAAAACAACTTTTGGGCTTGGAGATTGAAAGTTTAAATGAAGAGAAGAAGGCGGTCGCTAAGAAGGCGGCAGCAAATCAAGGAATTTTAAATAAGCTTGATGACGAGGTTAAACAATCCCAAGCTGATTTAGAAGAAAAACGTAAGCAATCAAATGAGCGCCATGCTGAAAAAGATGAAAAGCAGCAAGAATTATTATCTTTAACGCAAAAAATTGCAGCTCTGACTACTGATCTTCAAATGCATCAACAATCTCGAGAATATGATGTCGCTACTCAAAAAGAATACAGTGCACAATCTGAAGAACTAAAAGAGCGAAGAAAACGTTTGTTAGATCAGCTTGCAGCTAATGAGAAAGATCTAAACAGTCAAAATCAAGTCCTTGCTGATTTCGTAAAAAAGCAAAAGAATTTGAAGCAGGAACTTAAGCAGGGTCCTGAACAATTAAATAATCAATTAGAGCAAGTTCGATCTGATTATATTCAAACTTTGCAGGATCAAACGAGTAATAATAACGAGATTGTTTATTTAAAAAATGAATTAACTCGTAGTAAAAAATCAAATGATAATCGCCAGCAAGAAGTTGAAGAACAATTAGATGAAGCTCAAAAAGTTCTTACCCAGTTAAAAAAACAAGGGCAAGACCTTGTTTTAAAGAGAAAACAACTAAATGAAACTATTGCGACTCTTGATAGAAAAATTGCTGAAGAGAGTAAGCTTAAGGATCAAAGTGAACAAGCTTACTTAAAGGTTAGAAATGATTTACAACAACTTTCTGCACAAGTAGAAGGCCTAAAGAAAATTAGAGATAGACATGAAGGATACTATTATGGGGTTAAATATGTTTTAAACCATCAAAGTGATTTTCATGGAATTGTAGGGGTTATTGGGGAATTAATTTCTTTTCCAGCTGAATTAGAAGCAGCTTTGTCAACAGCTTTAGGTGGTGGCGTTCAAGACTTAGTTACTATTGACCAAAGTAGTGCTAGGGATGCCATTAATTTGTTGAAGCAAACTCGTGCAGGTAGGGCTACCTTTTTACCTCTAGATGGATTACGTCATAATGAGATTGCTGCCTCCACTTTAAAATCCTTACAAAGTATTGAAGGATTTAAAGGTGTAGCAGCAGACTTAGTAACATCAAAAACTGAGACTGATATTTCTAATGCTATTTCTTACCTTTTAGGGAATGTTTTAGTGGTAGATACTATTGATACGGCTTTGCGTGTTCAACGCAGAATTGGAAGATATTATCGAATTGTGACACTAGATGGAGATATTATTAGTCCTGGGGGAAGTATGACTGGTGGGACTAGAAATACAAGAAATAATTCCCCTTTGGCAACAAATGCTGAGATTGATAAATTAACCCGACAAATTAAGACAGGGAAGGTAGAATTTACTAAACTACAAACAGCCCTAAACGAATTAGATCAAAGATTAACAGAGTTACAAACTGAGCTAGAAGCTAAAAATACTGATTTAACTGCCTTAAATCAAAAAATCAGTGAGCAAGCTATTAAGTATGAAAATGAAGAAAAAGAAGTTCAAAGGCTGACTCAGTTAAATGATTTACAGCAAAAGGCCCAACTTGAGAAGAAGCAAGAAGCAGCAGAACTTACTAGTCGTCTTGAAAAAGAGCAGGCTAAAAAGAAAGAACTTGAAGAAGTTGCTCAAACACAACGAGCAAAAATGGATCAATTAAAGACTGACTTGACCGATTTTGATGAAGCTTATCAAAAATTACAGGCAGAATTAAGTAACTTAAATTCCGACTTGGCCGTAGTAAAGAATAAATTGGAAAATATTACTACTAAGAAATCTGAATTGGAAGAACAGCTTGAAAATACCAATTCCAGACTTAAGGATATTGAGGAAAAAATTAAAGCTTTGTCATTGTCTCAAAATGGACAAAGTGAGTCAGAAATTGAAGATCAAGTTGCTAAGCTAAGTAAGCAGAAAAAACAAATGCAAGAGGCTTTAGCTGAAATAAATAAAGATTTAGGTAAATTTGATGCTCAAATAAATAATCTTGATCAAGTTGCTACGAGAAATTATAATTTGCGTAAAAATACTGCTGCGGAGCAAGAAGAGTATTCTGCAAGGCTAGGAGAACTTAAGTCCCAAATTAATCAAAAACTTGGTATTTTAAGTGAAGAATATTCCTTAACTTTTGAAGCAGCTTTGCAATTATCTGAGGGACAAAATACAACAGATTTGCGTAAGAAATTGGAACGTGAAGTTCACCTACATAAAATGTCTTTAGCAGATATTGGTGAGGTTAACTTGAACTCTATTGAAGAGTATGAAGATGTTAAAACGCGTTATGATTTCTTAAATGGACAACAGAATGACTTGCTAAAGGCTAGAGAAGATATTGAAGAATCAATGTCTAAACTAGATGATGAGGTAAAGAGTAGGTTTAGCGCAACCTTCCACCAGATAGAAAGAAGCTTTGCAAAGATTTTTCCAATTATGTTTGATGGAGGACATGCTAGATTAGAGTTAACTGATCCAAAGAACTTACTTGAAACTGGAATTGAAATTATTGCGCAGCCACCTGGTAAGAAGTCCCAGAAGTTAACGCTTCTTTCTGGTGGGGAAAGGGCCTTAACTGCAATTACTTTATTGTTTGCAATGCTTCAAGTGAATCCAGTACCATTCTGTATTCTAGACGAGGTAGAAGCAGCTCTAGATGAAACAAACGTCGATCGTTTTGCTCAGTTTTTGAATCATTATGATATGAAAACTCAATTTATTGTTATTACACACCGTCGTGGAACTATGCAGAAAGCAGATAATTTGTATGGAATCGTAATGCAAGAATCAGGTATTTCAAAAGTGTTATCTGTATCGTTAAATGAAATTAAGAAAGAAGTGAATTAGTAGTGGGATTATTTGATAAAATCAAGAAATCTCTTTTTGGTCATAAAGATGAAGTACAAGAAGAAAGTAAAAAAGAACTAACTGAAAATTCAAATGAAGAACTTCAAGAGCCTGAACAAACCAATGAAACTGAAGATATTCAAAAAAATGAAGAGGTTGTAGAACCTAAGTCAGAATCTTCTGAAGATGAACATGAAGAAGAAACTGAAGAAGTTGAGGAAACTCCAGGCTGGAGTGATGCCGGAACTGCTTTTGAAGAAAAACAGGATGAAGCTGAAAAAACTGAAGAACTTCAAGAAGATCAAGAATCATCTAATTTAGAGAAAGAAGAAGAAGAGCCTGAAGAAGCAACTAGAGAAGATGAACAGGAAAGATATGACAAAGGGTTAGAAAAAACCAATCATTCTTTCGGAGCACGCCTAAATGCATTTTTTGCTAAATTTAGAACAGTCGATGAAAACTTTTTTGATGATCTTGAAGATTTATTAATTGAATCTGACGTCGGTTTTGAAACTGCTGAAGAATTAACTGATTCTTTAAGGGATGAAGCCAAACTCCAAAATGCAAAAAGCCACGATGCCTTAAAGCAAGTAATAGTTGAAAAATTAGTCGATATTTATGATAAAGGCGGGGAAGGTGAAGATTCTAAATTAGCCGATGATCCTTCTGCAAAGCCTAATGTTTATCTTTTTGTTGGTGTTAATGGAGCTGGAAAAACAACAACAATTGGTAAATTAGCTAAGCGAATTAAAGACTCGGGCAAGTCTGTCATGATGGTAGCTGCCGATACTTTTAGAGCCGGTGCTGTAGAGCAATTGGTAGAATGGGGTCGACGTGATGGCGTTGAAGTAATCACTGGTCCTGAAAAAGCTGATCCGGCTTCTGTAGTTTATGATGGTGTTAAAAAGGCTAAAGAGAGAGGAATTGATTTCTTATTAGTGGATACAGCTGGTCGTCTTCAAAATAAGGTCAATTTAATGAGTGAGCTTGATAAAATTAAGCGAACAATAAAAAAAATCCTACCCGATCAACCAAATGAAGTCCTTTTAGTCCTTGATGGCTCAACGGGTCAAAATGCCCTACTACAAGCAAAAGACTTTGATAAAACTACTAAACTTACAGGTCTAGTTTTAACTAAGCTTGATGGTTCATCTAAAGGTGGAGTAGTATTAGCAATTAGGAATGAAATGGATTTACCCGTTAAATTAGTTGGCCTTGGAGAAAAAGTTGATGATTTAGCAAACTTTGATGCAGAAAAATTTGCAATTGGTCTCTTCCAAGGATTAATCTAATAATAGGCAAAGCTACAATTAATATATAAGGAGTAAACAATGAAGCATTTAAGTGCATGTACAACTATTTTAGTTGGAAAAAAAGCATCAATTGATGGATCAGTAATGATTTCACGTAATGACGATACTGCAGGTGCAATTACGCCACAAAAGTTTATTATTGAGCCAGATGTTCATGGTGAAAAGGGGCGTAAAATTAAATCTTGGCTTAATAAGTTTGAAATGGAGCTTCCTGAAGATGCTCAAAGAGTTCCAGCAGTTCCAAATGTTGACTATAAAAAATTAGGTTATTATGACGAAAGTGGTATCAACCAAAAGAATGTCGCTATGTCATGTACTGAATCAACTTATGGTAACGAAAGAACGTTAGCATTTGATCCATTGGTTAAAGATGGTTTAGATGAAGATTGTATGCAGACTGTAGTTTTGCCATATATTGATTCCGCAAGAGATGGTGTGAAACGTCTTGGCTCCTTGATCAAAAAATATGGGTCACCTGCTGGAAACTCAGTTCTATTTGGTGACAAAGACGAAGTATGGTACATGGAAATCGTTACAGGCCACCACTGGGTTGCTCAACGTATTCCAGATGATTGTTATGCAGCAACTGGTAACCGTGTTGCTATTCAACAAGTTAACTTTGATGATCCAGATAACTTTATGTGGAGTGAAGGAATTCAAGAATTCGTTGAAGAGCATCACTTAAATCCTGATCATGAAGGTTGGAATTTCCGTCACATCTTTGGAACTTATACTGAACAAGACCGTCATTATAACACTAGTCGTCAATGGTATATCCAAAAACTTTTCAACCCAGAAATTGAACAAGATCCTGAAGATCCAGATATTCCTTTCATTAGAAAAGCTTCTAAGAAATTATCTAAGGAAGATATTGAATTTGCACTTGGTTCTCATTATCAAGATACTCCATTTGATCCATTTGGTCATGGAACTGAGGAAGAGAAGCATCGTTATCGTCCAATTGGTTTAAATAGAACCCAGAATTCACATATTTTACAAATTAGAAGTGATGTTCCTGAGGAAATGGCTGGTATTATGTGGTTATGTATTGGTGGACCAACATTTACCCCATATATCCCATTCTTTGCTAATATGAACGAAACTGATCCATCATTTAATAATACGTCAATGACCTATAATAAAGATGATGCATGGTGGTACTATAAATCTCTTGCTGCTTTAGTTGAAAGTCACTATCCTCAATTTGTTCAACTTGATACCAAATATCTTGAGGAATTGAATAGATACTACCGCGGTAGAGTTGAAGAAATTATTGAAAATGCTAAAGGTTTAAGCGGTGAAGAATTAACCGACTACTTAACTCGTGAAAACCAAAAGACTGTTGCCCACACTAAGAAAGATAGTGAAGAATTAATGGGTCAAATGTTTACTGATGCAATTAAGATGTCTAAGCTAACATTTAAAATGGATCCAAATCTTTAATTAAAATATTCACATATAAGAAGGTTAGGAAAAAATTGCCTAACCTTCTTTTTTGAAATTAATTAAGCTAAAAGTCTCTTAAAACTACATAGCTATTATTTTAGAAATACATTTTTTTTGCTATACTGTTTCAAGGTGAGACAAATGGATGAACTTGAAAAAAATGAAAGATTAGGCGACTTATTTGCCTACTACGGTCCATTATTAACAAAAGGACAACAAGAGTATTTTGAGGATTATTATTACAATGACCTTTCTTTAGGGGAAATTGCGGATAATCACCATGTCTCTCGACAAGCTGTTTATGATAATTTGAAACGAAGCAGCCGTGCTTTGGAAAAATATGAAGATAAACTTCATATGAAACGTGATTATACTCAAATAGAAGAAAAAATTACTGAAGCAGTATATGCCCTTGAACATGGCAAGATCAATCGAGCTCAGATTGAACTTTTGAAATTATTAAGACAAATGGGAGTAGAATAGTATGGCTTTTGAAAATTTAAGTGAAAGACTTCAAAAAGCATTAAAAAATTTAACTGGTAAAGGTAAGATCTCAGAAGCAGATATTAATGATGCTAGTCGTGAGATTCGATTAGCTTTACTAGAAGCGGACGTTAACTTTAAAGTTGTAAAAGACTTTATTAAAAAAATAAAAAAGGAAGCTTTAGGTAAAGAAGTCCAAGATAGTTTAAATCCAGGACAACAAATCATCAAAATTGTTGATGACGAGTTAACGAAAATGATGGGAGAAGAGGCTGTTTCTCTTAATAAATCTCCACATATTCCAACAATCATTATGATGGTCGGTTTACAGGGTACTGGTAAAACTACTACTGTTGGTAAGCTTGCAAATTACTTAATGAAGAACGAAAAAGCTCGTCCATTGTTAATTGCAGGCGATATTTACCGTCCAGCTGCTATTGAGCAGTTAAAGCAAATTGGTCAACAATTAGACGTACCGGTTTATAGTGAAGATAACCAAGATGTAGCAGAAATTGTAAAGCATGGTCTTGAAGAAGCTGATAAAAATAAAAATGACTACGTCTTGATTGATACGGCTGGGCGTCTTGAAATTGATGAGCAATTGATGGATGAATTGAAACGTGTAACTGAAGTTGCTCATCCTGATAATACTTTATTAGTTGTTGATGCAATGACAGGTCAAGCAGCTACACAAGTAGCAGAAGGATTTAATAATGACTTAGATCTGACTGGAATTGTTTTAACTAAGCTTGATGGTGATACTCGTGGTGGTGCCGCACTTTCTATTCGTGCTGTCACAGGTCTTCCAATTATCTTTACGGGTCAAGGTGAAAAATTAACGGATCTTTCTACTTTCCACCCTGATCGAATGGCTTCACGTATCTTAGGCATGGGTGATATGTTAACCTTAATTGAAAAGGCTCAGCAAGATTACGATGCTAAAGAAGCCGAAAAGATGGCTGAAAAGATGCGGGAGAATACTTTTGATTTTAATGACTTTATTGATCAAATGGAACAAGTTCAAAAAATGGGTCCTCTAGATCAAATCATTAAAATGATTCCTGGAGTAGGTAATAATCCTGCTCTTAAAAATATTCAGATTCCGGAAAGACAAATCGATCACATTAAGGCTATTGTTTATTCAATGACCCCAGAAGAGCGTGAAAATCCTGATATTCTTAATCCATCCAGAAGACGTAGAATTGCTGCTGGTTCTGGTAGATCGATTGCTGAAGTTAACCGAATGATTAAACAATTTAAGCAATCAAAAGAAATGATGCAAAAGATGACCAAAGGTGATATGGGTGAATTGGCTAACTTACCAGGAATGAATTCACCAATGGGTAAGATGGCGATGAGATCAATGAATAAACGCTTTAAGAAAAATAAGAAGAAACGGATGAAGAATGTTAAGCGTTATCGTTCAAAATAATTTTCAACTGTTAAGGAAAACCCCTTTACACATATTTTTCTATATGCTATATTATTTAAGTCAAGAAATTTAGGAGGAATTAATTAATGTCTGTTAAGATTCGTATGCGCCGTATGGGCTCAAAGAGAAAACCTTTTTACCGTATCGTAGTTGCTGATTCACGTATGCCACGTGATGGCCGTTTCATCGAAGAAGTTGGTTACTACAACCCACTTACTAACCCTGATGAAGTTAAGCTTGAAGAAGACAAGATTTTTGAATGGCTTGAAAAAGGTGCTCAACCATCAGATACTGTAAGAAGCTTACTTTCAAAAGCTGGTTTGATGACTAGATACCACGACGCAAAGTACGGTAAGTAATTTACTATTGCAATTAGAAGTTTGGGAAAGCTCTTCCCAAACTTTTTTATTTAGAAAGAATAAGTTCTATGACTGAATATTTTGAAGTTGGAAAGATATTGTCTCCTCATGGATTAAAGGGAGAAGTTAAGGTAAATGCAACAACTGATTTTCCAGAGGAAAGATTAGCTACAGGAAGTAGATTGTTTATTAAGAATAATAAACAGTATGAAGAATTAATTGTAGAAAATACTCGACGCCATAAACAATTTTATTTAGTTAAATTTGAAAAGATTGATGATATTGATCAAGCTGAAAAAATTTGCAGTAAAGAATTATATGTAGCAGAAACAGATCAACAAGAATTACCTGAAGGTAGCTATTACTTTAAAGACATCTTAAATTGCCCGGTCTATGATGCTGAGACTGGAGAAAAGCTAGGAGTATTAGAAAACATTGAAACTCCTGGTGCTAATGATATTTGGGAGATAAAGCCAGAAAAAGGAAAGAGTTTTTGGATTCCAAATATTGAATCAGTAGTTAAAAAAGTTGATCTAGCCAATAAGAGAATAGAAGTAACTTTGCTTGAAGGATTACGAGATGAAAATTAATGTTTTAACCCTTTTTCCAGATATGTTTACTCCTTTGCAGGTATCAATGTTGGGGAGAGGTCTAGAAGACAAAAAATGGGAATTAAACTTAGTTAATTTCCGTGACTTTACTAGCGACGTACATCATCATGTCGATGATACTCCTTATGGGGGTGGAGCTGGGATGGTACTTCAAATTATGCCAATAAAAAAAGCTCTAGATTCTTTAACTAATAAAGGAAAAGTAATTATTACTGCTCCACAAGGAAAAACTTTCAATGAAAAAATGGCCCAAGATTGGTCAAAAGAAGAAAATTTAACTTTTATTTGTGGTCACTATGAAGGTTTTGATCAGAGAATCTATGATTTGGCTGATGAAACAGTATCAATTGGCGATTACGTCCTTACTGGTGGAGAATTACCAACAATGAGTATGATTGATGCTACTGTTCGTCTCTTACCGGGGATTTTGGGAAATTCTGCTTCTCCAGTAGAAGAAAGTTTTTCACACGGTCTTTTAGAATATCCGCAATATACGCGTCCTGCTGATTTTGAAGGTCAGAAAGTCCCTGAAGTATTAACATCGGGCAATCACCAAAAAATTGCTGAATGGCGTCATAAGGAAGCCTTACGAGCAACATATCTCTACCGTCCCGATATGTTAGCTGACCGTGAGTTAACAGATGAAGAAAAGAGAATGCTTGAAGAAATTAAAAGTGAAAAAGAGAATTAGTATTTACAAGCATTTTTCTATTTGGTAAACTAGTCGTTGTGGCATAAGCCACTGATTTATGGGTATTCCGCTGGCACAAGGTGTTGATGAATGCCGTAGAAGGAGAGAAAATAATGGATCCATTAATTCAAGAATTAACTAAAGAACAATTACGCGATGATATGCCTGACTTCCGTGCAGGTGACACTGTTCGTGTTCACGTACGTGTTGTAGAAGGTACTCACGAACGTATTCAGATGTTCGAAGGTGTTGTAATTAAGCGTAAGGGTGCTGGTATCAGCGCAACTTACACTGTACGTAAGATGTCATCAGGTATTGGTGTTGAACGTACTTTCCCAGTAAATGACCCACGTGTTGCTAAGGTTGAAGTTCTTCGTCACGGTCGTGTACGTCGTGCTAAGCTTTACTACTTACGTGAACGTCACGGTAAAGCAGCTAGAATTGCTGAAAAGCGTCGCGGTTAATTCAATTAATCAAGACAGTATTAAAAGCCATCTCGAAAGAGATGGCTTTTTTTATCTACAAAAAAAGAGTTTCAAAAAAGAAACTCTTTTTGATTAATAAAATGTGATGTGATTTAGTGGCCAGTAGCGCAGCTTTACTACTCCCACAATTTTACTTCGTGGAATTGTTCCAATATAGCGACTGTCTTTAGAAACGCTTCTATGATCTCCCATTACAAAATAAGTATTAGCAGGAGCTTTATTAGTCTTTTGCATTTCTTTTAGTTGCTTTGAAGTATAAAATTGACGATAATTTTGAGTTTTAGCTAGAGAACTCAGAGTGAAATTTTGGGTATTAGTATATTTAGTACCGGAAATTCCGTCCTCTCCATTGTCAATTAATTTTTGACCAGCTTTTAACCATGGTTGATTAAGTTTTTTACCATTAATATAAATTTGATTATTTTTACTTACAATGGTATCTCCCGGTAACCCGATTACTCTCTTAATATATACGGCTCCTGGTTCGTCAGGCGCATCAACAATTACAATGTCGCCTTCCTTAATCTTGGCATGCCTAAGAGCAATAACACGATCGTTATTTTCAAAAGTAGGTTGCATTGAAATTCCAGATACAGTTAAGTTGGCAAAAACATATTTATTTAGTACAAAGAAGATACCAAAAAATATGGCGGTTAGAATTAGTACCTGGAGAATCCACTGACCCCAGCTTTCAGATTGTTCTTGTTTTTTCAATTTTTTCACCTTGTTTAATCTATTTCAACATAAAGTGTAACCCTAAATTATCATTTTGTCGATTAAACAAAAAAGATGAAAAATAATTTTAATTTATATAATTAAATGCGAGATAAAGGTCTTGAAGAAGTCGAAAATTTTAATTTAGCTTATAATGAAAACAACAAGAACAATCATAAGAAGGGAGCAAAAAAGATGCATGAGTATTCAGCTGGTAGTATTGTTTATCGTATTAAAAATAATAAAATAGAATTTTTACTTGTCCAAAGTAGACTTAACCGAACTTGGGGCTTTCCGAAAGGGCATCTCGAGAAGGATGAAAATAATGTACAAGCTGCTCAAAGAGAGGTCTATGAAGAAGTGGGATTAAAGCCAGATTATGATTTTAATTTTGAGGAAAGTATTACTTATAAAATTGCCCGAGATCGATTAAAAACTGTAACATTGTTTTTGAGTAAATTTAATCCAGATCAAAAAATAAAGTTACAAAAAAGTGAAATTGGAGACTATAAATGGGCAACTTTAGCCGAAGCTAATTCTTGTTTGCATTATGAAGAACTGAAAGAACTATTGAAGAAGGCGCAGGAATATATTGAAAATGAAATATCCAGATAAACTCTTAGCTGAAGTTAAGGAAAGATCAAGGGGGATGAAATTAGAAGGAATAAATTTTGGTGCTGGTCCAGTTCATCCCAAGCTTATGATTGTAGGAGAAGCGCCAGGAAGAGAAGAGATAGAATCGCTGATTCCTTTTCATGGGGCATCTGGAAAAGAATTAATGAAATCCTTAGCATCAATTGGTCTTAAACGAGAAGATGTTTATATAACTAGTGCTGTTAGAAGCCGTCCTTATAGTATTAAGCACACATTTAGTAAAAAAGAAAATAAAGAAGTAATCAAATATCCTAATCGAAAGCCGACTAAAAAGGAAATTTTGGCACATGCACCATTTTTAGATTATGAAATTAACTGTGTTAAACCTAAAATTATTGTAACAGTAGGTACGACTGCTCTAACTCGATTACTAGACGATAGATATGAAATAAGTAATGTGCACGGTAAAATTATTGAAAATACCCCAATTTTAGAATTAAACGATAAAAAAGATGGTTATATCTGGTCTAAAGAAAAGTATATCGTTGTACCCCAATATCATCCCGCAGCTGTTTTCTATAATAGAAAATTAACCGAAATAATTGCACAAGACTGGTTAAATATAAAACCGCTAATTAAATAGCAAAAAATGGTAGGAAGTCTCATTCCTACCATTTTTTAATCAATATTATTACGATATAAGCCTACAACTTTACCTAAAATTTGAACCACAGGTAAAATGATTGGATCCATTGTATCGTTTTCAGGCTGCAGACGGTAATAACCGTCTTCTTTGAAAAATCTTTTGACAGTTGCTTCGTTATCTTCAGTCATAGCGACAACAATTTCACCATTATTAGCACTAGATTGTTTACGAACAATGACATGATCACCATTTAAAATTCCTGCATTAATCATTGATTCGCCATGTACACGTAACATGAAAAGCTCGCCAGCGTCATTTTCGAGATCAGGAGGAAGAGGGAAATATTCATCGATATCCTGAACGGCTAAGATAGGTTGACCAGCAGTAACTACGCCAACAACAGGAATATCTTTAGGTTTAATTCCTAGAGCTTCTCGACCTTTTTCAGTTACTTCGATTGCTCTTGGTTTAGTGGCATCTTTTAAAATATAGCCTTTCTTTTCTAGGCGTGCTAAGTGACCATGAACAGTTGAAGTAGAAGAAAGATCAACTGCGCTACAGATCTCTCGTACTGTGGGAGGAAAAGCTCGTTCTTCGACGGTATCGTAAATAAAACGTAAAATTTCTAATTGTTTATTTGCATGTGGTTCAGTCATAATTTTTTCTCCATTTACTTACTTATTAGTATTCTAACAAAAAAATATTATCTCGGCAAACAGGCGTTCTTAGCAGTTGAGTCTTTTTTTATTGGTATAATTAAGGTAAACTAACATTGTTTAGTGAGGTGTTTATTATGGATAAAAAAGAAGAAGAAAAATTAATTAAGCGAATCAATGAATTAACAAAAATTAGTAGAGAACGTGAGTTAACTCCTGATGAGTTAGAAGAACGTAAAAAATTAAGATCTGCTTTTCTAGAAAACTTCCGCGCTGGATTTAGACAACAATTAGAGGATACTGTCGTTATTGATAAAGATGGTAAAGAAGTAACTTCAGAAAAAGCTAAAGAGGCACAACGGCGTAAAGGATTAAGAAAAGATTAATAATTTACTTTAAAAAAAACTATTTTTTTGGTATGCTGAAAAAGTACATTAATTTCTGGAGGTTTTTGGGAAATGAATTTAGGTTTAGCAATTTTTCTTATTATTATCGCATTATTAATCGGTCTTATTGGCGGATTTTATGGTGCTCGCGCATACATGAAGAAGTATTTCCAAGACAATCCTCCTATTAGTGAAGATATGATTGCAGCTATGATGGCGCAAATGGGACAAAAACCATCTGCTAAGAAGCTTAATCAAGTTATGAATATGATGAAGCATCAACAACAAAAATAGTAGCTTACTTTACTAATATTTGGTAGTAGACAGAGGATCGTATTCCTCTGTATTTTTGTATATGGTGGGGTGAAAAATGAATATTTTTAGCAAATTAGGGTGGTTTTTTAAGCAAGAGAAGAAAAGATATATTATTGGTATTAGTTTTTTAGCTTTAACTTCAATTGCTAATTTAGTCCCACCTAGAATTTTAGGGCTGATGGCTGACCAGCTAGATAAAGGGTCAATTAGCTGGGGTGAGTATGGTGCTTTGATTTTAGCTGTCATTGCTGCAGCCATAGTCTTATATTTATTGCGTTATTTCTGGCGTAAGCAAATTTGGGGTGGAGCAGCAGAGTTAGAAAGACAAATGCGATCCCGCTTATTCAAGCATTTTATGATAATGGATAAAACTTTTTATCAAAGGCACCGCACCGGGGATTTAATGGCGCATGCGACTAATGATATCAATTCCATTCAAAATGTAGCTGGAGATGGAGTCTTGACTTTAGTTGACTCTTTGGTTACTGGTGGAACTACAATGATTGCGATGATTATTTTTACCGATTTTAGGTTAACTATTATTGCCCTTTTACCACTTCCTTTTCTTGCTTTAGGTGCTTGGAAGTTAGGAGATAAGCTTCATTATAGTTTTGACAAATCACAAGCTGCATTTTCACATTTAAATAATAAAACTCAAGAATCAGTTTCCGGAATTAAAGTATTAAAAGCCTTTGGTGAAAGTGAGCAGGATTCAGCTGCCTTTAATAAGATGGTAGATGATACCATTCAAATCAATAAGAAAGTTTTTAAATGGGATTCAATGTTTGATCCATTAGGGACATTAATTATTGGAGCAACTTATGTAATTACGATTATCTATGGTGGGTTACTGGTATCAAATCGTACTTTATCAGTTGGTCAATTGGTTTCCTTTATTGCTTATATTTCTAATATGGTATGGCCGATGTTTGCAATTGGTTATTTATTTAATATTTTAGAGCGTGGATCAGCCTCCTATGATCGTGTTGAACGTCTATTATATGAGAAACCTCAAATTACTGATGAAAACGCTGATCAGAGCTTAACAGCTCGAGATATTCAAGGTGATTTAAAATATGAAATTAAATCCTTTGCCTATCCTGATGAAAAAGAAATACCAGTTTTGCAAAATATTAATTTTACATTAAAACCAGGACAAACATTAGGTTTAGTGGGAAAAGTTGGATCCGGAAAGACCACTATTATTGAGCTTTTATTAAGAGAGTTTGATCAATACCAAGGAAGAATAAGCTTAGGTGGTCATGATATTAGGAATATCCCTTTAAAATTACTTTTAAGTGAAATTTCGTACGTTCCACAAAATAATTTCTTGTTTTCTACCTCCATTGAAAAAAATATTGCTTTTTCTGATGAAAATGTGGAGAAGGATAAAATTGAATCTGCAGCTCAAAAGAGTGATTTACACGATGACATTTTGCAAATGCCAAATGGGTATAAAACATTGGTAGGTGAGAATGGAGTATCTTTGTCTGGGGGACAAAAACAAAGATTGTCAATTGCACGAGCCTTGTTAAAAGAAAGTCCTATTTTGATATTAGATGACGCTCTTTCAGCGGTGGATGCAAAGACAGAGACCTCTATTTTGGATTCACTTAAATCGGAAAGAAAAGGAAAAAAGACCTTGATTGCGGCCCATCGTTTGACTTCCGTAATGGATGCAGATCTCATCTTAGTTCTAAAAGAGGGGAAGATTGTTGAAAGAGGAAAACATGCTGACCTTTTAGCTCAAAATGGTTGGTATGCTGAAATGTGGCGTAAACAAGAACTACAAGCAAAGGTGGGTGAAGTAGATGGACAATAATGAAGAAAGCAAATCAGTTTGGTCTAAGGCCATCCCATTTAAAGAACAAGTTCAAATATTTAAAAGAGTTTTAAAGTACGTAAAGCCTTTTAAAGTGGAAATGGGAATTGCAATTTTTGGAGCTTTCTTAGTAAGTGTAATTAATATGCTTTTACCAAGGGGACTACAGTTTTTCTTAGATAATTATTTGATCAAACAAAAAGCAACGGTACAGATTATAGTTTGGGCTGGACTATTATATGGACTTGGAACAATTATTAAGGCAATTCTTCAGTTTGTATATCAATATTTATATGCACTTGGCGCTGAAAAGACACTTGAAAGTGTAAGAAAAGATTTATATCGAAAACTTCATAGTTTAGGGATGCGCTATTTTGACCAGACACCAGCAGGTTCAATTGTATCAAGAGTCACTAATGATACGATGACTCTAAGCGACTTTTTAGGAGTACTTTGTCAAGTAGTCATTGGAGTATTTTCTTTAGTAACTGCTTTTATAGCGATGTATGTAACCAATAAATTTGCGGCGTTAATTGTCTTGCTGTTTTTACCAATTTTAGGTTTTATTTTCTGGATTTATACACAAAAGAGTTCTAGATTGTATCGTGCTTTTAGGGAACGGCTTAGTCGAATTAATACTAACTTAAATGAATCTATTGAAGGAGTTTCTCTCATTCAGCAATTTAAGCAGGAAAAAAGAATGACAAACCATTTTGAAAATGAGAATGGTACTTTAATGAGAACACGTTTTAACTTGATCCGAGTTAACTCGCTTTTGCTCTCGCCAATGACTAGTTTGCTTTATTCATTGGCTCTTGCATTAGTGTTAATGTATTTTGGTTTTCCATTGCAAGAGACTTTTGTTCCTGCCGGAATTGTATATGCTTTTTCTCAATATGTACAACAATTTTTTAATCCTATTTCTACTATGATGGATCGAATGACTTCTTTTCAGGATGGGATTGTGGCAGGTAAACGTATTTTTAGAATTATGGATGAAAAAGAATACGAACCGCGACAAGAAAATGATGAAAGAGCAGTTATTTCAAAAGGAAAGATTGAATTTAAAAATGTTAGCTTTTCTTATGATGGAAAGAATGAAATCTTACATGATGTATCTTTTGTAGTTAATCCGGGTGAAACTTTAGGAATTGTTGGTCATACTGGATCAGGAAAGAGTTCAATTATCAATGTAATGATGAGATTTTATGAATTTGGTAGTGGGGAAGTACTTATTGATGGCATTGATATTAGGAAGTTTCCGAAGAAAGAATTACGTAAAAAACTAGGACTAGTTTTACAAGAACCCTTTATGTTCTATGGGGACATTTCTTCAAATATTCGCTTGTATAATGACAAAATTACAGATCAACAAATTAAAGATGCTGCTAAAACCGTACAAGCAGATTCATTTATTGAAAAGATGCCTGGTAAATATCATGCAAAAGTGATTGAAGGTGGATCAGAACTTAGTCAAGGACAACGACAATTAATTTCATTTGCACGTACCTTAGTAACTGATCCTAAAATTTTAGTTCTAGATGAAGCAACGGCTAATGTCGATACAGAAACCGAAAATTTAATTCAAGAGGGATTAAAGAAGCTTCGTCAAGGAAGAACGACTTTGGCAATTGCGCACCGTCTTTCAACAATTGCAGATGCGGACCAGATTATTGTTTTGGATAAAGGAAGAATTGTTGAACGTGGTACACATGAGGAACTATTGAAGAAGAAGGGGTATTACTACAATCTTTATAAGCTTCAACAAAATAGCGATAAATAAAAAGCTCGGTCGTTTTGAAGTGCCATAGAAAAGTTAGACATTTATAAAATTTTAAAGATTTGATAATACACGATTTCTGTATTTTACAGGAGTCGTGTATTTTAATTTGTTTGATCTTCTAACATTGTTAAACCAATAAATATAATCTTTCAGAATTTCCTTCATCTCTTCTAAACTTCCAATCTTAAATCGATTAAGTTTTTCTCTCTTCATTAAGTTAAATATCGTTTCTCCTGGTGCATTATCATGACAATTCCCTTTTCGGGACATGCTTTGGATTATATTCATTTTCTTTAATCGAGCCTGATAGCCTGGATTTTGATATTGAAAACCTTGATCTGAATGAAGAATAGGAGTTGCTCCTTGTGGAAGATGATCTGCTAGTTCATCTAGCATATTATAAATAGTTTTCATTTCAGGAGAATAACTTACTGCACAAGCTAGAATCTCCAAAGAAGCTTCATCT
>Ga0137298_10028_pt1 | contig 153088 bp, 214 predicted proteins | sample RamsorincwithD2O_2_FD_97182 | JGI IMG/M metagenome (GOLD analysis project Ga0137298, IMG submission 97182) | Mouse cecal microbial communities from Vienna, Austria - Glucosamine amended with D2O | ecosystem: Host-associated > Mammals > Digestive system > Large intestine > Cecum | place: Austria...
CTGAAGAAATGATTGATTTGGCTGCCATAAAAATTTTATTGAATCAAATTTAAACAGTTTCTAAATTACTGATAGTAACATATACTCGCAAGGCCGCCGAAGAGCTTAAATGCCGTTTAGGAATAGAAGATGTAGAATGTTGTACTTTTCATAGTCTTGCAGTAAAGATTTTATCACAGGTAGAAAACAAGAAACCTTCTATTTGCTCTCAATCTCTTCTACTGAACACATTTGGTACGCTGATGAGAAACGACAAACAGTTCCTTTCGAGCGTACTTCACTATCTCCTTCATTTGCAGTCGCTGATGAAGCTGGAGCATGAGTATTCCAAAGCTCCAGACTACTTTGCTGACAGGAAAAAGTATGGTATCCAAGCCCCTTACACGGATATGAATGATCATATAATATTCACTCGAAGTGAAGAGGAGAAAAGAATATGTACTTATCTTACAGAGCTGGGGGTTAACTTTTTATATGAGCAGCCCTATGAGTATAATACATATACCAAGGACTTCCGACAGTATCTTCCGGATTTTACGATATATGTAACAGAGCAGACTGTCAATCCCGAGACTGGAGCGATTTCTACCCGTGTCAGGCGAGTTTATCTTGAACATTTCGCCATAGACAAAGACGGGAATGTCCCCAAATGGTTTGGTGACAAGGATCCCAAAGGAGGGTGGTATGCACAAAATAGGAAGTATAACGATGGAATAGAATGGAAACGCATTACTCACCGAAATAATCATACGACACTTATAGAGACACGGAGTGCTGATTTTCATTCGGGTAGAATAATGGATGTTCTTAAAGAACAGCTTACCAAAGCTCGTGTTCCATTCCGGGATGTCCCATCGGAAGAGCTATATGCTCGTCTAGTTAAACGCTCTCCAAAAGTCGAGAGATCAGTCTTTGCTCTGCTGGAACAATTTATTGCTTTGGTCAAGTCTAACTGCCCTACTTTCTCGCCGTTCAAGAAACTTTTAGAGACTGCGACTGAGAAGAAGGACTCTCGCACATTAGCAATAATCAATGATATTGTATTGCCCTTATATACAGCATATACAGATGAGTTACAAACACTTGGGCAAATTGATTTTACAGATGCTATCAATCTGGCATCCGATTATTGCGCTATGGGCAAATGGAGGGATTATGACTACATACTGGTTGATGAGTTTCAAGATATTTCAGTAGATAGGTATGATTTCCTGCAATGTCTGAGAAAAAGAGTTCCGATGACAAAGATGTTCTGTGTTGGCGATGACTGGCAATCAATATACCGTTTTGCCGGCAGCAATATGAGATTATTCTATAAGTTTGAGGAATACTTCGGATTCACCGAGCATCGTAAGATTGAAAGTACATATAGGTTCTGTAATCCATTACTTGACCTTTCATCAGAATTTATCCAGCGTAATCCTGAACAGGTTAGGAAGTCAGTAGTTCCTTTTGTCACACCCATGCCGGAGATGCGAAAGGATAAGAGCCAACCAGTAAAGTTTATAACCATTGATGGCGTAGTCCATTCTTGTAATGAGGACGAGATAGCTTTGATACAGGAATGGATTAGAAGAAATCATACTTACATAGACTTCGTTGATTGTGGAGCTTCACTTCGACAAGATGATGACAGGATGTACCAATCAGTGCAAAAATTGGTTAAAGAAATCCCGGCTGACGAGTCTATTTTAATACTTGGTCGCTATAACTATGATGCGTTCTCTGTTGGATATGTATTCAATCAAGCCAACCCAAATTCTAACCCTGACAACATTTATGTTTCCATCGAGGGACGAAAGATACGGTTTATGTCAGTACATTCCGCAAAGGGACTGGAAGCAGATAATGTTATTCTCATAAATTGTGAAGAAGGTCAAAACGGATTCCCCTCATTGATTGAAGATGACCCGATTCTCGGCTATGTACTCAGCGAAGAAGACCAGTTTGAATATGCAGAGGAACGGCGTCTGTTTTATGTTGCGATAACTCGTGCCAAAAGACATACTTATGTGCTTTTTCATGGAGACAAACCATCCCCATTCGTAAGAGAATTGACCAACATTGTAACTGAGCAAGAAAATATTTGTCCACTCTGCCAGCAAGGACATATCGTAGTCATGAAAGAGGGCATCTCAAAAAATGGCGTCCCCTTCAAGAATTATGGTTGTTCTAACTCAAATGCGGGATGTGAATATTTTGAACGAGTATTCGGGGATAATATCCCTAATTTCGTAAAGTTCAACGAAGCTCAGAAGCAGCAGATTGATAAGACTTCAAACGGACTTGGTTTTGGTCAGGTTTCGATTCCGACTACTTTAGAAGACCCTTATCTGAAATTAGCAGAACGCTTGAATTACAAGAAACCTTAAAATGAACGCGATGCGTTTGAAATTGGCAAACGATAAATTACAACAGAAATGAAACTTACTATACAACATAATATACCCAACTCATTATCAAAAGACATTACCATCTCTTTTGCTAAACACTTTGCCAATTCTGACTATTCAGAATTGCGCAACATGTTGTCAGAAGATGTGTATATCATAATCTACAACCGGGAGCGCAAAAACGGTATTGACGCTGTACTTAATTATTTTGAGGAGTGGCAGAATCGAACTGGTGACATGTTTGAATGTGAAGTCAGGTGGTCAGCTCAGTTCTCACAACCAGAAATATACTTCACATCAGAAAAATTCAAACAGGCTTACATATTGGGGATTAAAAACTCCAAGATTATACGAATATTGCTGACTCCACGGAGTTTTTCTAAAGTCGGATTCTCCATAGATGAAGTTCCGTATAATGTCGGATTTATTGATGCTAATGCACCCAAAGAAAGAATCCCATTAGCCAATCACTATTTCTGCCCGATCTGTGGGAAGAATAGTGAGAACCTCGAATGGAGAAATGGAATAATATTTAAGGATGGTCTGGAATGGGGTAAGAAAACCGGGCTTATGGTCAACGCCTCAGTATGTCAGGACTGCCATGTGGTATGCGAAGTCACACCTAACAGGGACGAACGGCTTTGCCTTGCAATGACCCGTGAGCAGCAGATGAAGGCAGATGCTGGTATGACAGAGCAAGAACTCGCAAAATACGTGGATAATACGATGGGAAATAAAAGACCGCTCACCAAAAGCGTGCTTAAATCCCGAACAAATGAACTATCCAAATTCGGTCAATCGTTTCACGAACTGCTGGATGAAGTTGTCAATGGCGCGACTACTGAAAGTGTGTTGACCTATTTGGATAAACTATCCATCAAAGATGAAATATTGAAACTGCATGTGGCATCTGCAAAGACTCACGACATAGGTGATGAATCATATTTCTACATCGGAGATAATGAAAACCGCGATTACAAGATATACAAGCATTTGAAAGCCGAACCGTCAATTGAAGCAGCTTGGCAGATATATCTTCTTCGTTACGCGAGTACGATTATGCCGGTATTCTGGCATGGGGGATATATCGTGCGCAACTATATCTTTGATGAAGCGTCTCTCAATGACTATACTCCATTGGAGTGTTACGATATAAGCGGTTTATCAAGAGCAAACCTATTGTTGCCGGAAGTAATTTTATCACTCGATGGAAGAACCGCCAATGTCTATTGTACCTATTGGAATGATTGGAAGGGTCTTATGCGAGACCATCTTCAAATCACTTTCCTTAAAAACGGCAAAGTCAAATTGATTGAAATAGAGCCTTTATGCTTATTTGAATACAACTGCGGTATATGTTTCTGATTTACCTTCCTAAAGAACAGGTATTATACAGTGTAACATCAATAGAAACACTATGACAAAAGAAATCAAAGTCTCAGTATTTGTCAATAAGCACTATTATCAGGAATCCTCTTCTCGTCGTACTTATGGAGATATTCTTGATAATAGATACTCCATACTACTTGACAAATCGGCTACAATTACAGTTAGCAGTCCATTCTCTATAAATAAGGAAAAACTACCTCGTTTATTTGAAAACCTGCTATTAACAAAAGATTATCAGTCAGATACATTCGCATTCAAGAAAGGGAATGACGATTATCTTGCAAAACTTGACGGGTGCATAACTTCTTCTTACGATGAGGCTTTAACTATTTGTGCGGTTGGCTTCCTAAACGGACTGGAGATATATGACACTCATTTTATCGCATCTGAAAATCGCGAACTTTTTAAGCTCGAATCAGAATACCGTTATAATGGAAATCCCTTGCGGAACAACGAGAAGTATTTCATAAAGTTTGATATTTTTAAGCCTAAACATGATGCTTCGATAGAAGAAAAACGGACGTATCTCATTGAAAGCCTTAAAAATGGAATAGGCATAGATACAAATATAGCAACCAATGTTCTAAAAAAATCTACTATATATGAGGAAGAGCTTCTAAAGTGGCTTGAGCCATATATCTGTAGGCTCAGAGGTACACTCTGCAAATATGATGTTCAATTTGGACGTATTAGCTTTGAACATTGCGATATTAGAGATTTAAGGAGTCTAACTCTTTATAAATCTGTAGAAAAAAGCAATGGACCCCTTGTTAGCAAGCTCAAAGAAGGCATAAAAATTGCTCGTCGTTCTCCGAAAATGTTTATGCAGTGGGATGAACCATTTGATTCCTATCTTAAACACTTTGGAGGTATGTCTATAGTTCGTGCTTACAATAGCGGAGACTATGAAGAAGATGAAGATGATTATGAACAAATGTATCGCGATGCCTTTGATGGTGATTCAGATGCAGAATGGAATATAGACTGATTTATGGATAAATATACAATACATCTTACTCAAATAGATAATCGTTGGGTTGAATCGAATGAGACAAATAGCCTTGTTTCATTGGATTGTATCCCTCAAAATACGATGGCAGATTATCGTGATACGGTCATTGTTAATATTCGTGGTGTAAAAGTCAATCTGTTTGGTTGGAAGTTCAATTCTGAAATTCTTGTGAAACGAAGTTCCAATTTTCATGATACTATTCAGCTGGAGTTCTCCATTAGAAGTGTTAACCCTTCGGGCAAGTGTGCCGAGACTGTTTTCTGTGGAAATTACATATCTCATCCTGACGATGAAGCTAATTCTTTAGGTGCAAGCATCTTCACAGGTCTTTACCTTATAGCTGTATGTGGTAATGCTGAATATGACAAAAGTATTTATGAGCGAGTCCTTACTTACCCATTTATTCCTTGCAATCCATCAGCTTTTGTCCCCACATACAGTAGAGCCCTTCTTGCATTATTAGACAGCAACTACATGATCAATATGTTAAAAGGCTCCGATAAGATAAACGACGAGGTCGTAAAAAAATTCTACGAATATCTTGTTGAGACATACAACAAAAGACTTTATGAGTTTAGCGATAATATTGTAAAATATAAAGCAAACAGCAAATTATATGTGGAATAAAAAGTTATCGGTCGTCTTGCTGGTAATATTCAGTATCCTGTTTGTAGGATGCGACCAAGCATCAAATGGGCAAAATTCTTCAACATCTCCTTCATCGAAGAATCTATCTAAGGTTCAATCTTGGTTTATTCAAGAAAATCAAATTATGACAGAACGTGATGCTTTAAGTCGTGAAATAGACTATTATCGACCTCCCAAAGTGGTACGTTCGGAAATGTTAGGTTGGCTTGACGGGAAAGCTCTTATTCATATAGCCAATGTCATACAAAAAGAAGATGATGAGAAACCTATGACTTCTTTCATGGGAAGTTCTCCGATGAAATTTGTCCGCAATGTGCAGGATATTAAAGAGTACGGATTAAATCATCCCAATGATTACAAAGCAGAACTTTATGTATTTGGTGCAGACTTTGTCCACTTCAGCCGTGGAATCAAAAGAGTATGGAAAATGGTTGTATATATTCCTGAGATTGACCGCTATATTGAAGTTGACGCTAATTATATTGCCGGACAAGCAATAAGTGGGTTCAATTTGGAAGGTCATGAATGGTTATCCAATCTTCCTGTCTATGAGGATTTGCCATTACAATAAATCTATTGTTTGAAAATAGTCAACTATGACCGAAAGCAAATTGAAAACTCTTGGAGCGTATGAACTTATGAAGATTCTTCATGAGCTGCATAAGTTGGGGTATCAGAAGCTCCGTTGGATGTCTTACATGGCTCCAACCGGACTTAGTTTGCGTTGCCATATAACTACACAAGATCTCATCATAGTAAATCAAGAAATCAATTTTGACAATAATCAGGGAGAAGTATGGTTTACATCAGTCGGGACTATGACTACAGGGGAAGATATTACACCCTTGGTGAAGACCTTTATGGAAGAAAATACCCGACTGCTTGAAATCGGCAAAGGTCAAGATCCAGAGTATGTCGAGTGGTTCAACAAACTGTTATCTTTAGCCGCAAATGGTCAAACACCGGTCTTCTATGGAGAATACTGGACTGTCCCTATCGGACATATAAAAGTCGGCAAAGAAACAATGCCTACGCCACCAACAAAATTACGTCTGATTAGTTGGAATATTGACGGAATTAAGGCACACTTTGCTTCTTTGAAAAAGTTAGTTGATGAATATTCTCCAGAGGTTATCTGTCTGCAAAAGGTAAAAGACATTAAAGACTCGCCTGAATTTGAGATTAAAGGTTATAAACGAGAATGTTTCTCAGCACCATATTCCGGAGTAGCAACCTACGTTAAAGATTGCGTCCCTTGTAATTTCAGCAAACCACAAGCGCCGGAGTTGTCAGGGCATTTATTAAAAACAGAGTTTTTCTTTCCATCATTCACTCTTTACAATATCTACACCCCATACTCCAACCCTAACATAGAGGGAGCTGTTGAACATCGCAGAAAATTTGACGAGACCCTTATCAAGTTAGTAGGAACAACGCCAGATCGCCTGATAATATGTGGTGATATGAATATTGTTGTTTCAGAACAGGACTGTTGGGACGGCAAATACAAGCGTAATCAAGCGAATTTCCATGATTGGGAAAGACAGAACTTTACGAAACTCACGGAAACAGGTCATCTTATCGACACTTTTCGTGTGCTTAATCCGTTTAGAAAAGAGTTTTCATACTTCTTCCGAAACAATCCTGAGGTAAGAGCCAACAATCAAGGACATAGAATTGATTATTTCCTTGCCAGTCGTAGTTTCATACCTCAGATTACCAAAGCCGAGATTATCAAAGACTGCATAGTAAGCACTAACAATCCCATTCTCCTTGAAATTAATTACTGAATATGATTACACCTCACAATATAACCTATCCTGAAATTCAGAGGGATATAAAGAAAGTAATAAAAGCTTCTGGACAAAAGATGTGCTTAGCTGATAATAAGTATCAGGCTTATTATCGCTACTTGCAATCTCTTTGGCGAAAGTCAAAGAATATTCCTGTTAAAAAGGACGTGGATCAATCCGAGAATGAAGTCTATGGCAACTATACTTCAGACCCTTATGCAAATTTTATGACGGAGAGAATCAGGTCACTGGTTGACTATGAACTATCACCGGAAAACAAGGGTGACAGATTGATTGAGGAAACCCGACTACGGTCAAATCTTCTCTCATCGCAACCGCTGTGCTTCAACCTTTTTGGAGAATTGAAGTTGAATCTTAACAAGGCCTTGCAGTTTTTCAATTCTCTGTATGACAACTATTTCAAATCTATTGATAAAATAGAGTTTGAATATAATCCCGCCCGTCGCGATCCACGTCTTACCGGCGACCGCTCTGCCTTTGATGTATTTGTTGAATATACCTCAATCGCAGGTAAAAGGGGATTTATCGGAATCGAGGTAAAATAATCGGAAACTCTCAACGAGGGTGCCAATACAGTTGACGACATTCTAAACAAACAATTCTGCGACGAGCCAAGAACAAGACGTGACCGCTATCGCGAATTGAGCAAAGGATTGTTTCCTGAAACAAGTTTCGTAGAATTAGAGCAACTACCGGCGTTTCAGATATGGAGAGACCATCTGTTAGCAGTCTCTATGTGCAAGGCATTCCCTGAGAAATATGATGAAGGTGTGTTTTTATTCCTTGCACCATATTCCAACAAGAACTGTCGTGACGGAGTAGAAAAGTACAAAAACCTACTTCTTACCCGCGAAGCGAGCATTGACACTCATTTTTGCTACGCATGGCTTGAAGAATATATCGAGACACTTGATAAGATATTCGATGAAGACTGGACAAAAGATATGATGAAGCGTTATCTCGGATATGATAATCAATAATGGACTATGGACAATCAATTCTTTCAGAACCTTAAAAAAATTGCGTGTCTCTCTTCGCTTAAAGAACATGCTTCCCAAGTCTATGAGTTCGATAATGTAGTAGTTATCGAAAAGAAAGATGGCAAATGGGGAGTTATGAGTAATAAGGGAGACGAAATAGTCCCATTTGGCAAGTATGACCTTATAGAGCCTTTCTTTATGGGACTTGCAAGGGTCAAAATCGGAGATGTTGCAGTTGGAAAAAGTGAAAACTTTGGTAAATATCACTGGGGAATTATAAATCTATCCGGTGAAGAGGTTATCCCTGTCGAATATACTGAACTTTGGCAATTCCATCTAAAAGAGAAAACGAAGATAAGAATGGCTAAAGATGCGGAATATCAGTGGCTTGACCTATATGATATTGCGCCTTATCCATACAATATAAAGACTGATGCTAATGGTTGTATAATGGATGCGGAATACTTTGATCAACTTCGCGAGGATTACAGGACTGATGATATAAGCGACGCTTTTGATGGCGATCCTGATGCACTTTGGAACATTGATTGATTATGAATATAAACGATATGGAAAGAGAAGACCTCGAAGAATATCTGGAGGCCAGAGAAAGTCAACTAAACAATGTACTGTCTTCACCGATAGGTACGGGCGATTATTCTATGCCGTCTGCTGAACAGATTGACGAGACAATCTTCTTGGAAGACGAGATTGAAAACACAAAGAGCCTACTTGATCTCTTTGATGATGAAGACGAAGTAATGAAGAAATTTCTCGGTATAAAATAACTATGGCAGATATAACCAGAATTATTGCATTGATTGATGAATATCTCGAATCAACGGGACTCAATCGTGTGGAAGCCAATGAAATCTCCATCTATCTGGAGAAGAATGGAGCGTTAAGCCACTCAACAAAGGGACAACCTTTGCGCAGACTTTTACGCGAGGGTAGAATACCTAATGCGGAGCAGCCGGGAGGCAAGGGTACTTCATGGTATATCCGGCACTCAAATAGTAAAAACGCCGTTGTCTCTAAGCCGATACAAAAAACGAAGCAACGTTCTATCATTCAAGAAACACCATCGGCAGCTCTTACAGATGGTCTTGAACCAGTTGCTGATTCAGACGTGCAAATCCTAATTTTAGGGACATTGCCGGGAAAGGTGTCATTGCACACCCAACAGTATTATGCTAATCGTACAAATCAATTTTGGAAGATTATTTCAAGCATATTTAATGACACTATGTCAGATCCTTATGAAGAACGACTAAATGTTCTTAAACGGCATCATATAGCTTTGTGGGACGTTCTAAAATCAGCAAATCGAGAGAGTAGCCTTGATTCTGATATAAAAAATCCCATTGCAAATGACATATTAGGATTCATATCAAATCATCCGAAACTTCGCGTCATAGGACTAAACGGAAGAGATGCAGCGTCTTACTTTAACACATACATAGGGGCTCATAATCTACCCGATAATATCCGTGTCGTTTCACTCCCAAGTTCAAGCTCTACAAACACCCATTTTACAATAGATGATAAAATTGGACTTTGGAAATCGATTCTAAAGCCATGAAACCAACTAACAACCGAGTATATTGCATAGGGTGTAAACACCCTAAGATGCTTTTTGAGACTCAGACAAAGGCAGATAATTTCATCAAGTTCAATCGTGATGAAATAGCATCATCGTCTGAAAAAGTACCAACAAGAAGCTATTATTGCTCATTTTGCTGTGGATGGCACGTTACAAGTGTAGAAGACGAAGGTAAGGCTGAGGCAAATGATAGACGGGATAAACATACTTGGAATCAGATTCGGTCTCTTAATAGTAAGAAAATTCCTCTAAATCCAGAAGGACAGAAACTTTCAGAAATGCTCGTCTCCATTCATAGTCTTTTACAGAAATGCCTGAGGCAGCTATTCCTGACAAATCTCAGCGACGCACTTAGTCTTTACAAAGACATCGTACTCGATTTTTCAATCATCGAAGACCGCGCCCGCAAACAAAGTATCGTTTCTCCAAGAATTGACAGAATCCGATTCAAGGTTAAAGTCTTACAGGACACATTTGATATTATTGACGAATATGACATAGACAGTGATACTCGCAAGTTGTTTTTAAGCAAAAACGACCTTTCAAACCATGAATGGTCTATAAACTATATGCTCAACAAAGAGTTTGTTGAGAAAGCTAACAGTCTGTTCTCTAAATTAGTTCAAGCACAGAAAGACAATAATATAGATGAACACAATCGTCTATATAAAGAAATATCTGAGCTGCTAAGTAATTACAAAGGCAAAGGTATATCTGCAAAGAAAAAGGAACTAACCAACAGACTCGCGGAACTGCGCAAGTGGACTCCCGATAAAGCTATTCAAGAGACAGACACCAAAAGCAACAATAATTCGCTCTATATGTCTGTCATAGATCTTTTGGAACAGGCACATCAAGCAATCAACCAGTCTGACTTTGCGCGATGTGAAAACCTCGTGAAAACAGCAGAGTGTTTGATGCCAGATTCGACAGATGAAGTGAGCCAACTTCTTTGGTCACAGATACAAGGATTGAGAGAACGACTATAAAATAGAAAAGACACCGCTACAATAAGTCATAAACTTAATGAGCGATGTCTTTTAATTATGGAACGAACAAGGCGGCAAGTTCCGTCAATCTTCTATTATATAATCCTTTATGCCATTTGCCTTTATAACGGCAATGAGAGGTATAGGCTTTGAAGATGTTGCGGTCGCCGGATTTCAGTTTTTTCAGGATGCTGCTTTTGTTTACTACACCGGGACCGCAGTTGTAGGCGAGTGCGCCGAGAAGAACTTATCCCAACTTCATTATTATCCCAACCAAAGAGGTATATATCCTGTAAAACAGATTATTATATACGATTATGGTTGGGATAATAATTTGATATCTATATTTGTGTTGGCACTAAAGCCAAATACATATATGGACATAGAACAATTAAAATTTACCCACCAAAAGTTGCTTGCTCATTTGGAGAGTTGCAACTACAACAAAGTATATATAAAGGAGGTGAAGATAATCCTTGCTGCTTTGTTCGATGCAAAATCCCCAATCTCATCCTATGAAGACTACTGGGAACGCATTGTGAATAGCCGGAGATACACAAAGTTCACTTTGGATCTTAAGAAAATGTATCTCAATACAGTAAGAGCCTTTGATGAGTACGGCCATCTGCCGAATGGGCGTCCTTGTGCAAAATTACTTTTTTCATCCAATTACAAGAAACTCAATCCAGGTTACAAGCTTTTAATGGATGAATTCCGGAACAGGGCCAACATGGCCGAGGAAAATCTTTCCAAATCCGCCAAATACACTACGCTGGCATTGTTCTTATTGAAGATGCAGCTTGCTGGGGCGGTAATGTTGAATGAGGTAACAGACAAATTGGTCTTGGATTTTTTCATGACCGGAAAGCGAAAAGGTTCAAAACACACCCAGTCCCACCTCAGATTGGCATTGGACAAGATCCGAGACCTGTCACCTGACATTCCACGAATCATCTCGTTGTTGCCGAAGATGAAACCCAAGAAAAGGAACTATAACAATCTACGGGACTTTGAAGTGGAAGCAATCAAGGACTGTCTGTCCAATCCGTTGGACAATCGAATGACCCTGAGAGAGAAAGCCATAGTGGCTTTGGCTTTGTATACCGGTATGCGTGGCTGTGATATTGCAAACCTCAAATCCGGAGACATTGACTGGGAGAACGAAGAAATCAGGTTGATACAGGTAAAGACCGGGTACCCCCTTGTGCTGCCGTTGTCAGCCAATGTCGGCAATGCGCTGTTGATATATATCCTGAACGAAAGAAATGCGGAAGACCGTTCTGAATACGTCTTCCCAAGTAAAGTACAACCCGGAAAACGACTTTCATACAAAAGCATCGGGACTATAATATCCGGAGTCTTTGACAAACTTGGGCTGCGTCCCGGCGAAAGCCATCGCGGAATCGGTGTGTTCCGGCATAATCTTGCCACACGGCTTCTCGGAGCAGGCACAGAATCAGTCATAATAAGTGGCATTTTGGGGCATACCTGCCCTCAGGCAGTCGAAGCGTACGTTGACTCAGACATCACGCATCTTCGGGAACTGGGACTCAGCATAGAGAAGTATCCATTGCCTAAAACCTATACGGATGAATGAAATGAAGAATATCGGATGTATTGTTGAAGAATATACAAATCTTCTGACAAAGGAAGGGAGACTGGATTATGCAACCGGAATATATCTAAAGTCCTTTCTACGCTATTGTGAATCACACGGTGGTGTAATGAACGACATGTTGATAGCCGAATGGAGTCACAGACGCGATAGTGAAAAATACTATACCCACAGAGCCAGATGCATAATCATCAGAAGGCTGGTCCGACATATCGCCACGGAAACAGGGGTGCGGTTTTCGTTGCCGTCATACCCTCCGGATCCCGGCTATATACATAAGCCTATACGCCCCAAAGTCTGTGGGCTTCCGTTCCGTCCGAGTATCATATCCAAGATGCTTGAGACCTACCAATCCCATATAGAGGCATCGGGCAGGCTCAATAGCCGTACAATGGAGAGGCTCCGAAGGTTCAATGAGTTCTGCGCATCAAAATATCCGAATGCTAAAAAGCTGACAGCCTGCATTATTGATGATTTCTGCAAGCGCGGAGAAAAAGAGTCCGCAAAAAGCCGCAACAACAGGATCGGAGCCGTCCGTGAGTTTGTCAGGTTTGCCAATGGCAGAGGGTTCACGGCACTGCGACTGCCTCTGACCACCCCTAGAGCCAACCGTTGTACGTATACGCCACATCCGTTCACTCAGGAAGAATTGGCCGCGTTCTTTGCGGAGGCAGACTCGTTCACCCCATCAGCCACATGTAATGACATCCGAGCGTCGCTGGTCCGGCTTGAACTTCCGGTATTCTTCCGGCTTCTATACAGTTCCGGCATGCGAACCACCGAGGCCCGCCTTCTTGAACGTTGCAATGTTGATCTGATAGCGGGTGTTATCAATATCTGCCAAACGAAAGGCTATAATGAGCATCGTGTGGCATTACATGAATCCATGAGACAGGCCCTGGAAATATACGACAAGAAAATGGACGCCATCATGCCCGGAAGAAAGACGTTCTTTCCAAATGAATACGACAGACCGTATTCCGACGCATGGGTAAGCTCCAACTTCAAAAAGCTGTGGAAGCGGGTCAGTAATGATTATGCCCGTGCTTATGACCTGAGGAGCAACTATGCGGTGACAAACATCAACAAATGGTGCGGGGACGGTTCAAATTCTGATTGGGACAGGAAGCTGGTGTGCCTCAGCAGATCTATGGGACACAGATATTTACAGAATACAATATACTATTACAAACTCGTGCCGCTGTTCTCGGAAGAACTGGAGTCTGTTACCGGATCCGCTTACGATGAACTGCTGCCGGGGTTAAACAAATACTTCGAAAATGACTAAGGAACTTAAAGAACACATAATGGTGGGGGAAGCCATCAATGAATGGCAAGGGTACTATCTGACAGAAGTGAGAAACCTAAGCGGGAATGCAATCAGATCATACAGGAACGGACTTGGACTCTTCCTTGATTATCTGGAGTCAGTGAAGGGGATAAGGCGGGAGACTCTTGTCGGGGATTGTTTCCGAGTGGACACGATTGAAAATTGGCTTGCATGGATGAAAGAGGCAAAAGGCTGTTCACCGTCAACCTGCAACCTGCGTTTGGCGGCTTTGCGAAGCTTTATAGCTTTTTTATCTAGGAAAAATGTCGCGTTCATAAAGTATGGATGTAGTATCACATCGGTAAAAAGGATACGTCCGGTAAAAAAGCTGCCGGAGGTCATATCAAGGGAAACAATAAAAGCCTTGTTTGCATCAATAGACACAGGCTCCATAACAGGCAAGAGAGATTTTGCCCTGTTCAATGTCATGTACAGCACTGCAACACGTGTAGATGAAGTACTTTCACTAAAAATAGCCGATATCGCTCTTGGCAGTAAGAGTCCGTGCATAAGGGTGACAGGAAAGGGAAGCAAACGCCGTTGCATCTATCTTCTAAAAAGCGTGGCAAAAATCATCGGTCATTATATATCCGTGTTCCATGGGAAAGCCCCTGTTCCATCGGACTTTCTGTTCTTTCCAATCAACGGCAGGAGAAATACGAAGCTATGTCAGGAGGCAGTCTCAAAACGTCTTAAACTATATGCATCCAAATCACCAATGGTATCGGACAAATTCCATTGTCATAGCTTGCGGCATGCAAGGGCGACACACTGGCTGGAAGATGGTGTGAACATCGTACAAATCCAACGGTTGCTCGGACATGAAAGTATCGAAACGACCATGAAGTATGTCGGCATATCCAAAGAACAAATGATCAAGGCTCTTGCCATAATGGATGATGCCACTACAAAAAACATTGAAAAGCATTACAAAACATCCAAAGTCAAAAAATCTCTTGCAGCTGCCTTTGGTCTGAAGTAGCAAAAACTCAACAAAGTTTGATTGGACAATCAAATTATTATCCCAACCATAATCGTATATAATAATCTGTTTTACAGGATATATACCTCTTTGGTTGGGATAATAATGAAGTTGGGATAATATATTTTATCCGAAAGTTAGGATAAAAGAATGGAGTCTTTACCGTATTGGGAATAGAGTGCGCAGAACTTCCGGAGGTCTTTACGGAGCAGTGCGTCAGCCTGTGCTTCGGTAAGCTGACAGCCTCGGCGATAGGGTTCGCCCGGCTGGACTTGGTGACCATAGCCAACGTAAGGCCAGTGCTTCGGTTTGTGCAACGTTTCAAACTTTTTGATTATCAGGACTGCCCGCTCAAAGAGTGGCAGCTCCATTATTGACCTCTTGGCGGCGAAAGCCGGCGTAGTGACCGCGAGGGTCACTATCGCCATGAGGAATATCAGGAGTTTCTTCATAAGCCGATGGGTTTAATGGGACCCACTACCGGACCTATGATTCCGGGGTTCTTACCACCGCCGTCATCGCCGTTGTCCTTGCTGTTGAACTCGAAGGTCTGCTGCCACGGGGTTGACCCAAAGTTGTCTTCAATCCATATCCCAAATTTCACAGCATCTGAAGACTGGGCGGTGTAGTTCAGGCGGAAAGTCTTGCTTTCGAGCAGTACGCGGTCGTTATTGACCAGCACGGGACCGTCAACGAGTTTGAGAGTGCCTTCGCCGTCATACTGGAAGTAGCGGATTGTGTAGAGAGTGTTGGCGTAGTTTCCTTCGGGCTTAATCTCGAAGCGAAGCTCGACGGTCTCGCCCTTGGTGATTTTGTCGCCGTAGGGCATCACGTCCACCGTGAACGGATAGGACTGCTGCACGTCGAGGTCATCGGAACATGAGGATAGAGTGAGGATGAGAGTGAAGAGGATTGCCCAGAACCCGAAGAAACGGGCGGGAGTAAGGCGGATTTCGCCGATTTTGTTGATGATTGTATTCATTGTTTTTCAGAGTTTTAATTTTGAATAATTTGAAATTTTTGGTTGGGTAGCCACAAGGTACTCGTTAAGGTCCTTGTGGTCGGGATAGAGAGTGGACTTATCCATTACCTTATCGCCCAACTTCCTGCGGAGTCTGGCGAGGGCGGCTCTCCCTGCCTCGTCATTGTCGAGGTAACAGGCAATTACGGAATAGTCCGGGAGGATTGTCAGTGCCTTGCCGACATTGGCAACGGAGTTGAGAATCACGGAATCGAAACCGTCATTCTGACCAAGGCGTTCCGCTGAAAGAAAGTCGATAAAACCCTCAAACACGTTGCATCGGGCGTTACCCTCTGCAATGTAGGTTATGTGTTTCGGAGGGTACGACCCCTTATAGAAAGGATTCCTCAATTTATCCAAACGTTTGGATAAGCTTCGTTATCCAAACAAGAATAAAATCCAAACCTCTTCCGTAAAACCTATATTGTGTAGTCAGTTCTATATATAGGTTTGGATTTTATTTTCTCATTTTATGACACGGAGACCGCAGAGTTCAGCAAAAGATTGAGGAGCCTTCTTCCATTTTTTAGGTATTTCTCTGTCTTTTTCGTTCTCAATTGTGGCAAGAGCCTTTTCTTCCTGCTCGGTTGTAATATCAAGATAAACCATAGTAGTTTTGACATCAGCATGTCCAAGGAGAAAAGATATCTGTACGATATTCATGCCATCTTCAAGCCAATGAGAGGCTTTCGCATGTCTTATTTGATGGGCGTGCAGGTTCAATGGGACTTCCGGGCATTCTCCATTAGCTACTGCCGCATATTTATGAAGTCGTTTTGCAATAGCAGGTTGAGTCATCTTGGTGCTAGTCCCTTTTATCCGTGAATAAAATACATAGGAATCCGGATCTAGTTGCGTTGGATGGAACTCCACTATATATTTTTCAAGATGCGCCACAACTTTTGGAAGCAGATAGAGGGTTCTGACCTTATTCCCCTTTCCTATTATCGTAGCGTATGGCTTGGAGGCATGAAGATGAAGATGTTGTATCTTCATAGACAGCACCTCGTCTATTCGTGCGGCAGTGCCATACATCAATATGAGAAACACGAGATCACGGCGTCCAGTTGAAGTATTCGTATCAGGTGCATTCAACAATGCTTTCACCGCATTCTTACTCAATCCCTCGACTTTCTTACGGACTGACCTCTGTCTTGGTATTTGAGCAGACTCGCAGGCCAGATATGTCAGGCTGACATCTTTCTCGGATAGGTATTTGATAAATGCCCTGATGGATGCAAGGCGGTTGTTGCACGTTTCGGAAGAGTTTTTTCTGTCATTCTTCAGCCAAAGTATCCATTCTTCTATGACCTGACGTTCAAGAAGCTTGAAAGAGAAAGTCCTGGCATCAAGACCTTTTACCTGAGTTATAAAATGTAGGAACAGAGACAGTGCGTCATGATGGTTCTTCACTGTATGGGCGCTGCTTGATTGGACGGTTGGCACATAGACAGTCAACCAGTCATTGATATGGCGCGAGAATGCAACGGCCTCTTTATTCGGTTTCTTCATGGTTGACATCGGTTAAATCAGGGACAATGTTATCGAAGGATTCTTGTGTCCTCTCTTCTATAATATCGGAGAGTCCGGGCACGAGGGAGTAGTAATAGGCAGTGCTCTCTATCACACTGTGCCCCATGCTCTTGGACAGATATAACAACTTTGAGTTAAAATCCATGCCGCGGTTAATCCAGTTGTTTATATTGGTTGTGGCATAATGATGTCTCAGCGCGTAGGGAACAGCATGACATGGACTTACATTTTTCCAGATTTTCCGAAAATTGTCAGATACCCATGAATTATCATGAAAAGAGTTATTTCTTGCGGGAAAGAAATAAGTCCGTTCAGGGAATATGTCAGCTATCGCCTTGTCGTATTCCCGCATAAGCTGAAGCATACTATCGTGTAGGACGACAAAGTGCTGGTCATATCCCTTAGATAGCCTGATATTGAGTACTCCAGTTTCAAGGTCGACATCCTCACATCTGAGCAGACGAGCCTCCGTAGTTCGCACTCCAGAACTGTATAGTAGTCTGAAGAATACCGGTATAGATATATTGCGGATTCTGTTTTGTTTGGTCAAAGGGCCGGACAGAGTGTCGCATCCATTGAAAAATCTTCGTAGTTCATCTTCTGAAAAAGCATGAGGGACGTATGTCGAACGCATCTTTTTGGGAAGCTTCGGTGGATTTACGTTGGTCAACCCTCTTGATTTGAGATATTTTACGAAAGCTATTATCGGATAGGCCCTTGTCTGGCACGATTTTCCACTTTCAGTATCCCGTTTGGCGCACCATCCATCAACCATTTGTTGAGTCAGAATGCTTTCGCCCGGATATCGGTGGTGGCAATATCGATCGAACAGACGCATGCAGACTTCATAAGAGGTGACATTCCAGTGTTCAGAAGCGACTCTGAAAGCGATAAACCGCTTTATCAACGGAGCTATCCCCGAAACAAATTCAGTCATGGAATACCTCCTTTCTTACTGGGAACTGCTCTATGCTGAGAGCGCATTCTTTCAGATGGAGAAAATCCGCGCTCAGATATGGGTTCAACGAGGAAGGTGATGAATGGCCCAATACGGACGATACCACGGGCAGAGGAACACCCTCGTTCAGGAGAGATGTGGCGACATGATGCCGGAATATGTGGAAACCTTTGCGACTTCCCTTGTTCTGCCTTATGCCTGCGACTTTCATGATTCTTGCGGCAATATTATAGGTGTTGTCTAAGCGCAAGTGCAGAGGATACTGACTAACAAAGATTTCCTCGGTGCTGCAGGTTGGACGTTCATGGCAGATATAATCGTATATTGCATTGCCGACAATGGGACGTAAAGGTAGTTTCAGTGGGACACCGGTTTTCTCTTGATTGACAAGTATCACATCATTCTCCCAGTCTATATCAGTTAGTCTCAGGCCTAGAATGTCGCAGCCTCTCAACCCTGTGAATAAGGCAATAAGACCGATAGCCTTATCCCGCAAGCACAGATCAGAGTCCCGAGCTGTCAGAACTTTCTTTACACTGGCTATTTCTTCTGCTTTGAGATACTCGATGTTACGACGCTTGCTTCTTGTCATGGGAAGCAATGAGATGAAGTGTTCGCAAACGCCATCCTCAAAGAATGGAGCACAGCACCTGACCACCACTCTGATAACTTTCCTGTAACCACAGCAGTGTCCTGAAAAAGCTGTCTGAATGTGATTCTCACAAGCCTCGCTAAATGTGAAAACACCTTGTGTCTGCAACTCACAGAAGAAGTTCGTGGCGAGGCTTGCCTCACGCTTGATTGTCGTGGCCTTCTTTCCTGACTTTGGCTCTTCACGGCGATAGATGTCTATTGCGCGTTGAAACTCTTTCGAGAGTGTGTCATACTTCTTTTCCCCGCCGCGAGGTGTATTGCCATGGCCCGGTAGAATACCGGTTCTATCGAAATGTTCGATGGTAGCGAAGAGCCTACGCCAATGGTGAAGTGGACGGTGATTTGGATCCGCATCTACTTTGGATCGATAGATGTCTTCATAAGAGATGCCGGGATGAACACTCCGAAGACGTAACGCATAATTAATCGCCAGCCGGAAAAGGTCAATGGTGTACTTTGAGTACCCATTGTCATGAAAGTGTCCAAGCAGAATTGATGCTTTGGATTTTAAATCCTGTTCTTTCATATGAATGAATATTGATTACTGAAATTAATATAATAAAAATCAAAACAACATGATAGAATATTCACTGGATTCCAGTTGATTATATATGATAGTTTGGATTTTATACTTGTTTGGATAACTCAGTTCGTAGCCGTGGGCGTTGTTCTCGAAACCGATGGCATAATAGTCTTTGCCATGAAGTCTGTAATCGACCTGTACACACCACCGTTGGGCGATGTTCCGGGGAATACCTCTGTCAGCGAGATATTTCAGCAATGCCGGTGATTCCAGTTTTGAGACTTTCACGTCCTCAAATGTCGGCTGCTCGATGAACGGCTCAGGCTTGAAGGGCTTTGCTATCGGCATCCGCATCTTTTCAGCGATGAACTCCGCCTGTCGGATGAAGTCGGTGGAGTTACACAGTTCTCCGGCGAGAGTGAAGATGTCGCCTCCGGCTCCGCTACCAAAATCGAACCATACACCCTTACGGGGATTGACATGGAACGACGGCTTACGCTCACTTCGACATGGGGAGTAAAACCAGAGACCCTTGCTGTCGCGTCCTGTAGGCTGATAGCCGAGCTGATTCAGGAACTCGACAAGCGAGACTTTACGGATTTCGTCAATGTTCATAGGCGCATCTTACGTTTAGGTTTGTCAGGCTCTTGCTCCTGCTTGAGAGGCTCCGCCTTCTGCTCTTGCTTATTCAATGCCGACATTTGCCCTGCGATGTAGTGATTCAACTCCGACATATTGCACGAGCCGGTCAGCTCGTATGCGAGGTCATATATTCCGCCGTATGCGCCGGACTTGGTATCACGCCAAAGGTTTGTCTCGATGTTGATCACCATAGTCGGACTGAGCTTATCATCGTAGGGAGCATTGTATATCCGGAGATTGCCGTCGGCTGCCACAGGGTGTTCCTGACCGAGAGCCTTCATAAAGTCAGTGAGTCTCACTTTCTTTATATCGAGGTTGATAATCGTCGGCTGCTGTGGGCGACGTGCCATTGCCGAAAGTTCCTTACCCTGCTCATACTCGTTCATATACTTCAGGATGAAGTCACGTGGATCCATGTAGAGATTGGGATTCATCTTCAGGGCGGCGAGGTCGATGATGTCGCCACTCTGGTCAGTGGCGTGGTCATACCATCGGTTGGTATTGGTGTCAACTACCAGCATAGGTTCCGAGTCGTCGCGCTGGGGCGCATAGTAGAGTTTCATGTCCCCGAAATCCTTTACGGGCTTTTCGCCGAGAGCCGCCATGAACTCCGTCAGCGGGATATTCTTTATATCATTCTTTGTGTACCGCATAGCCTATTCGATTATGAATTTGACACCGACACCGTATGTCGTATGGTATATCTGAACATCGCTCCCGAAAGTGAACCGACCTTTGACATTTGCAGTCAGGGCTATCTTGTCGGAGAGATAGAACTCTGCCTGCAAGTTGAGCGCACCGCCATAGATGAAGTTGTCGCCGTCATAGAGAGTAGAGCCGTCAGGCAGTGTTTTCTTACCCCAGTTGACCGTCTCATATCCGGCAAGTGCGGAAATGCCGCCATAGAGGTGGAATGTCATGGAGTAGTCGCTGAGGATATGTAGATTATATCCAGCCTCGCCTGTGAACTGCGCCACCGGGATGTGACCCTTCTCGCCGTAGGGCTTGAAGGTCTGGAGATACTCGCCACCGAAAGACCACGTATTGCCGTGGTTCCCTGTAAATACGGAGTAGAATACACCGAAGTCATAACCGCAGTCGCGGGACTTCCCGGTATAAAAACCGTCTGCCATATTCGCCTTCATTTCCACAGCTGACATTCCGGGGAGGCATCGCTGGGCAAATACTTTCCCTCCAGTGAGGGAAAGCACTGCCACAGCGAAGATTGCTAAAATCTTCTTCATGGGATTGTTGGATTTACTGGATTGATAACTCGTCGATTACGTTTGCTCTCACGATGTCCTCGTTATCGACCACAAAAGACTGATGGCGACCGCCTTCTTTCTCGGCAATCTCAATAACGAGCTGCTTGTCATCAGGGATAGTGAATTTCTCCAAAGCGAAGACCGTTCTTTCGGAGGTCTTGCCGTGTACCACCGTCACATAGTTCTGGGCGCGGAGCGGTTCGAGTACCTGCTCCTGCATGGCGGTTCGTTTGATAACTTTCTTATCCACAATCTTGAAGCTGACATAATCAATATCAAAGGCGATATTGCTTGTATTCTTCAATTCGGTGTGAAAGTAGAGAAGCCCATTGTTTGTATAGATGGATTTCAGAAGGAACTGCACTCCGAAACGCTTTGAGCCGATATGCTTGATCTCGCGCTTGTTCTGCTTGTAGATTGACTTCATAATCAGTTTGACAAGCATCGGGGATTCGTCGCCGAGACGCTGGAGGTATATCTCCTGCGCGTTGTTCGGACGGTTCACAGCCTCGCCGTCATGGAGAAAATCGGTCATCTCAATGCTCAGAAGCAGAGGCTCTTTCGCAAATTTGACATTGAACGTGTAGTAGCTCCCATCATCGGTGATTACTGACAGATTCGTTTCGGTTTTGAAACGCTTAAACGCTGATTTAACGCGAAGTACATTCTTCGCTCCATCAGCGAGACCTGCCACAAGGTTTTCGTTTCCGAGGTCCACATAAATTATCTCCGCAGGGAAGATAATATGCGTGGTTTTCTCGTAGCAGACCTCCAGTGCGTGGGGCGGAATCATACGGTCGAAACCGACCTTTCGGGTCAGACCGTCGAACTTGTCGCCGTCGGTGTAGTTGGCTCCGTACACGTTCATATCGTGTTCGGCTACCTGAGTGGCGACCTGTTCAGTGTCAGAAGACACGTTTTTATCGGTGTTATTGGTTGCCTTGTCTTTAGCGAAGGCGGGGGTTGCCATGCCGATGACGGCGATGGCAGAGAGAATAAATGTTTTCAGTTTCATAAAAATTTACGTTGGATTTTGTGGTTTTTAATTGTTTTCGGGCTGGAAATCATTACGCGATACCCGGATTTCAGATGCACCTTGACAGTGCGCATCTTCTTTGTGAGATACTGACTTACGCCGTTGATGAGACCTCTGCCTACATCGGAGGCAATCTGCGCTCCGGCATCAGTGGAGATATTGATTGAGCTGCCCATTGTACTGCCCATATTGGCACCGATTTCGTGAAGCGCGTCGCTCTCCATAGAGTTGGGGATATTTATACCCTCCTGACCGTCGGAGTCATAGACTTTCAATTCCACCTCATAGATCGAACCGTTTGTCTCAACCGATGTAATCTCAATCTCCAGACGCTCGTCCTGCAATCGGGCGGCACCGACAATGGTAGTATTCCGGGGAATAAGCCTGTTGCCTATCCACATTGGTTCGGTAGTTCTCAGTTTAACCGACTGCCCGTTGGTGACGGACTGGTTTCCGGCTATGACAGCGGCGATTGTATTCTTGCCGACCGACCGCTTCATGCCAACAGAGGTGTTAAATCCTCGCTCGTTTGTTGCGGCACTCAATGTAGATACCACATTGTGGGTCACATTCTGAACCGGCTGCACGTTACGTTTGCCCTTCTCGTCGGACTGAGGCGGAGCCTGATAATTGCCGTTGCCATTGCCCATGTACTGTGCGGCAAGCTGATATGACCTTTCGAGTAGTTCCATCTCGTTGGGTTGCTGAGTCTGCTGCTGAGCGATGGAGTTCTGCATCTCCAGTTCGTCGATGCGGGCCTGTAACTCCGCCACCTGTTCGGTTTGGCTGTAATCGGGAACATAAAAATCCTGCAATGAAGCCTGAGCCTGCTGGTAGGCATTTGCCGAGTTCTGGATTTCGTCAGGAACAGCGGGTTCTGCCGGGGCGGTCACAGTATCAAGCTGGAGAGTAACTGCATTGATTGTGCTGTCACTCTGCGCCTTTTCCTTCTGCATATCCTCCTGTTCGTAGGCGGCAATCTTGGTCTTGGGCATACCTTCGGAAGTCTGGTCAGGGAGTTCCATGTTTGCCTTTCCCTTTTCTTTTTCCTCCCCGCCACTTGGGGCGAAGATAAGCCATAGACAGACAAGGCACGAGAGGGTCAGCAGCGTATAGACCGCCAGTCTTTTCAGTCGCTCACGTTCAGCCGGGGTCTTGGGCGTGAGCTTCGCTTTGAGGTCATCGAGGAACTTCATACTCAATTATTTTAGATGAGACATCGGGATTGTCGTTGGAGGGTAGTTCCAACTGACGGATATGCTCTATCTCGATAGCCTGCCGAGCGTGGCCGGCTCCCATCTTGTAGCAGGCGTGACCGAATACGAAGAAGGCAATCAGGATGAAAGCCGTGAGCAGCACGGTCACTACCGTCAGTCGTTGTTTGTGGGGCATATCGTCGCAGACCTTTTTCAGCCACTCTCTGATTTTCCCTTTCGGGCCGTGCCACACCTTATTATATAAGGGTGACACGAGGTTTTGAATTTTCTGTTTTATACTCATTGGGATAAAGTACGTTTTGTGGTTATCAAATCTTTGTTCTCTAAAATCGTCAGACCCTCGATCATGAAACCGTTGGGGTTGTCGTCAGAGCGGGAAGTATTGACGAGGCGACACTGGGTTATCAGGCTTCGCTCCGTGACATTGCTCTGACGGATAATCATCTGCCGGGCGTAGGTTCTTACATTATAGGGATAGTCGTTGAAGTCAGCGACTATGCTGTCCACCTGCAAGACCTGAGTGATATTTCCGGCGATGATGCGGTTGTAGTAACCCTTCTCGACATAATCGGAGTAGTAGTTATAGGCACTCTTGTCGGCCAGTGACATGGCTCGGTTGATGTTGTGTTCAATCGCCGACTTGTCGGGCGACAGAGTGAAGAACAGTTCGTGGAAGCGTCGGACGTGTTCCCGTGCCTCCGCCGGGCGGTTCTGTTCCATGTCCTGTGACAAGGCAAGCATCAGTGACTTGCCGTTGTCGAGGACATAGATTTTCTCCCGCTGCTTTTCGGCAAAGTTCAACGACAGCACCACCGAGCCGATTGCGATGAAGGCGCATAGCGATACCATAACGATGCCGAACAGCCTTATCTGCCGAAAAGAGGTTTCTATGTTTTTTAATGACTTAAATTCCATTTAATCAATGTTTGAATAGTGTTAGAATACTATTTGAGCAACTTTCCGGCTCGACCTGCGACATTGCCCGCAACACCACCGGCAATGCTGCCGGCCCATGAGCCTCCGGTCATGGCGGTGTTGTTGATGGAGCGGTTGTAGCTGCCCATGCCACCTGCCTGTATAATCCAGCCTGCGACGGTCGGGATTGTGAAGTAGCCGATAATGCCGATTATCATGAAAATCGTGTAAGCGGTATTTGATCCGTCAAGGTCAACATTCGGATTATTAGTCAGTTCCGAAATATCGTTCTGCAACATCAGGACTTGGATTTTTGCAAGAATTGTGGAGAACAAATCGGCCACAGGCAACCACAGATAGGTCTGAATGTATCGGCATATCCATTGGACAAGGGTGTTCTGGAATCCGTCCCAGACGGAGATTGCAAACGCTATCGGCCCCAATATCGCCAGCACGACGAGAAAGAATGTTCGGATTGTGTCTATCGTAAGGGATGCAGCCTGAAATAGCATTTCCAATAATTCACGGAAAAAGTTCTGGATTGCTTTCTTCACTTTATACATACCCCTCTCGATATACATTCCGGCGGCGGTGCCTATCTCCGTCACTCCGAGTTCGTCAATCTGACGGTCAAACTCGGCATCGTCAACAAGATAGGCGGTGGACGGGTCGTTCATCATCTGTTCGTATTCCAGCCTGTCCTTTTCCTCACGATACTTTTTCATGTCAAGGGTCTGACCTTCGAGCATCGAGGCAGTGCCTTGCACAATCGGCGACATTACGGAGTTGATGGTGCCAAGCACTACCGACGGGAAGAACATGATGCAGAATCCTATCACGAAAGGACGGAGCAGCGGGAACACATCAATCGGTTCGGCCCTCGCCAGCGACTGCCAGATACGGTAAGCCACATAGAACAGGGCGCCGAGACCGGCTATGCCCTGGGCCACTCCCGCCATGTCGCCGCACAGAGGCATCATCTCGTCATATAGCGACCGGAGTATGGAGTGGAGGTTTGAGAAATCTATCGCGCAGAGCATAGGCATTACCAGTATTTTTCGGAGCCGTCACCGTAGAGGCTCACAACCCTCTGGGTATCCGCCTTCTTCTTGGCGCGGAGATACGACACCGAGATGTTCTTGTTGGTGAAATATGCCGTCAGGTTCTTCAGACGCTTCATCTCCTTGTGGCAACTGTCCACGATGTCCATGCGATCCTTGTCGGTCATACTGAGCGTCGTGATGTTGACCACCTGCTTCAAGTCGCCCAGCACGCCGTTGGCTTCTTCGAGGATGCGGGTGTAGCCGGAGGCTATGGCCGATAGTTCGGCACTCGTGAAATTGGGGTCGGTCAGCATCTTCTTGAAGTTGTTGACGTAATAACCGGATATGTCGCCGAGCATCAGGACTGTCTGCTGCACCTTGCGGGCATCGCGGACGAGATTGTTCACGGATTGCAGGGCATCGTAATATTTCTTCGCCTGCTGGTAAATTTTGACCGTCTCCTTGAAGTTGTTAATCATATTTTGGGCGGTCGTTGATTCCTGTACGAGTGATTTTGAGGAATTTACGATAGACTGGGCGATGTTTGACGGGTCGATTACCGTCCATTGGGCGTTTGCCCTGCCCGTGCCTAACATGAGGCACAGGGCAATGAGAGGGAATAGAAATTTTAATTGTTTCATTTTTTACGTTGGATTTTGTGGTTATCTAATTTTGGAGGCCATGCCTCCGATTATTTTCACTCCCACCAAAAGCAGGAGCAACGGGAAGGTTATCAGGGAAAGCAGCCCGATGAAGATGCCGGCAATTATTGCCCATAGAACATAGAGGACTTTCATAGCGGTAGCCATTGTGCGAGGTGGTTAACGATGTTTGTAATAACGTCATAGGCAAATGGCTTTGCATACTGGATAGCCTTGTATGTCGCCACAAAGACTGCGGAGAGGACTGCAATTCCGGCGAGAAACAGGATAAATCCAATCAGCACTCCGAGAATCGGGTGAAACACTTTGGGAATTTTCATGTCACACCCTCCTTCCTTTCGTTGGCGAGCATTTTGATGGCAGCTTCGGTGTCGCCTCCTAATTGCTTCGCTTTGTTGAGTACCTGAATCTTCTCCGTTTCCTCGGTTGTATAGCAGAGATATTCCTCCATTGACACCTCCGTGGCATAGACGGCGGATTGAGTGCCGCCTAAACCAATCCACACCTCTTTATAGAGGCGGTTCGGATTGTTAGCCATGTTTATGGAGAGTATCTGAGCCTTCTCCTTGTCGGTCAGACCGAGCAGTTCCTGAATCTGGTCGAAGCGATTCATGTACTTGCGCTGGTCGAGCAGGATTTTACAGTCGGAGTTGTTGATGATAGTCTCTTTCACGATAGGACTGGAGATTATATCATCTACCTCCTGTGTTACCACCACAGCCTCGCCAAAATATTTACGCACAGTCTTATAGAGGTACTTCATATACTCCGCCATGTTAGCCGAAGAAAGAGCCTTCCAAGCCTCCTCACAGATAAGTACTTTCCGGATACCTTTGAGCCTTCGCATCTTGTTGATGAAAGCCTCCATGATGATGATTGTCACCACAGGAAAAAGGTCCTTATTATCCTTGATACTGTCTATTTCAAAGACAATGAAGCGTTTACCGAGCAGGTCGATATTCTCTTTGGAGTTGAGCAGGAAGTCAAAACGGCCTCCGTGGTAATACTGCCTCAGAGTAGTCAGGAAGTTGTCAATGTCGAAATCCTGCTTATAGATGGGGATAGGACGTTGCGCCATTTCAGCGCGATACTCGTCACGCATAAACTCATAGAACGAGTCGAAGCACGGAACTATGTCCTTATCCTTAGCCATTTTTTCAAGGAACATCGACAACGCCGAGCCTAATTCACCGCTTTCGGTCTTGCTCACCCTGTCGTCCTCTGACTTCCAGAGAGTCAGGAGCAGCGTCTTGATGGAGTCTTTCTTCTCCACATCGAAGACTCCGTCATCGGTGTAGAAAGGATTGAACGAAATCGGGCTGTCCTCGGTATAGGTGTAATAGACACCATCTTCGCCATGCGTCTTATTATGAATCAGATTGCAAAGCCCCTCGTAAGAGTTGCCGGTGTCAATCAGGAGGATATGCGCTCCCTGCTCATAATATTGTCGGACAAAATGGTTGGTGAAGAAAGACTTACCGCTGCCTGATGGTCCGAGGATGAATTTGTTGCGGTTGGTCGTGATACCTCTTTTCATCGGCTCATCGCTAATATCCAAGTGGATAGGCTTACCTGTAAGGCGGTCAACCATTTTGATGCCGAATGGTGACAGGCTACTGCGGTAATTTGTCTCAGCAGTGAAGAAGCAGACCGCAGGCTCGATGAAAGTGTAGAAACTTTCTTCGGCAGGAAAATCCGCCTCGTTGCCGGGCATTGCCGACCAGAACAGTGTCGGGCAGTCGATGGTGTTGTGCCGTGGCATACATCCCATTGTAGCCAACTGACCGCCGACATCATTCTTGATTCGCCGCAGTTCCTCAGCGTCATCACTCCATGCCATGATATTGACATGGCAGCGGACGGAGGTCAGACCGTATGAATGTGCCTCGTTGAGATAGCGGTCAATCCACTCCTTGTTAATTGCGTTTGAGCGTGAGTAGCGGCTCAACGAGTTCATATTGCGGGCAGTCTTCTCAAACCTTGCCAAGTTCTCATCGTGGTCGTCAATCAGCACATACTGGTTGACGATGTGGTTGCATGGCAGAAGCAAACCGATGGGACTTGCAAAACTCAATCGGCAGTCGCTCCGGTCAGTCGATAACCGCTCATAACGATTATCGGTGCTAACCTTAGCTGGAAGATCATCTGTATCGGATAGAGTGTGCAGACAGAGCATCTTGTCGCCAATCCGCATCTGATGTGCATCAAGGTCTATGTCCTCCAAGCAGGTCACATCGTCCATTGTCAGCGACATATACTTTTCGATAAGTCCGGAGGCATTCTCTGTCCCGACCAGCTCATCATCCGATAGGCGACGCAGCCTGATATAACCGGTGTCATTGATGATTCGCTCGAACTGTTCCACCGACCCCATGAACTTGACAACCATCTCGTGATTGAGTTCCTTCGGGGTGATTCTCCCACGGCATAGAGTCGAGAAGTTGCTCTGCTGACGTGCCCGTTCTTTCGTTGTCTTTGTCAGAAACAGATAGCACCTATGGGCGAGGTACGGACGCTCATTGAAGTGGCGTTCAAAGCTCCTGTCCAAAAAGGATAAATCATCCTTCTGGAGTTCCGGCTGATATTTCTCCGAGCAGAACCAGTCCTGCTTATGCACCACCGAATAATGCGGCAGCACCTTGATTGCCTTGCACCATGCTCCGTGCATGGCTTCATATTCGGCAGATGTCACTGTAAACAGTTCCGGCAAATTGACCTCAAACGCAACCGTTATATCAGCGTCTTTACTGATAATGCAGCCGTGTTCCACGGCGAGAAGCGGCAGCTTGGACTCCAATGTTGTGGCTTTCAGTATATTTCTCATCGTTTTCTCCCTTTAATCATTCGGTTAAGGCGGATACGGTTGATGATGTAGCGCGGGTGATATTTCGCAGCGGCAAGTTTCATCAGACCGTATTGCCCGTACTTGGCATTGAGATGGAAGGTGAGCCAGACAAGGACTGAGGCGGCAGTAACGCCAAACCCTATGCAGATCCATTGGGACAAGCCGGCGATATACATGATGACGAACACCACGAACAGGGCAAGCAAGCCTCCGGCAAAGATGAACAGATACTGCGCCTTCAGACCCTTGTACTCTACCGACCGTCCTATACCTTTGTTGATAGTATATTCGGCCATTGGCTCAACTGATTAGAGGAAGAACGAGCGGAGAATCGTTGCGGCTACAATCAGGAAGATACACGCACCGAACCACGAGGCGGCAGTCTTGGTAGTGTCGGGATCACCGCTCGACCACTTGGAATAGACCTTGACACCGCCGATGAGTCCGACAACCGCACCGATGGCATAGATGAGTTTCGTCCCTGGGTCGAAATACGATGTCACCATTGAGGTAGCCTCGTTAATACCGCTCAGACCGTTGCCGGCGGCAGCCGCACGGAGTCCGCCGAGAATTCCGGCGAGGAGTACCACCATAAGGCGGCATTTGAAAATGAGATACTTGTTTTTGAGATTCTTAAAAGTCTTTTTCATGTTCTTGTTTCAGTTTGTGAAGCACGGGCAGCCCCCGACCGCTCCGCAACCGGGAGCAGCCCACACTTCGGGTTTAGAAAATTGGGGTTGGATTTTTTGCCCTTTCGGACGTGGATTAGTGGTTTTGCCTGTCGTTACTTACGAATCAAATCCCATGGATTAAAATCATCATAATTCTCAGGCACGGAGAAGTTCCGACGACGTTTTAGCAATGGTCGTTCTACTTCAGGAGTGGTTTCCATGCGAATACTTTCTTTGACGCAGAGCATCACATTGTTATAGATGTTCTCATTATTCTTGAAAATATCCGATAGATTGGTGTTTTCAAATTTGGCAAGAATCCTTCCTGCTCTGGACTTTGCTTCCGGTGTGGCAGCGGGATCCATTGCTGTCTCTACGGATTCTTCAATCTCATCAATCGAAGCTCCTGACGCAGATGGTGCAGAGACCGGTTCATCTTCAATATCAGAGTATCGAATATCCTTGAAAGATTCTGCCTCCTGCTCCTTCGTCATTCTTGCCGGAGGAACATTTGATTTGGAATTGTCGGGCAGTGACTGATGTTCAGAGGTTTCCTCTGCCGGTTTCTCTTGGTCTCCAAATTCTACCTGACTCATTTTTACATCCCCGATGAACTGTTCCAGTGCTACGCCATAAACTTTCTGCATAGCCTTCTTTGCCATCTCTTCAAAATATTCGTCAAGATTCGATGGATTGTATTTACCTCTTCCTGCATGAGACGTTACCTTGACTGTTGTCTCGGTAGTCTTAACCTGATGTTCAACCTCAGGTTTTTCAGAATCATCTTGATTCTTGTTGATCTGTCGAGGATTCCTTGATGAATCACTCCTTAATATCAGCAGTACGAGGGTCACATTAGTGAGAAGAACCAATCCGACAAGTACGATTGTTGTTATGGTATTCATTGACTGTCCGAGTCTATATTTGTCGATTGGAGAATGTCATCGAGCATTGCGGAAATCTCTCCCTGATATTCCTTGAAGTGATGCGCCAGTACCGTTTCAAGATATGAAGTCAGGGTAACACCCCGCTCGTGAATGGCACAGACCACCATTCTCAATCTTCGGTGAGCCGTCTCAGAGAGACAAACCATTTTCACGTTGCATCCGAGATGAATATTCTTGCTGGGCTCGATAAACAGAGATTTGTAATTGTCAGACTTGCTCATAACGCTACCTGATTGCCTCCTATGGAGGAAAGCTCATTGATTGAGTCTCGATTCCGGGCCAGATGGTCTATCAGAATGTTGGTGACGTATGCACCTATGGTCAGACCTTCGACATCATAGAGTGCCACAAGTTTGGCAATCTTGTTGACAAGTTCTCTGGGGACAAAGATACCTTTGCGGGCACCTACGTTTCCCGGGACGAGATAGTTGTCTACATACTCTTTCGCCTTCTCTTTGTCAGGGGTGAAGGTCGGAAGTTCCCCATTGACCTTATTGCAAGTGCGCAGGTCGCAGAATTTAGAATGTGTCATATTTTCCGATTTAGAGTTTTGAGGGACACTTACGGTATATCCCCACGATTGTTGGATAGTATTTTTTGAAATGCTCCGTAAGTACATTGTCGATATATATCGCCATGTTGCATTCCGTGCTGAGCAGAGCGCAGACAGTCTGGATTATCTCACGATACTTCTCACGTATCACAACCTGTCGTCCACCGCGATTGACCTGCCTGAATCTTCCTTGGGTTATGAATGTATTCACATAAACTCTTTCAAGTTCTGTCATATTCAAACCCTCGAATGAATCTTCAAAACTGAAATCAGGCAATGCCGGGGCAGGAACACTGTCAGGTTCTTTATCTGCCTGCGGAGACGGTTCCACTGAGACTTTCGCCGGCTCCGGCTGCTCATTGGGAGGTGATGGTTCCACTATTCTCACCTCCGGCTCAGTTGGTGAAGCATCAACCGCCGTATGGTAAGAAGGTACGGCATTTTTCCGCATACGCTCGATGAAATCCTCAGCCCCGTCATATTCTTTTCTTTTCGAGGCCATAAGCTTATACCTTTATAATAGAACGGATTTCATTTACGAGTTCTTCCAGATTGGAACCGGGCAGGAACTTTTTGTCGGGAGGCAGCATCGTTGAACGGAATATCCCGTTACCACCGGCTTCTTTGCCATCTTTCTCAAAACGGGTACTCTTGACAAGTGCTGTGTTGAGTGACGAGATTCCGAGAGTGGAGATATAATTGTCTATCACGTTGCATAGATTGGATTTCTCGCGGGAGTTTACCTTGTTCCATACGAGATGAATCTCTTTGATGCAGGTGTCGCAGGTAGTAACCATGCTGTTATAGACATTGCTTGCGAATGCTATTGAACTTGCCATATCTCCTGTCTCGGTAGTAATCGGGACAAAAATGTAGTCCATAGAAGCAATAAGCTTGATAATCTCAGGCACATTCATGGTGCCGGTAATATCAAAGAATACTACTTTCGGCTCTTCCTCTCCGAGAAACACTCTCTCATTGCAGAATCTCTCGGCAACAGCGACAGCGTCGCTTGGTGATGTGAGAAGAATCTCATAAGGTTCTTTTTTGAACTCTGAGTAGAATCGGTGCATCGTCCGTCGAAGTGCCGGATTCTGCTCTGTGACCATCAGGTCATGCTTTCGGTAGACATCCAGCGTATGCTGGGTACTGTCGCAGTCCACCGCAACGACCTCTACGTTCTGCACATAGTACAGATAGCTTGCGACGAGCGCAGTAAGGGTCGATTTGCCCGCGCCACCTTTCTGGGTGGCGAAAGCGACGAAAACGGGTTCGCTCATAGTCGTAATTTTAATGATTAAAAAATAGGGATTGTGCGAGGAACATCCTCATTTGCCCGGCTTGATAGCCATGTCCGGGTCAATAGTGCCTTATCGTAATCTGACCGGCTTTGCAGATATTGGGGCACCGGAGTTAGATAGTCGCCATCATGAAAATTGAGAAATATCAATCGGTCTATTTTTTTACACCTACACTTGACCGTTGACATCCGCCTTTCCATTTTCAGGCTTTGTATCAGACGTTTTGTTTCGCCTTTCTGCAAGATAAACGACATATCCACCTAAAAAGATTTTGCAATTTCGTCAAGTAATCAACATGAAACAACTTTAATACAAACTTGAACAACTTTTCTTCAAAATACTCCCTGACCCGCATTGATTGCACGATTGCAGTTTTATACATACACACATACATACGAACATACGGATGGTCATACATACCTTTGAACATACATTCATAGGTGCATAGGAACATTCCTATGTTCATTCATACATACTTGTGAATGGACATACATTTCTATATATCTATGTGCGTATGTGTGGATGAATGGATAGATGAATGGATAAATGTATGCCTGTTTGAATGAGTATCCCTATGAATGTATGGACATCCGCATAGCGAAGAGCAGTCAATAAAATCAACATGAAACAACTTAAATACAACATAATACAATCGGGCGAAAGAATCAGAACAATATGCAGGTATCAGATTGTTTGATGTTATATAAGATTCACAGGGCGAAACTGTGCATCAGACTATAACAGCAACTCGAAGGAGGCATAAAGACATTATATCGGCAATTTCAAAGCAGAAATCTCCGCAATAATCAGCATCCTTATACCGAATCTCACTCTATCCATTTTCTCTTATAGAGTGGAGTACAAACGTACTCTGCAAGGTATGGTTTATGCTGCATGAAATTCATTTTGCAGCACAAACCCCTTGCCATTGCATGGAGCAGATGCGCTGACTCCAGAGTCGTCATCGCCACAAGATTCTTATTTGTGTCATTGGCACTTCTTTTTATAACCACAAAATCCAACGTATTTATGAATCAAAACAATTACAGGGGTAGGCACAAAAAGGCAGACCCCTCAACAGCATTCCGATGTTCGGTGAACTTCACCGCCAAGGAACAATCCAGACTATTGGAGATGCAGCAGCGATCAGGCGTTGAATCTCTGTCCGCATTTATCAAGATGCAGTTGTTCGGTAAGTCATTCAAGGTACATTACATTGATGATAACAGCCGGATATTCATTGACAGGTTATCCAACATGAATAATCACTACCGGGAGATACGTATCAGCTACAATCTTCTTCTGACAACACTGCGAGAGAATTTCAACGAAAAGAAAGCAATGGCAGCCCTCTATAAGATTGAGAGCATGACCATTGAACTGGTTAAACTGAACCGCGAGATTGTCGCTCTCGCCAAAGACTTTGACGAGCGATGGTTGCAAAAATCTCGTTAGGCAATTCCTTGTATGGGAGTTTGGTATATAATGGCGAAAAAATCAATAAGGAGCATGGTCGGGTTCTTGACACCAACAAAATCTACAATGACGGAAGCGGCAAAATAAACATTCACCGTGTTTTCGAGGACTTCCAGCGTTGGATGCCACAATCTACCAAAGCTGAAAAGACAATGATGCACATATCATTGAATCCTCATCCTGACGATAGGTTGAGCGAGTCTCAGTATATCCAGCTTGCGCACGAATATATGGAGAAGATGGGTTTCGGAGATATGCCTTATCTTGTAGTGAAACACGAGGACATTGACCGTCACCATATCCATATCGTCGCCTTACGTGTCAGACCCGATGGTTCTGCGATAGATTCTAAAAACAACTATTATCGCAGCAAAGAGATAACACGGGAACTTGAAAAGAAGTACGGACTGCATACAGCCGAGCGTCAGAAGATTACTCCTGATATGCCTCTAACGAAAATTGACCCGGCTGGCGACATCAAGCGACAGGTCGCCAATACGGTCAAGATGGTTGGTATGCGTTATAAATTCCAGACTATTGGAGAATATAACGCTATTCTCTCCTTATATAATATAAGGTGTGAGGAAGCAGACGGCAGAGTCAACGGACGTGAGTATCACGGGTTGGTTTATTTCGCCACCGATGACAACGGCAAAACCATTGCGTCTCCAATCAAGGCATCGCGTCTTGGTAAGTTTGCCGGTCGGGAGGCTATCAGCCAACGCTATGAACGCGCAAAAGAGAAGATTGATGTAAAACCGACGAAAAGAATGGTATCGGAGATAATGGCTCAATCATCAGGCAAAGATGATTTCATTGCCGGGCTCAAAGAGAATAACATCGACCTTGTTCTGCGCTATACCGAAGACGGACGCATATATGGAGCGACCTATATCGACCATAATACAAAGACTGTTCTCAACGGATCCAGACTTGGCAAAGATTTCTCTGCAAACGCTCTCGACAGATGGTTCAAGAATCCGACGGAGAAGCCCGTTGTCCCCATCCATCAGCCGCAGCCTGACAATTCTAACAACAGGACTACCGGAGATTCTTCACAACAGAATGGGCAGAATCAAGGGCAGCATCAGGGGCAACAGCAGTCTCAGTCACAGTACGGCAACGCTCCGCAAACCCACAGTCAAGGCAATGACTTTGACAACGCTCCAACTCTTCCCGGTCTCGACCTATTCCAAGTCGGACCCGGCTACGACCCCGAGGAAGAGGCTTTCATCAGAGCCATGCGGCGTAGAAAGAAAAAGAAACGCCGTGGCCCAAGTTTATAATAACCCCTTAAAATTTTATAGAATATGAGTCAACAGGAAGATGACCTCAGATCATTGGCTAAAATCATGGATATGCTCCGTGGTGTCAGCCTGATTCTGGTGGTTGCCAATATCTATTGGTTCTGCCAGTCGCTTATAGGCGGCTGGCGGTTCCACGCCGAGACCATGAAGGTACTCGGCAATCTCAACGAGGCGGGAGGATTGTTCAACAATCCTTGGAACGCCAAGTGGTGGGCATTGCTACTGCTTGCTCTGTCTTGTTTCGGAACAAAAGGTGTCAAGAACGAGAAAATCAAATGGCGTCAGATATGGATCATCCTCAGTGTCGGAGCGACATTGTTCTTCCTCAACTGGTGGATGGTGTCTCTCGGATGGACTGTCATTTACATTCTCACAACCGTAGCGGGCTTTGTCTGCCTGTTGTTGGGAGGTGTGTGGACGAGCCGACTGCTGAAGAATAACATGATGGATGACCGTTTCAACGAAGAAAACGAGTCGTTCATGCAGGAAACAGAAAAGCAGGATAATGAATATTCCATCAATCTGCCCACAAAGTTCTTTTACAAAAAGAAATGGCATAAGGGCTGGATAAATGTCGTGAATCCTTTCCGTGCCTCGATTGTACTCGGCACACCCGGTTCCGGCAAGTCGTATGCGGTCGTTAATAATTTCATTAAACAGCTGATAGAGAAGGGCTTCGGTCTCTATATTTATGATTATAAATATCCTGATCTATCGACGATTGCATATAATCATCTTGAAAATCATCCTGAAGGGTACGGCAAGATTCAGCCCACCTTTTATGTAATCAACTTCGATGACCCGGAACATTCCAACCGCTGCAATCCAATACATCCTGATTTCATGACGGACATTGCCGACGCATACGAATCGGCATATACTATCATGATGAACCTCAATCGAAGTTGGATTCAAAAGCAAGGAGATTTCTTTGTTGAATCGCCAATCGTACTGTTAGCTGCTATAATATGGTATCTTCGCTGTTTTGAGGATGGGAAATATTGTACTTTCCCTCATGCCATTGAGTTCCTCTGTCGTCCATACGAGCAGATATTCCCAATCCTTACAAGTGTTCCGCAACTGGAAAACTACCTGTCTCCATTTATGGACGCTTGGCAAGGTGGGGCAGCTGAACAGTTGGCCGGTCAGATTGCCTCGGCGAAGATACCTCTTTCACGTATGATCTCGCCTCAGCTATATTGGATTATGACTGGGGATGATTTCACTCTCGACATCAACAATCCGAAAGAGCCGAAGATTCTATGTGTCGGAAACAATCCCGACCGTCAGAATATCTATGGTGCCGCACTTGGTCTATACAACAGCCGAATTGTGAAACTTATCAATAAGAAGGGTATGTTGAAGTCCGGTGTTATAATTGACGAATTGCCGACCATATATTTCAAGGGTCTCGACAATCTTATCGCCACTGCACGAAGCAATAAGGTAGCCGTCTGCCTCGGCTTTCAGGACTTCTCTCAGTTGAAGCGAGACTATGGCGACAAAGAGGCCGCAGTGGTCATGAACACCGTCGGCAATATCTTCTCCGGTCAGGTTGTAGGAGAGACTGCCAAGACACTCTCCGAGCGTTTCGGAAAGGTGCTTCAGCAACGTCAGTCCATGAGCATCAACCGACAGGATGTCAGCCACTCGTTCAACACCCAGATGGACAGCCTCATTCCGGCAAGCAAAATCTCGACGCTCACACAGGGTATGTTTGTCGGAGCGGTAAGCGACAACTTCGACCAGCGGATAGACCAGAAGATTTTCCATGCCGAGATTGTGGTGGATGCCAAAGCGGTAGAGGCAGAGACAAAGAAGTATGTGGATATACCTCAGCTTACTGACTTCGGTGATTCCGGTGATGAAAAGATAAGACAGCAGATTGCTATACAGAAAAATTATGATGATGTCAGGCAGAGCGTCAAGGACATTATTGAACGAGAAATAGCAAGAATCAAGGCTGATCCTTCTTTATCCCACCTCTGGAAAAATTTCAAATAATCCTATGCAAGTAAAGCCCCTGTTATCCTCACGGACAACAGGGGCTTTTCCACCTTCAAATGAAAACAAATATTACTGATTCCTGATTTCGTTTCTCAACGATACTCAACCAAAATAAAATGAAGAAACAAATTACACTCGATTATATTGTAGGAGAGAGTATTGGATACGTGGATTAGTGGTCGGACATCGTGGTTTCGAGATAGTCTTCCGGCTCTGGCGCACCGTCTATCTCATGATTCATCTTTCCGATGATCCAGTCAAAGAAAGATGTTATGCTTTTCTTGCTACGCTCTTTGAGGTTACTAAGAGTCTTGTATAGATAGTTCCTCTTATATTTGATGTTGAAAGCGTGGCTGAGAACGTCTGCGACATCAGTCACAGTGACATCCGACGCGAAACTGCGTCCAAGTGTCAGACCATAGCAGAGTTGATTGAAGTCAGACAGACCTCGCTTCCATACCAACTGCTTGCGGGTCTTTACCTCGCTGACTTCTTCCACCGTGGAGGATTTGCTGATAGGACTCATAGCTATGTCGATAGTGTTGTTGCGACATTCGGAAAGTTTGTGCGACAGGAAGTCCTGAGCGGCTTTGATGATAGTGATGATTTCGGCACTTACCTGTTCCTGCTCCTTTTTGCTGATTAAGAGGCGGAACTCTATATCAGCGACGACAAGTGCGTCAAGGATAATAGAACGGTTGGCTTTCCCAGGAAGGGTAACTTCGTGAATATGAATCATGAAGTCTCGAAGTTCCAAGTGGAGGTCTTCGGTGTGAAGCCCTTTTTTGAGCTTCTTGAAAAATTCGGTCTCTGTAAGGGCTAAGATGTTGTCCATAGCGGAGGCTGGATTTTAATGGGTTAATACTCGTTTTATTTCGTATCGGCTTTGGAGCCGTCTTGCGTAATTCAAAACGCGGGTCACAGCAAATTGGTTGATATTCAGTTTGTTCAGATAATGTTCGCTCAAATATTTCACGAACAAGTTAGAACACTTTAACAACTCATTTGAAGAAATCGTTAAAATGGGAATAGAAGCCAACTATATGATAGACTTAGGAGTTATAATAAAAGCGAATTCCATTTTTAACAGATTATAATAATTGTAAATATGGCGAGATATTCCAAGACATATCATAAAACCGATGAATTCTCTGCCTGTCAAGGGCAGATTCTACTATACGGGAAGCGTGAGAATAATCTCGAAGATTATGCCAACACACTCAAACATTATGGTGTGACTTTCGAGATGGTTCATTCTTCCAAGGAGGCGAAAGAACTCCTTAAAACCGGTAGATTCGGAATACTGATAGCAGACGTAACCGCATTTGAGGAAACCGGACGAAGCCTGATTGCATGGACAAAACATCATATTCAGATACCCGGATTCAAGACTCATGGATACTCTGCGACTGAAACGCCGAGCGTCATACGGCATATATATTACTGTGGACCTGACCAGCGGTTCTTCTTCAGTCATACAGACATCGACCATCTCACCGGCCTGTTATATGGCTTATTTACCGACCATCCGGAACTAAAGTGGATTCAAGAACTTGTCAGCCGGAGACAAAATTTCAAGTCCGGAATAATGAAGGATTCGTTTGCTGCCAATACTCCTATATTATTGCATGGTGCAAAAGGGCTTGGGAAAGAATGTCTCGCACAATTGGTTCATGGCAGGAGCGAAAGAAAGGATTATGAATTTGTTGTTCTTGACTGCAATCCTAGACAACGCTTCGATTACGCATACCAGTTTCAGAAAGATACTCCTAAAAACCGTGAGAGACTTCGTACCCATTTCATGCAGATGCTCGGACTTGCATATCGAGGCACGCTGTTTGTGCGCTCCTTCTGCCACCTGTCCGTAATGGCTCAGGATGTTCTGAACGATGTGATTGCCAGAGGTATATGTATTCTTCCGGATAAGAATATTGAAAGAGAGTTCAAAGGTAGGATATTCTTCTCAACCAATAAGTCATTGCCGGAAATGGTTAAGGCCCAAACTGTTTCTTCCAAATTATACGGGACCCTAATGCAAAGTATGATCGAGATTCCTCCTTTGGCTTGTTTCAAGGATGATATGGTCAACATGGCTCAATCAATAATCGACCATCAATGTCTTAAAGCACGTGGCAAGACCATGACCATAAAGAAGGATGCCATGAACTGTATCTTCAACCATCCGTGGCCCGGGAATATAGAAGAGATGTATGAGGTGCTTGAAATCGCCTTGACAACGGCAGACAACCTTGTGATTAGGTCTAAGGATCTACCTTTTGTATCAACTACAATCGTTGAGGATAAGGAGGGGATTTTGGAAGCTATGTATTTAGCCAATGGTAATAAGAGCAAGGCAGCCAAACTTATAGGCAGGGGCAGGACAAAATTCTATGCGTTACTGAACGACCATAACATTACCGATGATATTATAACCGAATATATCAATCGCCGAAAGAGAGAGGCTGCTAACGCTAACACATAGAATAAGACAGCCGGCCACAATACGTTGATATTGTAGTCGGCTGTCTCAATTAAAGTTTTGGACCGGCGGCGCGGAATCCTCCGGGTGGAGTGGCTCCGCATCCTCCGATTACTATGCGGGAACTTAACGGCTCCCGGGTGTAGAGATTTGGCGGTTCAGCCACCATCGACTCCTTAGGGCTATTGGTCTGAGATTGGTTATCTCTTACTTCGACCCTTTGAGTATCGGGCTGCTGCTTGTTCTCCTCGCCGTCCTGTTCTTCCTTTTTGGGGGCGAGTTGGGCGGTGATCTTGCGGTCGAGGGCGGCAAGGTCGGATTTGAGTTGCTTCAATTCGCTCTCCTTGCCCCAGACTTTGGCGACGATGCCTTCAAGTATCGGAACATCCGCTTTCATCTTGGCTGTGCGCTCCTCATATTGCGCCACAATGCCGGGTATCTTCTCCAGTGCATTGACGAAGTTCATGCAGGCGGCGTGGGTGTCGGACATCGCTATGAAGCCGTTGTTGAACTTGTATTTATAGTTGCCTTCGACCACAAAGCGGTTTTGTACGGTCTCTTTGCTGTCAGCCAAGACACGCTCCGAGATAATGCAGATGGGGAAGCCATAGACTTCTCCGATGCGCTTATACTGACCGTGGGTGTCGGTGCGCTGTGCCAATCCTTGCAGATAAACGCCCATATTCTGCTCGTCCTTATACTTACAGTCGTCAAGTTTGAGACTGTTGACAGGGTTGCCGTCTTTGTCCCTCTGAACGACTGACTGATACCGGGCTGCGTCCTCCTTCATACGACTGATTGCCGCCTCGTTGTTGGCAATGTCGTGGCTGATGGTCTGGAGCCTGAACCTTGAATCTCCTATGCCCTTGTTGAAGGATTTGCGTTCACTCTCCAGAGCGGCTATCCGCTTTTCGAGTTTCGCTTTCTCCAACAAATCGGTATTGCCTGAAAGTATAGCCATGTATTCCGAGAAGTTCATGCCGTTCTTCTCGTCCATCGAACCCTCGTCAATGGTTCTGGCTCCCATAGCACCGGATTTCAACTGGGCAATGAAAGTCGCCTTGCAATGAAGAAGATTGAACTTGTAGGAGTCCAGCGACTTCTCAACGGCATAGATGATTACATCCACCTTATTATCAGCATATAACTTGGCAATCTCGTTGCCGGCTCGTATGGCCCGACCCTCACGCTGTTCCAAATCGCTGGGTCGCCACGGGCACTCCAACTCATGAACGCAAACTGCTCTGCGCTGGGCATTTACTCCCGTGCCGAGCATGGTCGTTGAACCGAAAAGCACCCGGACATCGCCGCTGTTCATCGCCTCGATTACAGCCTTTCGGCTACGCTCCGTCTTACATTCCTGAATGAAGCGTATTTCATGCGCCGGAATACCGTAATCCTCAATCAATTTTCGCTTGATTTCGGAATAGACATTCCATTCACCGGGCTTGTATGTCCCCAAATCACTGAAAACAAACTGAGTGCCTTTCTGAGCATCATATCTGCGATAGTATTCGGCAATCATTTTGGCACAATGGCTTGCCTTGTTGTTGGGGTCATCGCCATAAGACGGGTCAACTAGTCGGAGGTCAAGAGCCATCTTGCGGGCATAGTCCGTGGCGATAAGCATCTTCGCCTTTTCCTCGGTGTCGGACAACGGGGCGCGTCCCAATATGGTAGCATCGCCACTCTCGGCAAACTTCATCAGCTTCTCTATAAATTCCTCCTGCTGTGCGGTAGGCGGAATATTATGAAGAATCTCATGTTTCTCCGGACGGTCAACTCCAACATCCTCGGCAGTGCGGTAATCCGTAATCTCATTATAGAATGCCGCCAACTCCGGCACCTTGATGAAATAGCGGAAACGCTCTTTCTGAATCAGATTGTTGGTGACTGAAAACTCGAAGTCGGTGGTCTTCTTTGCAAAGATAGCCGCCCAAGCGTCGAAACTGCGAATCTCCTGTCTTTCAAGCTCATTAGGACGAAGATACTTGAATAACAGATACAATTCAGTCAGCGAGTTACTGATTGTCGTGCCACTGAGAAACGTCGCTCCGAGGTCTTTGCCTGTCCGTTCCTGAATGGTACGGATGGCATAGAGAAGATTGAGGGAGCGTTGGCTTCCGTCGGCATTGCCGAGACCGGCGACACGGGTGTGACGGGTGTTGAACATCAAATTTTTATAGTTCTGACTCTCGTCGACAAAAATGTGATCAATACCCATCTGCTTGAAGTCCACCACATTGTCGCGGTTCTGCTCCATCTGGTACTGGATGGTGGCAATCTTGGCGGTAAGGTTCTCCTTGCGTTTGATAAGACCTTTCAGCATGGCGCGTGATACGTCATGCCCCTGCTGCCTGACAACTTCGAGGTTCTCCTCCACGCTGTCAAGTTCCGCCTGAAGAATTTCCTGCTGGATCTCCGGTGACTGCGGTATCTTGCCGAACTGGTCGTGCGACATTATTATGCAGTCATAGTCGTTGTTCTTCATCTTATTAAAGAAAGCGACACGGTTGTCCGCCTTGAAACTCTTTTCATCGGCATAGAGAATCTTTGCGTTGGGATAGGCACTCTGGTATGTCATGGCAATCTCAGCGACATTCGCCTTCATTCCGATAATCATCGGTTTGTGGGCAAGACCGAGACGTTTCATCTCATGTGCCGCCATACACATTATAAGTGTCTTGCCGGTACCCACCTGATGGTCGCAGATGCCACCGCCGTTCTGCAAGAGCATCCACACGCAGTCTTTCTGCGACTGATACACGGAGTGTATGCCGTAGCGGTCTCCGAGCATCTTCATATTGAGGTCGGGGAAAGTCTGGTGGCTGCCGTCATATTGCGGACGCACAAAGCAGTTGAACTTACGGTTGTAGAGGTCCGAGAGTTTCTCCTTGAACTCAGGCGACTGCGCTTCAAGCCAGTCGGCAAAACCGTTACGGATTTCGTCGATTTTGGTATTGGCAAGCTGAATCGCCTCACTGTCCGGCACCTTGATGTCGTGGCCGTTCTCATCCTTTCCGGCTGACTTCTTGATGTCGGGGACGGTGTTGTGCAGGGCGTGTTTCAGAAGGCTTATACCGTCGTATGTGCGGTAATAGCCTCTTACGCAGAACTCCTCCCATATCTTCATATTCTTCCGCTGTGCATCGCATGAATACTCGTCCATAGAGGATGAATAGGCAATCTTTATGTCGGTGCCATAAAGGTTGCTCATGTAGGCGGAGTATATGCCGGTAGGTATCCACCTCTCGCCGAAATTGAAGTCCAGCTCGTCAAAAGTGATTTTTCGCGGGGTGGCTTCTTCAAGGGCTTTGAGAGAATCCTGCGCCATAGCGATATATGGCTCGATGCCGTCATAACCGGGGAAGTTTTTGATACGTTCTTCTTCGCGGTCAATCCATGCCTTTACATCCTCGGCTTTCTGCACCACGTTTCCGGCGATAAACCTGTCCTTGATTTCATAATTCTCCACCAGAGGGTTATAATATATGTGTCCCTCCAGACTCTGAATCAGATTTTCCTCGGACATATCCACCAGTCCGGTCATATAGTCCAGATTGACGGCACCGAACTTGTTGAGCGATGCGGATAACGCCTCCATCGGAGTATCGACGCTTGTCAGTTCGTCCACAGCGAATGAAACAGGATGATCGAAGATATCAGCCTTGACAAACCTGCCGTTCTCGCCGCGCTCTAATGCCAGTGCGTCACGCCCATTGGCGTCCATGAGGATGAATTTCACATTCTGTTTCTCGTTGAGATTACCGTACTTCTCCACAAACTCATCGTAATACTGATTGAGGTGTTCGCGCAGTTCAACCGAAGCCTCATGCGTTTCAGCCTCGTAGTTGTAGAGTTGCTGGTATGTCTCCGACAGGGTGACATAGAGCATGGCACGTTTCGCCTGTTCGGGCTTCAACTCCAACGGATTGAATGTTGCTCCGCTCTTGCGGACTTCTGAAAGAAATCCGACAAGACCGTCCTGAACGACCATACTGCCGTTGTGGTGGAAGAACTGGATGTCCTCCGAGAAAGGGCGGGGAGACATATCGACCATGACAGGCTCTGCCTTGATGGTAGAGCGTTGACCGGGGACGAAGTCTCCTTCGGTGCGCTGGATTGTGGTACTACCTTCTTGGATAGTCTCGCCATTGGCGGCTACTTGTTTAGCCGCTTCTTCCGCCTCACGTTCAAGACGCATTTCCTCCAACTGACGATATGCAATCGACATCATGGTCTCATAGAATCCGTTGATGGGCGGATTGTCCTCCCAGTTGAGAGAGCCGTAAAATTCCAGCTCTTTTTCACTGAGCGGACGGAATTTCTTGACGGGAATGTCCTTGACCTCAACACTCGGTTTCGGTTTGGGAGCATCCTCCGCAGGTTTTGGCTGACTGCGAGGCTTGCCGATAGGCTCCAACTCTCCGAAAAGATTGTAGGCGAACAGGCGAGGGGCAGGATTGTCCGAGTAGTCGGGCCTGCCGTCGGTTTCTATCTCTTTGGTGGGTTCTGACTTTGGCGGGTCAACGGGAGCGGTCTCAGGTTCTGGATCCGGTTTCAGCTCAACTTTTGGCGGTTGGTTGGGCGTAACCGTTTCGACCACCTTTTGCTTGGGAGTCTTTTTCAACTTCGGGTCTTCCAACTGCTCACAGATTGCCACTCGTTTACCTGCCCGCACGAGTTTGGGCAGATAGGTATCAAGGGCATGATGCGGAAAGCCGGCCAATTCTATATAATTGTCCCTGCCGTTGGCTCTGCGAGTCAACGTAATACCTAAAATCTCCGAGGCAGTAACGGCATCCTTTCCGAAAATCTCATAGAAGTCGCCAACTCTGAAAAGCAACACGGCATCGGGATGTTTCTTTTTCATCTCCTGATACTGTTGCATCAGAGGTGTGTTGGTGAGGCTCGACTTCTTTTCAGCCTTCGGAGCTTCCACCTTCGCATCCTGCTTAGGTGTGGGAATTGGAGTAACAGGGTCAGGTGTAGGCGGTTTGATACCGTTAGAATTATACAATTCCAGATTCAGGCGCAGATGCAGTGACTCGTCGAGTGCCTTTCTCAAATCTGTGGCAATGCCGTCGATACCGCCGTCATGGTGATACACGATAGCGGGTTTGCCATACTGGTCAGTGCCAACCTTTGCGTCGGTGCAGATAACATTCTGCGGAAACGCCTGAAAGAATTTATTGCCCGGCACTTTTGTACCCCGGTCAACAACTGACTGAATGAAAAATTCTTCATCAGCCGACAAAGACTTCTTATCGGTGTGCTTCTGGAAAATAATCAGGTCAGAGCCGACATCAGTTCCGGCGTTTTCGCTGAACGTATTGTTGGGCAGACGCAGTGCCGCCACAAGGTCAGCCTTTTTCACAAGCTCCATTCTTATGAAGGGCGAAGCGGCATTCATCACACCCTGCGATGTGATAAAGGCGATAAGACCGCCTTCTCTCACTTGGTCAAGACCTTTGAGAAAGAAATAGTTATGCAATGACTTGGAAGCCTGACGGTAGCCAATCTCCTTGCTCACGGCATACGCCGGATCTGCAACCGCGAAGTCGCCGAAAGGGACATTAGAGGCGGCTACATCAAAGTATCCGTTGAAGTCGCGCTCTATCTTCTCGAAACCTTCTATGCGAGTAAGAATAGACGGGTGCAATGCCGACAAGATTTTGCCTGACAGCAAATCCTTTTCGTATGCCAATACCTCGGCACCGGGGTACTTGTCATTCCTTAGAAATGAGTCGATAAACGCACCCTGACCCGCCGACGGTTCCAAAAATTTTTTTACTTCGACTCCCTGATATTTCAGTGCGTCGGAGATAGCATCCACAATACGGTTATCGGTATAGAAAGCCGTCAGCGTTGATGCTTTGAGCGAATCCATATAGCGATTAAACTCCTTGTCGTCATGCGAATAATCGTGGATAAGCCGACGCAATTCAACCGTCGGCGCAAACAGCTCAATGTCCGATTTGCTCCATTTGGCGGCATCCGCCAACTCGTTGGCATCGTTGAGAATACACTTCAACCCACCGAATCCGGCATACTTGCGCAGCACTGCAATTTCCTCAGCAGTCTGCGCTGTGCGTCCGGCAACACCGAGGCTCAGGACAAGCCTGATAGCCTCGATGTTGTCGCGCATCGTCTGAAGCCTATTGTAACTCATTGCGGTATTGTTCTAAAATGTCCGCAATGGTACCCGCTAACTCGTTCTGGAGCTTCGGATAATCTTCTCTACTGAGGAAGTCTCCGTTGACCTCATACTTATCGAGGATTTTATTGATAAAGCGCAGGCTCAGAAACATTTCTGCCCATTTCAGCTTATCTCCATCTTCGGGAAGATCATTGTGAAACAGTTCTTCAAGAAGATTGTAGATTACATCCCAGCGAGATACATAGTAGCCGTTGAGAAGAACACGCATGGCCAGTTCCTGTGCTACATCAACGCTCCGGCCTTCGAGACGATATTTTGTGAATGCCTCATAAGCCTCGTTTGTACGGGTCTCTATAAAATCGGAATTATGATATTCCGGGAATTTATGGTCACGAAGATGTCCTTGGAGATAGACGCGCATTTCGTCCGGCTCCATTGGCTTGAATTGTTTCATTACTTGGGGAATTTAGTGGTTTTGCCGGTGCCGAAATATAATCTTATATGGTGTAGGACAATAGATTATAGAAAAGGGCACCGGGTTCCCGCCCGATGCCCAACCACTAAATCCACGTCAAAAATGAAACAAAAACATTATGACGTTGAATCAAGTGCAAAGATACAAAATCTTTGGGACATTCGGGAGGATTATGTTTATAAATTAGCTCATTTTCAGCTATCTTAACCGTATCGTCAGGCTGACTGCACTTTTTTTACAGATTTTGCCTTACGGAATTTGCGATACTTCTTCTTACTGCGGTTCTCGCCGGGCTGAGGCTTGAATGCCTCAATGACACGCTTGACGATGAGATTGTAGAGCATCTCTTCTTCGCGACTCAGCCCGATTGGATGAAGTCCGGTGGTAACGATGCCATGCCCATTGTATGCGGTCTCTCCATGACGGAAGATATTGCGGCGGCTGATTGACTTCACGGTCTTAGCGAGTTCACCGTATGCGCTGTTGTGTTCCAGCATTCTCATGTTGGTTTCCATTTCGCGGATAACCGACTCCGGCACACCGTTCTGGTATAATGACGGGAAGGAGATGAGGCTCTTTGCATACAGATTGTAGGCGAGAGAGTAGGTCTTCTCAAACTCGAAGCCAAGTTCGGTGCAGGAATCCATCCAGAGAGTGAGCATGGAGTAGAGAGGCGGATTGTCGTTGCTGACAACACGGACACTTACTTCACACGCCTTGCTGATCTTCTCGCTGACTGCATCGTCAATCTCAACATCCTTTATAGCACAGTTGTATTCTTTATCGGTGCTGATGAAGTGGTTGACGAGCTGCACTCCGAGCCAGTTTTCGTATTTCTCCGGATTCTGGGCACCGTGCTTCACAGCCTTTACGATAGCGGCTTTTCTAAGTCGCGGGAGCCATGCACGGAGAGTATCGACAGGTTGGCGGAGATACCAGTAGAGATTGAGAAACGCGAGTTCCCCGTCGAAGCAAGGGCTCATTGCGTTTACCACTGTGTGGCTTTTGCTCCATAGAGCCTTGATGACTTCGAGCTGGATAGCGTCCTCTTTGGATTTTTCCCAGCCAAGGATTTCATCGTAGTTCCGCATCTTGAACTGGAAATGATGCGCATACATCTGGCGCATATCCTGTGCGGAGGCAAGAACGAATTTCTCGCCGGGTTTGAAGGTTGCCTCGATGATGCACCCGGTTGTCCATGTCACGGCATATCCGTTGCCGATATAGTAGTTGTCATGCTTGGAAGTGGCTCCGACCGCTGTTGCGATAGTGTCTGCAACAAGACGGTTGTCGGTTACTATGGTAACCAAAGTTTTATTTGTCATGTCTGTAATTGTTAAAAGGTTATTAAACGTGGATGTAGTGGTTTTGAAAGCATCGGGAGGAAGCCGGTACCTCCCGATGTTGTCGTGCGTTGTTCTCTTGCGAAACTATCAAAATCGCGGGCCTTTGGGCTTACGCTGCTGTTGCTGCTGTGCCTCGTTTTTTGGCTCGGTCTGATATTTCTGGAGCGGTTCCGCGACGTGCTTTGTCGCCTCGTTTGTCAGACCGTCGTTGTTGACAGCCTTTTGAGTCTTTGATTCGTTGTCAACCTTGACACGGGGATCGTTGAGCGATGTTGTGGGACGCTGCTTCTGGGGGTTGAACTGGAGATATACCGTACAGGGCTGACCTTTCTTGTCAATCATGTTGGTCATCTCCACCACCTTCCCGGCAACATAGTCAGCCTGCTGCTGAGGGGTCATCGGGACACCTGCCCATTTGGTGATGGGTCGTATTTTCCCGTCACGTGTGAGCCACGAAGTCTGTTGCTGGCCGGTGGATTGCTGATGTTGCTCCGTCTGCTCCTGTCTTCTGGCTGATAATGGGACAAATTCCACCCCCTTTCGGTCTGCCGAAACCTGAAGAACGACATTGTAGGTCTTGCCGTTCTTGTCGGAAATATCTTTCGGCGGAAGAGCCTTGCCCTCTTTAAGCTGCATGACCTCGGCGATGGTCAGCTTGGTCTGCCCGATGGTATCGCGGATGAATACATCCTTGACAGGGATGGATACCACTTCGTTGGTGAGACGGTCGATGCTGACATACGAGGGAACTTTGTTGCCGTTCTTGTCGGTCAGTTCTACGACCTTTCCGAGATTGCCGGTCTCGCGGAGGACATCCTTCTCCTCTTTGGAGAACTCATATCCCTCAAACTTTTGGTCGAGCTTGGGCTCGCGGTGGATGAAGTGGGGAACGACCTTCACATTGCCGTCGGGATCCGTGCGAAATGACAGGCGGGCGTCGATGGGAAACTTCTCTCCGGCGAATGTCGGTGTCACTGTGACGAGTTTCGACTTGCGGTTGTAGAGCATCTCCTTCAGGTCACCGCTCTTTTCCAGTGCGTCTCGGTCGATGCCCCATTTCTCTTTGAGACTCGCCCAGTCGATTTTGCTTTCGTCGATTGCGGAGTGCTTCACCTCCTTTTCGGATGCCTGAGCATTGTCAGTGACTGCCGCCTGTGCAGGCTGCTCCGTTGGGGGCGAGGCCTGTTTAGGCTGTTCGACTTTCTGCTCTTCCGTCGGAAGCTCGACCTTGTTGTTTTTGAGCATCTCGGCATTCGCCTCAGGGTCTTTGGCGAGGTCGCTGATTACGGTGCCGACGGTGTCGTAGCGGTCAGCGGGGACACGGAAAAATCCGAATGACGTGGGGTTCTGGCACTGACGGACAAAGTTCGACAGAAATGCCTCGATGGGATTCTGACCCTTCTGGAATTTCACAAGGTCAGAGAGTTTTGCCGACTTTACATCGGTCATCTTGGGTGTGCCGTCCTCTTTGAGTCCGGTCACTGCGCCTACCTCGCCAGTCTCGTTGTTACGGGCGATGAGGACTTCTTCTTGATTCAGGTCTTTTGCCATAAATAGAATTGTTTTGGGTTAATGAATTGTGCGCTTTCGCGACACGTGGATTTAGTGTATGTTGTGTAGGTGTATTCAACATTGTTGGAGATGATCGGCAAATGCAATTCTCACGTCCGCCGGCCTATATTTGACCGTAGCATTCTTACCCTTGCCGAGTTTGACAAACGGCAGTATTCCGGATTTTCTCATATTCCATATTTTTGTCCGGGATACACCGAATTTTCTCATTATGTCTTTTTCTGACCAATATTCATCTTCACTCTCCATTATACCGAGACCAATGAGTTTTTCCTCAATATTGCGACATTCAGCCTTGATGTCCTGCTTTAGTTCTTCGCGCATGGACTTGACTTCGGCATAAAGCGATTTGATAAGTGCTATCAACTTGTCTTCATTCATGTCACAGGCATTTTAGGGAGTTTGCGACTGTGGAGCAGGCGGTCATATACCTTTTCGCTCCAAGGAAGTTTGTATTTGTGGACTGCCATTACAAGACTGAGAAGACTGTAATGAATTTCTCGTCCTACCTGCTTGGTCACAAGCTTAAAGTCATGCTTATACCGACAGATTGTCTGGGTCGATATGAGTAGAAAAGCGGCAGCTTCTGCTTTCGGTATGAATCCGACTGCTTCAATTCGCTCCTTTTCACTGGCAAAGGCTTCCTCCTCGGCAACCTTCATTTCAAGTTGACCTTTGAGGGACAAAACTTCTTCGCGGAGTGTCTTGACCTCGGTCAGAATGGATTGTAAAAGTTCATTCATAATCAAACGTGGATAGTGGTTTTGTTAAACATGCCGCAAGTTAGCTCCGTTTCCTCGCTCCATCCGTACACGTTCCCGGGAACGTTCCTAACTATTTACCTATCATTTACATTTCGTTAACTTTTGACTGGGATAACATCAAAAGAATTTAAGACTTGTAAACACTTTCAGATATAGCAAGTGCCGTCCGAGTCTCCCCGAACAGCACTTGTTACGTGGCGTTATGCGAGGAAATTCTCAGAAATCTAAGGCACCGAGGTTGCGTGACAACTCGTCCATGTCCTTGCTGATTTTATCATTAGTGATGCGGGCGTAGATTTGAGTCGTTGAAATATTCGTGTGTCCGAGCATCTTGCTGACCGACTCGATGGGAACACCCTTGCCGAGTGTCATGGTAGTGGCGAAGGTGTGGCGCGCCAGATGGAATGTCAGGTGTTTCTCGACTCCGCAGATGTCGCCAATCTCCTTTAGATAGGCATTGCTTTTCTGGTTTGACACCACCGGCAGAATGGGAGCGTCCTTGTCAGCCTCCTCCCAGTTGTATTTCTCCAGTATTTTCTTTGCCATTGGGAGAAGGGGCACGTTGACATTAGTTTTGGTCTTCTGACGATGTGTGACAATCCAGAGTCTTCCGTCAAACATTTTTTGGATGTTGCCCTGACGCAACGCAGCCACGTCTGAGTAGGCAAGTCCGGTGTAGCAGCAGAATATGAATATGTCGCGCACCTGTTCCAGCCGGGGGATAGTTATCTCATGGGTTGCGATGGCGATAACCTCCTCCTCCGTGAGATAGCCACGGTCAACCGATACCTTCTTCATCTTGTAACCCTCATAAGGGTCCTTGAAGACGATACCCATTCTCTTGGCTTTGAGAACAGGCATTCTCAGAAGCTGGAGAAACTTATAGATTGTGTTGGTGGAACAGTTCTTCTTGGTGGCGAGCCATACCTCGAAATCAACGAGGAACATAGGCTTCAAATCGCGGAAGGCGATGTCAGAGACGTGATATTTGTCTCTCAGGAACTCCACCACACGGCGGTAGCAACGCTCATACTTTTCGTATGTCTTCTTGCTTTTCTGGATACCGATGAGCGCCTCGGTCTCTTCGAGAAACTCCTTATATATAGGGAGCAGTGATTCAGCCTTGGCAGTGATGCCCATATAGGCATTCTTGATCATCTCTGCGGTAACGTAGCCGTTTCGCTGTTCGATGTCATAGTAGTGACGGGTGAGCGTGACCTGAAGGTCTGTCAGAATCTTGTTCTGCTCGATAACCTTTGCTGTTCGGCCAATCACTCTGGCACTTTTGACGTCCCAGTTGTCGGGGCTGGTGTAAACGTGAGATGAAAAGGTCTCCTTTTCGCCTCTGACGGAAATGCGGCACATGACCGGACATTCTCCGTTTCTGTTCAGGTGTCCTCTCTTTAGATAATAGAGAATGGACAGCGTGTTTCTTGGTTGTTTCATCTGTCATTTTGTTTTTAGACGTTCAACTCGTGGATTCTGTGTTTTGCAAGTAAAACGCCGTTGTTAAACATTGAGATTTGACAGATTCCTGCCATCGCTTGCCAAAAGTTTGCCAATCGTAAAAAATTGATTATATCTTAAGGAAACGAACTGACTAACAACGCATTCAGCCCATAAAAGTTACCAAAGAGTGACCAATGGCAAGTATCCAAGAGCATCCATCTGTGAATATTGGCAAGGCATTGTCAAGTCAGGCTCATTTATTTAGTTACAAATCAAGCATATACATTCATAAAAGTTACTAACTGGCTACCTAATGGCAAGAATGAGTTACCCAGTAACCATAAATTAGCCTGAAATGGCAAGGTTTTGGCAAGTATATGGCAATATACTTAACTTATTATCAATCAGTTGTGGTCATAAAAGTTACCGATTAGTTACCAAAATGGCTTTTCAAAACTTGGTAACTGTTAAGTAACTTTTCCGGGGTATAAGTCGTGCAATTCAATGGCAAATGGCTGGCAAGAGACACTGCCGGAAGGGCATGAAAAAACCTCAGAACTGTCTGACAGTCTGAGGTTTTAAGGTTTTGCGGACTTTTTTATGATCCGTGGGTTGCGGAAAGACAGGTACTCTACCACATTTTTCCACTTTCTCGCGCTTATTTCTACACCGAAGCATATCACTGATTTATTGTTTTCTTCCATTATTAAAACTTGCATACACTTTCACACAATATCAATTTTCTGCCCCACTTTTTGCCCCACGATTATTTTTAACAGATTCATCACCATCTACCCCAAATTTTTCTATTCGGTTGAAAGCGGTCATAGCGGAACGTCTAACATCATCCGCAATATCAAGGTAAGGCTTCATCGTTGCGTAATCTGAATGACCAGTCCATTTCATCACGATATTGGTAGGAATACCAAGCATGATGGCATTGCAGACAAAAGTACGCCGGGCGCAGTGTGTTGACAGAAGTTCATATTTCTTATACGTCTTGTCATATCGTTTTGTTCCTTTATACCTCGTTATGGTAATTGGCGCATCGATTCCACAAATCTTACCCATCTCTTTAAGGTAATCATTCATCTTCTGATTGGTAATAACCGGCAAAGCCTTGTCATCGGGGAATGGAATATCAGCATACTTATCCAGTATGGCGCGTGAATACCTATTAAGTTCTATCGTCAGAGAGTCATGCGTCTTGATGGTGGTGATATGAATTTCAGTATCCGTGATGTTTGACCGGCGGAGATTATAAACATCGGAATACCTTAAAGACGTAAAACAGCAGAAACAGAAAACATCCCGGACTTGTGAAAGATAGTTTTTTTGACCGAAATCAAAATCATACACTTTCATCAGTTCATCCTTAGTAAGAAAGATGACAGGTTTCTCAGCCGTTTTTAACTTCACTTTCTGATATAGGAAAGGTGAAGCATCGCAATAGCCATGCTCCTGCGCCCATCTCAAGAATACTTTTACAAATGCAATATCATTCTTGATGGTAGTATTGGCAAGACCTTTATTCTTGAAATTGTCAAGAACTTTCCCAAAATGCTCAATGAAAAGATTGACTCCACCTTTAATAATGTCATTCAATGATAATTTAGGCGATATACTGCGAAGATGTTTTCTTATGGTTCTACATTTTACCAGAGTTCCCTCACTCCATCGTCCGCTTGTAGTACCATCCTTAATAAATTCATCATATATCTTAAAGAGCGGTTCATCGGCAGGATTAGCTTCCTTTTCTTTTTCAATGTATTTTTCAGGATTAACCTGTCTGTCGTATGCTTCCGAAAACTCTTCTTTTGTTGGTATGTGGTCAGCTTCTTCAAAACGCATAAAGATGGAGTTAATCAAATCCTCCATATCTTGTAGGTCTTTGTTTATAACTGATGCCGGTGTCTTATTCTTTCCATGTGTGCTTTTCGCCTTGCAGCGTTGTATTGATTTCTCCCAGTTATCAGGATTGACATTGTGATTTACACTCAAGCGCACACGTTGACCCTGCCAGACGATAACACACCTTACGCGACCCTCCGGCTTCTTATTCTTCTTTTCCGCTGTTTCCGGTTTCTTCTTTACTTCTACACCAAAAGATATACTACGCTTGATTGCTATCATAGACCTTACACCTTATTTATATCATTCGCCTGTGGATAGATGTAGCCAAGCACGTAAAACATCCTGCTGACCGAATCAATGGGGATTTCAAAAGGCTCATAAATCATTTTCCCGTCCGGATATGTAGCACAGTTTGAAGAATACAAAGCGATGTGAGCATTATCCTTTCCTTTCTGCAACCTTTTTACTGTAACAAATTCATTAGTTTCTATAAGGTAGTTATTGCCCGGTATTAACAACTTCATATCCATTACGCGCTTCATAACAAGTATGCAGCCTACTGGATACTCAGCCATGCTATCACTTGTATTCCTAATAGCTATTTCCGCTTTGGGAAAACAAGACCCCACATTTATATAGTCTGGAGAAGATTTGCTATCGGTTATTTCTTCAACCGAATTGAACATTGCAATCATCCCCTCTGCTTCTTTATGCGTCATCGGCCCACTCTCAAACATTAGCCATTCCTTGCGTATCTCAGGAAATGCCTCAATAATCTTGTTGGCAAGTTTCATGCTTATACCATGTCGGCCTCCCCGGATGTCTGTAAAAGTTTGCGCAGAAGCAATCCCCACTTTATCTGCAAGGTCTTTCCACGTTAATCCGGTCATTTGCTGGATTTCGATAAGTTTTTCTCCGTCAGTCATAATGTTAACGATTGTTAAATACTGATTTTACTATTGCTTCAATCAGTATTTTGTTGTACTTTTGCAGTGTCAATACTGATTAACTACTTAATCAATCAATGTAAAAACAATGATTAAATACTTAATCGGCATTACAGATGCAAAGTTAATACTTATTTTTGAAATAAGCCAAATGGAACAGAGAAAAATTAAGCGTGGCGACCGATTGCAAGTTGCTCTTTTAGAGTTGAATGTGGGGGAATCAGTAAAAGTACCTTACCGGCACTATTCTGAAAACTCTATACGGTCAACTGTAACGCAACTCAAGAAAGGCAGCGAAGACCCTATTGGGTATGATATAGATGCGCGGTCTAACGTAGCCGCCATTATAACACGTACTCAGTAATTATGGAAAATGTAGGAACATTTACTATTGGTCTTGACACCCCTATTCATCTGCTGACACCCCGACAATTATTTGAAATGTTGGGCGAATGGCAAGCAAAGACAAAACAAGTAGAAGAAAAACCCCAGAAGCCTGAGCGATGGTATGCAAATAGCATTGGTGAACTTGCTGAAATCCTCGGAACATCGGAATCAACAGTCTATCGTATGAAAGCAAACGGAGTGCTTGATGACTGCATCAGCCAATATGGGCGATGGATGATGATAGATGTAAACAAGGTGTTTGAGAAGTTCAAGCTATCCAACAGGCGTAGGAAAAAGAAATAGGATGAGCCAAGAGAGGCAGTCCTTTGGCGAAAGCCATAAACATCAACATTCTAACGCCCGGTTTATGCAAGCAGCCGGGCAACTTGAAGACATAGCGAAAATTGGTAGGCGCATCACTTATTCAACATAAAGCCCGTAGTCGGGAGGTGCCGAGTGGATAAGGAAGTATGGTAGGCGATACAATGTGGGTTCGACTCCCACTGTCTTCACTAATGCAAGGCCGGAAGCAGTAAGACGGCATTAAAAAACATTCTTCATTATGATAGAAGAAATTCAGGGATATGAGGTCGCCCGTCTGAATGACCCTACGCCAGCGCAGTTGGTTGAAACCATCGACCATTCGGAACGCGCAAACATTGATATGCAGGTAGCAACTGCGCATCAGTATCCACGAAGCATCAGCCGTTGCGTGAACAATTCTATCGCCATAGCAACGATGGATATGGAAACGGCACAGTCGTGCGGATATGCTCTCCCCCGTGGTGGCAAACCTATTACCGGCCCATCGGTGCATCTTGCAAAAATTATCGCACAGCAATACGGCAATATGCGAGCCGAGGCGCGTGTGGTTAATGTGACCGCGACACAGGTCGTTTCACGCGGCACCGCTTGGGATTTGGAAAACAACTATGCCGTAGCCTTTGAGGTGCGTAGGTCTATCCTTACTTCAAAAGGTGGTCGTTTTTCGGAAGACATGATAACCGTTACTGGCAATGCGGCAAATGCAATCGCTTTTCGTAATGCGATTTTCACCCTTGTACCTAAAGCTATCACCGACAAGGTGTATAAGGCAGCGCAGAATCTTATCACGGGTGATTTATCTGACGAGGAAAAACTCGTCAAGCGTCGCGCAGGTGCAATCAAGCATTTCAATGATATGTACGGCATATCAGAGGAAGAGGTTGTCAAGTTGTGTGGCAAGCATACCATCAATCAGATTCAGGCAAATGAAATTGCCCTATTGCTTGGAATCGTTCAGTCACTCAAAGACGGTGATACAACCATTGAAGAGGTGATGGCTCCTATTCGGAATAGCAAGGAAGCAAAATCAAGCAAGCTCAACGACATTGCCAGCCGTGCAGCCAAAGGCAAAAACAAGCAATCTGCCCCGGCTGAATCAGAACAGCCGCAGAACGCCCCCACTGAACACGTAGATGAAGAAACGGGCGAAGTGAAAGAAGATGGCATTTTCTCAGCACCCAACCCTGAAATTTAAGTATCATGGCAAATATAAACTTTAATCAGGAACAGCGCAGTTTGGACTGGTACCGCGCTCGCTTAGGCTACATTACCGGTAGTCAGGTAGGTTCGCTTATGAAAAGCGGACGTGCAAAGGATAAGGTTTTCAGTGAAACCGCTCTGACATACCTTTATCAACTTGCAGGGGAACGCTCCCTTAATCCCGAAATCGTGAAAGATGACAATATGTTTTCTTTCTACATCGACACCACCACATCAACCTCTAAGGCTATGCGCTTCGGCACTGAGCAGGAGGAACACGCCCGAAACACATATATACAAATCACCGGGCGCGAAGTCAAGGAGGTGGGTCTTTGCAAGCATCCCAAAATCCCATTTTTGGCTTCATCGCCTGACGGAATTACAAGCGATAAAAACGAGGTGGGTTGTGTAGAAATCAAATGCCCCACATTGTCAACTTATAGCAAATATGTTGCTGAAATCCACGATAACGAATCACTGAAAAAAGTCAATCCTGACTATTTCTACCAGTGCCAGAACCACATGGCTTGCACCAACACCTCTTTTTGCGACTTCATTGCCTTTTGTCCTTTTGTGGAGAATCCTATCCACATTGTACGCATCACACGCGATAATGACGAAATCGCCCTCATTGAGGAACGTGTCGCACTTGCAGAAGACGTAATCAAAGCAAACTATTCACAACTTAATCCCCAAAGAGCATAATCATGGCAGATAACAACACTTTTCTTACGGGCAGCATTTGTCTTACTGACATACCCGTAAGCCAGATGAAAAAAGTAATGTGCAAAGACGGTAAGGAACGTGTGTTTCTTAATGTCGCAATCTTCGCAAAGAAGCAGCCTCAGACTTTTGGCGACCGCACATATACCCACTTTATATCCTGCGCACCTAAGAAAGAGGAGCGCATAGAGGGTGAAAACTACATCATGGGCGACCTTGAAACAAGGTCATCCAAACCTCAGACACCGACAACGGAAGACGTTGCAAATGCTCCCAGCTTCGCACCAAACGAAAAACCAGACCTACCATTCTAAGAATCACTTTCACTCGGCTATATCGTGGCAAACCCACGGTATAGCCATAAATAAACATAGAATGAACTCAGCTTTATTAACTGATGGCTATAAATTAGACCATCGCAGACAATATCCGGCAGGAACGGAATATGTCTATTCAAACTGGACTCCACGCAGTAACGAGTATCTCAAGGAAGCCGAAGATGGTGCAGTGGTGTTCGGTATTCAGTATTTCATCAAGAAATATCTGATAGAGAACTTCAATCGCCACTTCTTTAACAAGCCGGAAGATGAGGCAGTCGCATCATTCAAACGCCGCATCGATACATTTCTTGGCAAGAATGAGGTCGGCAAGGAACATATAAGGGAGCTTCATAAACTTGGCTATCTGCCTATCAAGATGAAATCACTCCCGGAGGGTTCTATATGCCCCATTCGTGTGCCGATGGTCACAGTTATCAACACAAACCCCAAATTCTTCTGGCTTACCAATTATTTGGAAACCATCATGTCTTGTGAGTTCTGGCTCCCAATGACATCAGCCACTATCGCCCGTATCTACCGCAAGGAACTTGAACGTCATGCCGAAAAGACCGGCTTCACACCTGACGTTAATCTTGGTTTTCTGTGCCACGATTTTTCAATGCGTGGAATGGCAGGTCTTGAAGCCGCTATTACAAGCGGTATGGGTCATCTGACATCATTCGTAGGCAGTGAAACACTCCCGGCTATTGATGCGGTAGAAGAATACTACAACGCAGATGCGGAAAAGGAAATCATCGCAATGACTGTACCAGCATCGGAACATAGCGTTATGTGTGCCGGTGGCAAAGATGATGAAATCGGCACATTCAAAAGGTTTCTTACTGAAATCTATCCCACAGGCTTTTGCAGCATCGTAAGCGACACATGGGATTTATGGCAAGTCGTTACTGACTTCTTGCCACGCCTCAAGGACATCATAATGAATCGGGATGGTCGTTTGGTCGTTCGCCCCGACAGTGGAAACCCAGTAGATATTATCTGTGGTGTCAATCCGGAAGACTGCGTTGAAATCAATGGTAAAGAGTACCATATCCCCGGTGTAATGAGGGATGCGCAGTATTCTGAATCAATTCAAGATGCTATCAGATGCTATCCTAATGACCCTGTTTATATGGCGATGGAAGTATCACCTGCTGAAAAGAAAGGTGTGTATGAACTTCTGTGGGATATATTCGGTGGAATTACCAACGAAAAGGGTTACAAAGTCCTTGATACCCACATCGGAGTCATCTATGGGGACAGCATCACTATCGAACGTCAGAAAGAAATCTATCGCAGACTTGAAGCAAAAGGTTTTGCAGCCACAAATCTCGTTTTGGGAATTGGCTCTTATACCTATCAATATCGCACCCGTGATAGCCTCGGCTTCGCTATGAAAGCAACATGGTGTCAAGTGAATGGCGAACCGCGAGAAATCTTCAAATCGCCCAAAACTGATAGTGGAATGAAGAAGTCACTCAAGGGGCTTATCCGCGTTGACAAGGACGAAAACGGCAAATTCTATGCTACCGATTGTGTAAGCAAAGAACAGGAAGCAGGTGGTTGCCTTGAAACCGTCTTTGAAGACGGAAAGCTCGTAAAAGAAGTTTCATTTTCAGAAATCCGTGAAAGACTATGTTAATAGATGGTATGCAGGTAATCAACATTACCAATCAGACCGGGTGTAAAATCACCACATTTCCCGATGGGGAAAAGCACGTCACAGTTGATGAACTGAACCGCAGAATCCCAGTGTCAATCTTTTGCCGTATAGCTTGTGCAGATGACCTTTTCTGCCTTATGCAAGTTGCTGATGTTGTCAAGCGTCAGGAAATGATTATTGACAACCTTTTCATTGGCTACCTTATGACAATGAGATGCGACCGCCTATTTGACATCAACCGCCCGTTTTCGCTTAAACTGGTTGCGAACATCATCAATGATATAGGCGCAAAGCGTGTAAACATCGTGGAACCTCATTCAATGGCTTCTATGCTACTTATAAAGGATTCTGTCGGCATCCTTTCTACCGCTGAGTTCTTTATCAGAGAGATTCGTAATTCAAAGGAAAGGAATCTTGATGTAGTGCCGGTTCTACCTGACAGCGGTGCAGTAAGCCGATACCGGTTAATGATGCCCTATGTAGTTTGCAACAAAGAGCGTGACCCGGAAACAGGTAAACTACTGTCATTTTCTGTAAACGCAGGGGATGTGGATTGCAAAAACAAAGATTTGGTTCTGCTTGATGACCTTTGCGATGGTGGCGGAACTTTTGTAGGTCTTGCACCTAAACTCCGCGAACTTGCCCCGAAATCCTTATCGCTTCTTGTTACCCACGCTATTCAGCTTGAGGGTATCAAGAAAGTTGCCGAAGCCTATGATAATGTGTTTATCACTAACTCCTACAAGGAGTGGGAAGATGAGCCATTACCCGAAAATGTAACCGTCTTTAAGGTCTTCAAATGAAAGGATTCTTTAGAAGATGGAAACGTAAAAAGTCAGAAGCACCTGCCAATCCTAAACCAGTTGCTCAATTCAGTGTGACCATTTATAAGGATTGTGCCGAATTTCACATTGATGGTGACGAGGTTAAGATTGGTAGTGCGCTTGTGACTCTCCTACTGAATAATCAGTATGCCCACAAGATTATTATTAACTCTGTCATTTCAGCGGAAAAGGAGCGTGAAAGACAACGTGCCTATGCTGAAATGATGGCAATAAATCTGAACTAATATGTTTTTTGAAGCAAAAATCAAAGTAGAAAAGACCCTTGATAGTGGTGAAGTAAAGGAAGTTACGGAGCATTTCATTCTGGATGCAGAACTGTTTGGCGAAGCGGAAAAGATTATGTTTGAGGAGTATCCCAATCATAAGGTTGATGTTTTTGCCATCTACCGTAGCAAAATCCGGGAAATAATCAATCAGAAAGAAGATGACAAGCCTTTCTTCAAGGCTACCGTTATAGACATCTTTACAGATGAAGTGACCGGCAAGGAAAAGGAAACGAAATATGAAATCCTTGTATGCGCTGAGAGCGTGGCAGAAGCGACCGCCATAACCAATGAATATCTCAAGCAAGGATATGACCTGCGTCTGGACGAAATCAAGCGTGTTAAAATCGTCGATTATATCCAATATAAGCCGGCAGCATAATCAGTCATCGCCATGAACCCAAGTCAATCCGAAATAGGTTGGATACGCCTTTATCGTAAGATAACGGAATGGCGATGGTATGGTGTGCCTAATATGATGGCTGTGTTCATCCATCTACTTATCAGCGCGAACCACAAAGACGGATATTGCTACGGATTTGAGGTTAAGAGGGGTCAGCTTCTGACCTCTCAAGCTAAGATAATGGAACGGATAGACATCAAGCGTGGTGCATTACGTGAATGTTTGGATAAGTTAGTGGCATCAGGTGAAATCGTCATTGTTACAACCAACAAACATTCACTAATAACTATTTGCAATTATGATAGTTATCAAGGCGGTGAGGACAATTACAACCAACAAACCGCCAACAAACCGCCAACAGAAAACCGTCAGACCGTACCTCAAGACATACCTCAATCCGACCCTCCAACCGCCACAAACAATAATAATAAGAATAAAAAGAATGATAAGAATGAAAGAATGGAAGAAGAGGAAAAAGAGAGTAAAACTCTCCAAAAGGCGAAAGAAGATTTTGATGCTTTTCGCAAAGCATATCCCGGCACTAAGCGAGGATTGACTACGGAATTTGAAAATTTCAAGCGAAAACATAAAGACTGGCGCGATGTAATCCCGCTTCTGCTCCCTGCGGCTAAGGCGTATGCTGAACAGACAAGGGGAACACCAAAAGAATATATCAAGCATCTCCAGACGTGGATAAATAACCGCTGCTGGGAAACCGAATATCAACCCAATAAACAACCCATCTATGGAATCAATAGACCTTATCAACCAAATGGTGTATCTCCAGCCGACAATGGCCTCAAGATGCCAGACGGAAGTCAAATCCACTAAGGCGTTGTTTCTTGACTGCATAAAGTCATATTGCAAGGATTTCGTTGTGGATGACAGAAACAAGCAAGTCGTTACCGACCTCTTTCATTGGTGCATCCGTGATAAGAAAGGCGCATATAATCCTGAAAAGGGATTGTGGATATATGGCAATATCGGTACAGGCAAAAGCACCCTGATGAAAGCCATCCTGCTATTCGTCACAAAGTATTGGCTTCGGGATAGCGGTGAGGGTGTAAAGCCTAAATGGGTTAATGTACCAACATTCTGTGGAACATACGCCACTGACGGATTTTCGGTGTTTGATTCAATCCCTATGGGTTTTGATGAATTGGGTACTGAAATAGCCCCTACAAACCACGTAGGCAATAAACTGAACGTTGTGGCGCATCTGATAAATACTATCTACGACAACAGAAGTGACATCCCTAAAATTATAACTACCAACAGTTCATTATCCGGAATACTCAGTCTTTATGGCCCAAGAACAGTTGACCGAGTGGCACAACTTTTCAATCTTGTGGAACTGAAAGGAATGTCAAGGCGTGGCACTGAGGATATTTGGAAAATGATTCAAAAAGAACAAAACAAAGACAAGGAGTAACAATCTCTATGAAATCTTATAGCGACTTTGGTATAGACATCCCATCTGGACGCAATAGCGGCAAGATAAAAATGATATGCCCTAAATGCCATGAGCAACGGAAGAATAAGCGAGATAAAAGTTTATCCGTTGACTTGGATAAGGGCGTATGGCACTGCCATTATTGTAGCTGGAGCGGAACTATTCACGTTGGTGAAAGGTCGCATGATGCTCCGAAGAAAGAATACCGCAGACCAACACCACGCCCCATCACCACACTTTCACGCAAATTAGTTGATTGGTTCAATAGTCGTGGTATTTCGGAAAGCACCCTCAAGAAAATGAAAATAAATGAGGGTGAACATTTCATGCCTCAGAAAGGTAAGAAGATGAATACCGTACAATTCAACTATTATCTGAATGGCGAACTTATCAACGTTAAGTATCGCACAGGGCAAAAGGATTTTATGCTTGAAAGCGGTGCGGAACTGATACCTTACAATCTTGATGCCATCACCGGTGAAAGCGAGTGCATTATCACTGAGGGCGAGATGGATTGCCTTTCATTCGTGGAAATCGGAAAGGCAAATTGCATAAGCGTACCCAATGGAGCGAATAGTAATCTATCATATCTTGATGACTTCATTGATGGATGGTTTGAAGATAAGGAAACAATCTATATAGCCTCAGATACCGATACTAAAGGACTGCAACTTCGCGATGAACTTATTCGTAGATTTGGTGCAGAACGATGCCGAGTGATAACTTATGGCGATGATTGTAAGGATGCCAACGAACATCTACAAAAATACGGTAAGGAAAGTCTTGAGAAGTGTCTTCGTGATGCAAAGGAAGTAAAGGTAGATGGAGTATTCTCGCTGAATGATTACGAGGAGGAACTTGACTCAATCTATAAAAATGGTCTGAAAAAGGGTTTTCTTGTAGGTCATCCCAATCTTGATGCTTTAATCAGCTTTGAAACCAAGCGACTCGCTATCGTGACCGGCATACCGGGTAGCGGTAAATCGGAATTTATCGACGAGATGTGTGTGCGTCTGAATATTCTTTACGATTTCAAGGTCGGTTTCTTCTCACCGGAGAATATGCCGATGGAATATCATGCCGTCAAATTGATTGAAAAGTTATGTGGAAAGAAACTGCAAGCCTATTCTAACAGTGATGAGAATATCACTCTAGACCAGTACTCAAATGCCAAGTCTTATTATCGGGATAACTTCTTTCATGTTATGCCGGAAGACGGATATACAATAGACAACATTCTGGCAAAGGCTAAATATCTTGTAAGACGCAGGGGCATAAGAATCTTCGTTCTTGACCCATTCAACCGAATAGAGCATGAGCAATCCAGCCGCGAATCGGAAACCCAATACATATCACGGGTTCTTGACCGGATGTCATCTTTCGCAATCCAGAACGACATTCTTTTTGTGTTGATGGCACACCCCACAAAAGTGCGCAAGGATAACGGAAACGGTGGAATCCCTACTATGTATGACATCAATGGTTCGGCTAACTTTTTCAACAAGGCTGATTATGGTATCATTGTGCATCGCGAGCGTGATGAAAGTAAGAACTACACGCTTGTAAGGGTGGAAAAGGTAAAGTTCAGACATCTCGGTCAGCCGGGTGATGCTACTTTCAAGTTCAACGTCATCAATGGTAGATATATACCGTGGAAGCAAAGCGATGGTATAGTCGTGAATTTCAAAGCTGATATGGTAGATATGATAAAGCAGAAGCAGAATGATGAAATCACCATACCTCAGACTCAGATAGAATTGCCGTGGAATAATCTGCCAAGTTCGCCACCATTAACACCTTTCTCCCAGACAACATATAATCCTGACCCGGATTTCCCATTTGGGCCGACTGACCCAGATGAACCATTACCATTCTAAATCAAAAACAAATGAAAGATATAGAACTTTTTAATGACCATTTTCAGAACTTCAAGGGTTATGGCATACCCAAAGCGCAGTTAATCATTGCAGATGTGCCATACAATCTTGGAAACAACGCATACGCCTCTAATCCGAAATGGTATAAGGATGGGGATAACAAGAATGGTGAAAGTGAATTAGCTGGTAAGCAATTCTTTGATACCGATAAGGATTTTCGCCCGGCTGAGTTCATGCACTTTTGTTCGCAAATGCTTGTAAAAGAGCCAAAGGAAACCGGGAAAGCACCTTGCATGATTATCTTTTGTGCGTTCAATCAGCAGATGTATTTCATTGAATTAGGGGAACGCTACGGTTTCAAGAATTATATACCATTGGTTTTTCGTAAGAACTATTCGCCACAAGTACTCAAGGCAAATATGAAGATTGTCGGTAATTGTGAGTATGGCATTTTGCTTTATCGTGATAAACTCCCCAAATTCAACAATGATGGGCGAATGGTTTTCAACTGCATGGATTGTCCGCGTGATACGAAGACACCAAAAATTCATCCTACGCAGAAATCAGTGCCGTTGCTTGAGCAACTTATCCGTATCTTCACAGACCCCGGCGATGTTGTCATTGACCCGTGCGCCGGCAGTGGAACTACATTGCTCGCAGCCCGAATGTGTGGACGTAGGGCTTACGGATTTGAAATAAAGAAGAATTTTCATGCGGATGCAATCAATCTTCTGAACACCTATAACCCTCCTTTGTCGATGTTTGATGTTGCCGACTTGGACGCGAAAAGGGCAAAAGGAAAACAACATAAACAATCAACACTCTTTCAGGATGAACCCCAAAAGTAACATCATTCTTGGCGATAGCTTTGAATTACTGAAATCGATGGCAGACAAAAGCGTTGACCTTGCCCTATGTGATTGCCCTTACGGAATCGACATTTGCTCAAGTGGCAGATTGATTAAGGAAAAAGGCCGACAATATAAGGCTTGGGATAAACAAGCCCCATCAACGGAATTTTTTCAAGAGCTTTTAAGAGTCAGCAAGAACGCCATCATTTTCGGTGCAAACCATTTCATTGAACGTATCCCCATCAATTCAAAATGCTGGATTGTGTGGGATAAGGAACAGCCGGAAGCACTGTCTTTCGCTATGTGTGAACTTGCGTTGACAACCTTTGACCGCTCCGCAAAGATATTCAGATATAGCGCAGCACGTCAGAACGTAAAGGAAACTCGCATACATCCGACCCAAAAGCCGGTAGCATTATATGGCTGGATATTCAGAAACTTTGCAAACCCCGGTGATTTAATACTTGACACCCATTTAGGCAGTGGAAGCAGTCGTATCGCTGCCTATCAGATGGGATTGGATTTCATCGGTTGTGAAATTGACCCTGAATATTTTTCAGCGCAAGAAGATAGATTCAAGCAGGAATGTATGGGCGTAACCCGTAGGGGAGATAAGATATTCACCCAATATAACCTTTTCAACGAAGACCAAAATGGAGAAGATAACAGTATTTGAAGCCTTTGCCGGATATGGCAGTCAGTCTATGGCATTGGAAAAACTCAAACAAGACATAGGACTGGATTATGAAGTCGTAGGCATCAGCGAGATAGACCCAACCGCCATCAAAGCCTATTATGCAGCGCGTGACCCTGAACTTACCTCGCGTTGTGATACGGTTTTTGACTTGGAAAATGTAATCCGGGGGGGGTATCAACCACCGAAAGAACTTGTAGAAAAGTATCCCAACTATGGGGATATTACACTTATAAACTGGGAGGAAGTCCCGGATTTCAATCTTTTTACCTATTCATTTCCCTGCACCGACATCAGCAATGCCGGGTTGCAGAAAGGACTTGCCGAGGGGTCTGGAACCCGTTCATCACTTCTATGGGAGTGCGCAAGGGCAATAGAATTGAAACGCCCCAAATATCTCTTGATGGAAAACGTCAAGGCACTCGTCAGCGACAAATTTATGCCCGATTTCAAGAAATGGGCAAAATACTTGGAAAACCTCGGTTATTCAAATCACTATCAGGTACTGAACGCAAAAGATTATGGTGTGCCGCAGAACCGCGAGCGCGTCTTTATGGTCAGTATCTTAGGCGAAGCCATATACTATTTCCCCAAACCATTCAAGTTAGACCGCCGCCTCAAGCACGTATTGGAAACAGACGTGGATGAGAGCTACTATCTGTCTGATGAAAAGATTCAGGCAATAATCGACCATTGCGAGCGCAAGCAAGCAGAGGGTTGTGGCTTCAAGACGAACTTCCAAACCGGGGGTATTGCGGAACAATCACAGGCAATTATGGGCAACGAGAAACTGACACTTACATCAGAGAATGAAGATGGGATTATCGTTGTGGGTAAAATGAACAATTCACAGGACGGAAAAATCGTGGATGCAGATGGCATAGCACCGACACATACAAGCGGACACGGAAACTGCCCTAAAGTATTAGTAAATACCCCACCCAAAACAATTTGTCTGAACTCAAAGGATGAAACAGGAAAACAACCGAGTATCCATGACCGGGTATATGACAGTAATGGAATAGCAACCGCACTGACTACCGGGTGGCATCCTTGTGTTACCGAATACCCAAACAATCAAGATAATGATTAAAAATCGCCATTTACCCCCCCCGAAATAGTCTTGATAGGTAATATAATGCCGTCAGGACATCGTGCCGGAAACGTATTTGACCCTAATGGAATATCTCCAACCATTATGGATAATCATGGCTACCCGGCTTTCGTGATAGAAAAAATTAAAAATGAAGATATGAATCAGCTCATTCAAGTTGCACAGATTTATGACAAGGAAAAGAATCCCACCAATGGCAGGGTTTATGACCCTTGTGGTATATCGCCAACACTGACAACTCCGACTGGAGGTAATTCGATGCCGCTGATAATGACAATGGAAGAAAACGTAATGAACTCACGCCTGAAAGAAATGCTTGAAGATGGTCAAATCCCATTTATGGATGGTCTTTGGATTGATACCTACAACAAGGGTGTTAATCCAAACGTAGCCGGAACACTCAGAACGACCATTGATAGCGCAAATATGCACTATGTTATGGAACAGATACCTTTCAACACAGCCGACAACGGATTAGCCTATACAATCACTACTCGTTATGGCGCGATGTGCGCGAGCAATCTGATTGATGGAAATTTCCCTATGACCGGCATCTTAACAATCGACAATCCAACAGAAGAAATGAAACGACAAATTGAAGACGGAATCCTTAACTTTGACAAAGGTATGCCGAAACAGTCAACTGCTAAGTCTTGTGCAATGCGAAGACGTGGCACTGAGGGTGCTTATCGTCAAGAAGTGGAAATTGGCGATGATGTAGCCAACGCCCTCACCACCGTTCAGAAAGACTCTATGATTCTTGAGGGCGAAGACCCATCAATCATCAGCCTTATGTCTTGGAATAGACCCGGCGGCGACGTAGGCGACGTTTCGCCGGCAATTACCACAAGCGCATGGGAACAGAACAACTTCGTAAAACTCCCGGACGGTGACAGCCCTATGGTTATGGCCGACCCACGGAAGAATTACGGCAGATTACAGCCATCGGCTGAATCCTCGCCCACGCTTCTCAGCACTGACTACAAATCGCCCCATCTTGTAGTGGAAAGAGGCGACGGTGAACTTGATATGTCTGACCCAGAAACGCGCATCATCAAGCGAGCCGCAGACCATGTGGCGCAGGAGTACGGAACGCAGACGCGCTTTCGCATACGCAAGCTGACCCCACGCGAGTGCTACCGCCTTATGGACGTGCCGGAAGAATATATCGACCGCCTGTTAGCGTCTGGCATATCCAAATCCCAACACTACAAACTGGCGGGAAATTCTATCGTGGTATCATGTCTTTATCACATCTTCAAGAATTTATTTACCAATGAAATCCCAGTTAATCAACAGCTATCCCTTTTCTGATATGCTTGACGGCATAAAGCTCCCAGAATCGGTCATTGCCGAAATGGAAAAGCGAGGGATAAGTGCAAACCCCATACCCATAAAGCCGATGATTGACACCGGCATCCACTTCAAGAAGCGCGAACCAATGCGCGAGCGTGAGTTATCTACGGAAGAATTTCTGAATCTTTTTGAACGTCAGGAATCCTTGAGAATGGCATACATCCCTCATTTCATAACCCAATGCGTAGTCTATTATCTGGACTTGCTTGTAGCGTATGCAAGGGATAACCGACTTTCTGATTACAAGAAGCAGACACGTAGGCTAAGGGAAATAAAAGAAGAATATCTCACGGCACTCAAACATGAAATGCCGACTCATGTTTTTCAGAAGTTTCTTGACCAGCGCGATGAATACCTTGCAAGTTGTGGAGCTAATCTGAATTTGATGTATTTCACGTTCGGAAACCAGATTCTCAAGTATCACGGGCGCATTGAACACGAAAGTATCTTCTGCTATGCCAATATCATAGTCGCTTTCATAGACTATGTAGAAGACTTTGACCGACAGGTTAACAAGCGAATTGCTGAAAAACTTGGGATGCCTTGTCGGAATCATGGGGATGCAAGACTGACAGCTATCAAAAGTGTTTGTATGGCTATCAAGAATCAGTATCCCATAAAACCTAACGAGCAGACTAACCTCTGTGTAAACGTGATGGCAAATAAAGCCAGCGCAATGATAAATGATATGTTATAAACAACCCCATCATCAACAATATGGAAAAAACCATTATTGACATCATCGACAAGAAAGCCCAACGTCAATACCGTGGTATGACGGAAACAAAGCGTAAGGCTTACCTGGCAATGCTCTACGCAGGTACCCAGATAACCCAGAATGGGTGTTCAGTAAGGGATATTGCTCCTGAAATTGGATATTCTGAAAGCGGAACATCCAAACTTGTGCAGAAGTGGATAGAGCTTATGGAGAAAGGTGACATTACAGTAAATCTGATTATCACTGCTATTCATAAGTTACCGAGGAATAAGCGATTTCAACTTAAATCTGTGGAAAAAGTGGAAGATGCCCCCAAAAAGCCAATCGTGGCCGTCAAGGAAGAGCCGCAGATAGTTGAAAAGGTCATCGTCAAACCATCTAAGCCACGAGTTAAGAAAGTCCTCGGTTTTCTTATCACTCCAGAAGATGAAATGCGTGAAAGAGCTGCAATCAGAGCATCCATACTTTACTTTCAGAATTACGGAAAAGGCAGAGAACCACGTCTGAATGGTGAATACTATACACCCGGCACCAATCCAGATGATGCGCCAAAAGATGATAGTAAATGGTTGCCCCTTGATACAGCCGCCCTTTACTGTGGTTGTAAAGAGGAAGTTATCAATAGAGCCGGTCAGAATGGCATCATTGCAAGGCGTGTATATAGAAGCACCTCCAATCGTAAATACTACGAATATAAGATAGATGATTTAGACCAGTTTATACGTGACAATCATCTTCTTTAAGCCGTGAATAAAAGTGTCAGGTCAAAAGATCTTAAAGAGTGAATAAGAGTTAAAAGTTTTATTCGCTCGGCACTTTTATTTGCATAATTAAACTAATTGGTTTAACTTTGTGTTATAAAATATAGTAAATAATTTAATCAAATAATATATGAAGCAAGAGAAACCGCCTCAAGATGGTGTTGAGAAATGGGCTGAATGGCTTGATGCGCAGCCTAAGAAAACACGCCTGAATAATGAGCAAATGGATATTTTCATTGCTATGACAATGAAAGAAAATGATGTTGAAACGGATTCAGACGCATTGAAGCTTGTTGCCCCAAAACAACAAAACTATGCTTCTATGTTCTTCAACAGAGTAAAAGCCTGTCACACCTATACAGTCAGCGTGGCAGTTGCAATCTTTATGTCAACGCTTATCAAGCGACCCGGTGAAGCCGTAATCTATTCTAACTTTCTTCAATATAAAGCCTTTAAGATGGGCAAAAAGAGGATGACGATGCGTGAAATAGCGTTGATATGGGCTTGGGGATTTTTCTCTCAGGAAACCTTGCAACTGGCATGGGATAGACAGAAGTATGCCGGATGTTATGCTTCAAATATGCTTGACTCTTACGAAGCACAGAAATCCATTGAAATCGCAGATTGACTATGGCAAATAAAAAGCATAAAAGGAGAAAGAAAGGTCTATATCAGACCAATAAGGAAGCAAAGGTGCATGAAATAATAGAATGTCCTGTCTGCCATACCAAGTTTGAAAAGATTCAATGGATGCAGGCGTTTTGTTGCAGCCAATGCAAAGACAAGTTTCACAATATGCGATGCAAAGACCGGCACCGCTATTATGAACCAGAGGATGATAACCCATACGATAGTTTTTCAGATGAAGCTATGGATTTGGGAATTGCTGACTTTAATGATGATTAAAATGGATAAGAATCTATCATCACAAATGGCTTTGTCGATTGAGCAAATGCTGGAACTCCAAACGGTCGGTGTTGACATATCGGATACTCGTTTGGCGTGGTGTCCTTTATATAGTCAGGCACATCCAACTACACTTATTGGATATTACCTGATGGATAAAGATATTGCGGAATCCGACATCTGCGCAACCATCTGGCCTACTTATACGCTTGAGGATATAATGCTGAAAATGCCGCTCGCAGAAGTCAGGTATAATGAACTTATGCCGAAAGATAGGAACTGGGTTGCATCGGTATGTATGAAAGACCAACATTTTTTTAATAAGAGCCATGCAGATAAGACTCCTTTAGGGGCTGCGTTTTTGGCTTTGAAATGGATGGCAATAGCATATCCAGAAAAAATCATCATACTGCAAAACGACACCAACAAATGAAGTATTTTAGGATTGTTAAGGAGTCTCCCACTATCTACCGGATAGACCAAAGACATTCGCTTCTATTTGGTCTAATCAAATTTTGGGATAATGGTGCATCAGACCTTTGCCCTAACATCAGATTTGAACGTGGCGTTGATGCTTTACACTATATAATACGAACCTACCCGGATAGTCGTATCACCCTTAAATATACTCATATATATGGCTTCTGAAACAACATCCCCGATAATCGACCCCGTGACTCTGAGCGAGGAACAACGAGATACAATTTCAGCAATGTATTCTACTGAAAAACAACTTGAGTTTTCAGGTGAAACTGAAAATGAGAAGACAGTTGGACGAAGTATTTGTATGACACTTGATGGCTTTTCGGCTATAATTATTTTAACAAAGAAGAATAACAATGGATGTTCAGATACCGGTTATCTATCCCTCAACTCTTACAGAGGAGCAGAGGAAGATAATCAAAGCAATGTTTCATCATTATGAAAAGAGAATAATACATTCTTCAGATGATATGAATGGTTTTATAGCCGAGGGTCATGTAGATGCCTTTCTATGGCTTTTTGGTGAGGATTTTTTTGAAAAAGGAGAATAATATGGAAAATGGTATTCTTTTCAATCGAAAAGACCGCGTAAGGCTCAAGAAATACCGCGATATTATTTGTGACGGTCAGCTTACGGATATTGGGCCGGAAGATATTGGCGAGGTAGTCGCTGATTGTTGGGGTGGATATGTAAAAGTTGATAATCCCCAATTGCCCGTTTTAATGGAATTTCATGTAAGTGAAATTGAACTTGTGGAAAAATACGATAGGAAGACAGCCTTTCTTCGGGATTTACATAATTGCCTTAAAAAACATGGTGCATATTTCAATGCTTATCATAGTGAGGAAGATAGGTTGGTAGTTGAACTACACTGGGTAACTGACTATCTTATTATTGGCCCACAGGACGACATATACATAAATGAGGAATGGATTAACAAAGAACTGAAAGGAAGTTGATATGAATCCATTATCAGAAGAAGCACTTAAATACGCTCATGCCAACGAGAAACCATCTTTTTATGAAGCCTCTATCCGTGGCTACATGGCAGGTTATACAAAGGCTCAGAATGATAATCCCTATCATTGGCGTGACCCTAATAAAGAAAAGCCGGAATGTTGCCCCATCGTAAAATTCACATTTGTCCTTGCTTGTGTCGAAATGAATGGACTTAGCACGACTCAAATCGTGGAATATATTCAGGATAGCGGCAAGGAAAGATGGAGAATATTCAAAGGCGAGTATATAGAGGACGTACCAATCAAGTCAATCAAGGCGTGGATGCCCTTGCCTTATTTTAATGAGAAAGGAATTTGATATGTTTTACGAAGATACCGGGCAATTTACGCCTGAACAGATTAAGTTGGCAAAAGAAATCGCCAGCAGAATCAAGAAGTTGAAAAAATCCGGATGTGCCATTGTTGCACGACAGGATAACTTATATGCCTACATTCATAAGGAATGGGATAATTCTACTTGTGATATGACTCCATATCCACTGAAATATTTGGATTGTGGAAGCATAACCGATGCCGGTGCAGACGATGTAGATTATCTTGAAGAGTGGTATTTGGATAATAACTAAAAAGAAAACTAAACGTCACTGAATATACCACCCTTGAATTTGACGATATAGGGTATGGAGATAAGGAGTTGTGCTTAGGCGTGGAAACAAAAATATTTACAGACAACAAAGATGGCTAATCATACATATCAAAAAGCGCGAGATTGCAAGCATATCGCCCCGATAAACGATAAGTGTATCCACATACATACGCAGGTAAAATATGGTAAAGCAATGGGTTGCCCTCGGATATTTAACACAGGCATAGAATGTCCCAGATTTACCTCTAAAACCAACAAATAATAAAGCAACGAAGATGAAAAAGATTTGTTTCAGCGAACAATATGGTCTTCAACAGTCGGTAATGGAATGGTTGAAAACGCACACCCGGCGCGTTATCCCTAAGTCTATGACCGAAAGGGTTATGAAGTTTCAGCAAGAATATTATGACGCGACTTTAGACCTTTTGAAAGGAAAGGAACTTTACAATCATTATTTCTTCACAGAGAAGATTGAAAAGCCGCCCTTTGAGGTCGGAGAAATCGTGGCTATCGCGCAGAAGTATCAGGACATCTACAACGATGAATGTAATCCCTTACAATTCCCTGATGGTGCCGGATGGAACAATAAGATGTATGTGAAGCCCGGATTGATGCCACATCACATACGCATACTCAATGTTTGGATTGAAAATCTTCAAGATATAACTGATGCAGGATGTATAGCAGAGGGTATCAAGAAGACGGAAAATGGCTATTATGAAATAGGCTTTATGCCAGATAGCCCAACATTCTTCAATTCAAGATTTGCCTATGCTTGGTTGATAGATAAAATATCGGGTAAAGAGACATGGGATAGTAACCCTCTTGTCTTTGCCTATGAATTTGAAAGAATCGACTAAACCTCAAGAATATGAAACCTAAAGCATTTTGTGACCTTGAAGGTCTGCAAGGCGTAAGAAAACGCAAAGTTGATGGCTACTTGATAAAGGAAGCTGATAAGGATTTCATCAAGAATATCCTTGAGAAAGGTGGTGCTTGTGTAGCGGCTGATGATAACGGCTCATTCAATATCTGGAAAACAGATGCCGGAATCCTGAGAGGCGAAGCCATGCGCCGATTGTGCGTCCTTGAAAGCACACAATTCTCAACGTATGAAGAAGCGACTGAGTGGGCTGACGTTTGGTTAGGGCGTATCAAATGATGCAAATCTGAATTTACAATTCGACATTTAAGGGCAAAACAAAAGAAAAATCAGTATAAATCAGTATTTATATTTGATTTTACTTGGCGGAATAAAAGTAAATGATTAAATTTGCAGTGTCAAAATAAACCAAAAACTACTATCAGTTGAAAAAGAAACTATACATATCCCTCCCGATAAGTGGGCGTAATCTTGAGGATGTAAAGCGTAGAGCCAACACCCTCAAGAATGATTTTGTATCGGAAGAGTACGAGGCGGTGACTCCTTTTGACATCTGCCCGGATAGCACCTTGCCATATTCAGAACTGATGGGGCGTGATATTGCAGGTCTTTTGGAATGTGATGCCGTGTTGTTTGATTATGACTGGCAGGAATCAAAGGGTTGCCGCGCTGAACATTCAATAGCCCAAATCTACGGAAAAAGCATCTATACCATCAAGGATGAAAGAATTGTTTCAGATGCCGACAATCGGCTATATAGCATGGAACTTACCAAGCGTCAGCTTGATTTGCTTTCTACTGCTTGTGACTGTCAATCTCGGAATATCTGCGGACAGTTAGATGCCGGATTGGGGGATATTATTGAGGCAGGAATCTAGCGTACATATACGACTGCCGATTTTGATACACGCCATAATATACGGGAAACCGTTGAAATGAAATTATACGAAATCAAGTCGTTGGTATGGGATTTAGGCCCGGGAACAAATATGGGAATCCACTATGATGACAAATCGGATGTTCTTTTTGACATACATCAAGTTATAAGGCATTTCTTATGGAAAATTCGCCCTGAACCTAAGACGAGTTGTTGTCTGAGTGCATCACCGGCACATCAATGGGGAAGTGAACCTTTGGTTATAATCAAAACACTCCCTAACAATGGAAAGTAAGCCAATTTTAATCACTAATGTCAGCACTTCATATTTCTCAGTCGCCCGACATTATGGAGGAGCGACTATTCAAGGCGAATCCTATGTTTATTGTCCTGAAAGAGATATACTGATAAAGCGTGACTGGCTGACAATCTACAAGAAACTCCAATGGGAAGACTTTGTTTCAGCGGTAAAATCCGGAAAGAAACCAAAGTTGCAACCAGCACCGAACCAGAATAAACATAAAATCAAATCATTAACACAATCTTTGTTTGACTGATGAAAATACTTGATAACATCCGTAAATGGCTTAACAATGTCGGTGGCTATCGTATGACTACGGATAAAACATCATATAAGTATCCGGCATATATAGTGGAAGTGCAAGGTCTTCTTTCTTGGCATACCGTCAAGGTTTTTATTAGTGATGATACCGAGTACGCAAAGAATTGTGCGACTGAACTTCTTGAAATGCTTGAGGAGGAAATCATATAATCTTATGGCAGATAATCAACCTATAATACATCAGTTTGCAAACGAGCAATTTCCCCGTCGGCTGTGGATAGTCAAAGATGCTCCTTATTCATGGATTAAGGAACGCTTTGAATATATCGATGGCAGGGATATTGATTCGCATAGCCCGGAAGATGGGAAAGCGGTCACTTATGCTGAGGTCATTCATAAACCATCGCAACAATACGGAATACTTATTGTCATTCTGGATAATGATATGACTGTTTCGGATATGGCACATGAAGCGACCCATTTTGTATTAAGCCTGTATCAAGCAATAGGAGAAGAAATAAGCACCCAACATCAGGAAGTGCCAGCATATCTTATCGGCTATGCTACCGACTGCTTGTATCAGGTTGTCAAGGACGAATATAGACCAATGTTTGATGGAAGTAAAGAATTGCAATAATCCAACAAAGAAACCTAATCACTATCAGATTGGCGATTGGGTTTATGAACGTGGAATAACCGGTGCGCTTTCACCGGCTATGTATATCGTATCAATGCTGAAAGATACATTGTATCTGGAAATTGACCCAGAGCAAGGCGACCCATTTGAGGTTGACCTTGAAGATATTGAACCTATCCCATTGACAAAGGAATGGTTACAATCGCAAGGCATATATGGCAAACGCATAGTCAATACAGATGATGCGATTGAAACGATACCCGGTATCATTACAAAATGGCAACTTAACGATTGGGTTGACATCCACAAATATAAAGATAGTTTCATAGCTAAATTTCATGGCACAGATGATGAATATCTTCACGTTGTTTATCTTCGCTATGTTCACGACCTCCAACATTTCTACCGAATGTTTGGTATCAATAAGGAAGTGGTGTTATGATATGCGATGCTTGCCACGGAAAGGGTTATGTTGATAATCCCCAATACGACCGATATAGCAATGTTGTGGCATACGAGAATGGTATCCCATCAAGAATCAGGTGTAAAAGATGTGGTGGTGAAGGATATTTCGTAGGAAACGTGAAAGAAGCTATTGATATGCTCAAAGCGTCTATCGCAAATCGTAAAGGCTTATCAGTAAAAGAATCAAAGCAATTACTAAGGATATTAAATAATTACAATAATGGAACTCAATGATTATCAGAAAGCAGCCCTTTCAACTGCAATATATCCGAATGATGGTAATATCAGTTATCTCGCACTTGCTATATGCGGTGAAGCCGGTGAACTTGCTGATAAGGTCAAAAAGGTTTTACGTGATAAAGACAGCAATTTTACGGAAACCGATAAACGCGCATTGGCATTGGAACTTGGTGATGTGATGTGGTATGCTGCAAATCTCGCCTATGTTCTTGGCTATGACCTGTCCGAAATAGCACAGATGAATAGAGAAAAGGTAGCAGAGCGCATTGAACGTGGAACACTTCATGGAGATGGAGATTATCGATAATACTTATGGCAGCAGATACACCTTTTTCTATCACGCAGATAGAACTTGCTCTTGCGCAATACTTCAACTATCGCACAAATTTGATAGTACCGAAAGTATCATGGGGTCTTCTCAATCACGAAGCTGACCTATTGATTATGAACAGGACTGGTTATTTGACGGAAATTGAAATTAAAAGAAGTTGGGCTGATTTTCTTGCGGATTTTCGCAAAAGTCATACTCATGATGATTCAAAGGTGTCATGGTTTTATTATGCCGTGCCTGAATCTATCGTTGAAAGGTGTAAGGCAAAGTTGATGGAAATAGACCCCAATAAACGATGGGGATTGATAAGTTACTTTACCGATAGAATGGGTGAATGTTGGCCGAATATCGTTTGGTATCCATCAAACTCTACAAAACACAATCCATCAAAGAAACTATCACTTGAGGAACAATACCAACTTGCGCGACTCGGTGCTATGCGCACATGGCCGCTGAAAAATAAAATAATAAGCAATGGAAAATAAATATGACATCATAGTAAAGAAGCATACCGGTGTGGAACTTGTGCAACTTGCCGCCAGTTTTACATCCGGTCACGAAAGTAAGATAACCCTGAAACGTGCCTACAAAACGGAACACTCCATCATAAGGACACAAATCTTCACGGTGGAATGTTACAATATCCCTCTTTTTGTAAGCACCCATTTCATCCGTCATCATGTGGGTTCACAGCCTTACCAATTAACCTGTCGTATCGACCGCCCCGGCGGTGGTAATCCCCATCTCAAGGAACGTATCGCAGAGGTCAACGAATTGCTCGCAGATGGAAGAATTGAAGAAGCCTGTGATATTCTGAATTGGCTTGCAGAAAATTCAGACCGCTACACAAAGGTGAATCTTCTGCTTTTTGGAAATGCGCAAGCATTTATTGATATGGCAAAACTCCGTCTTTGTACCACTGCTTCACCTGAAACAAGAGAAATCTTTCAGGTTATAAAGTCCAAGATTGCAGAAGTTGACCCCGACTTAGCTCCATTTCTTGTAAAGAAATGTGTTTATCGTGGAGGTATCTGCTGTGAACTTAAATGTTGCGGATACAACAAATCTGATATGTTTCAGAAAGAACTCGCCCAGTATAAATTACTTTTCTCCAATTAGGCTATGGATGACGATGGAATCCAATATATCAAGTTTATGAATGAAGAATGTAGGCTACGTTACCTTATCGATAAGTATAAGGAACATGATAAGAAACGTAATCGGTACATCGCACATCTATTGCGAATGAATGACCAGCAAGCCGAAAAGATAAAACGACTTGAGGCTCTTTCGGAACGTCAGCATGAAGAAATAGATGAGTTGATGGATGCCTACGATGGTGCGAAGCCTTTAATTGCAGACAAGGCACACCGGGCAAACGTCTATGAACTTATCAAAAGGGCAAATGAAGCGAAAAAGAATAGACGGGTGGTGGAAAAGCTCACAACCGAAAATACCCGTCTATCCGAAGAAAACAAAGGTCTGAAAGACCGGGTAAAAGCACTTGAAACAATCATCAAAAATCTACATAATGGAACAAAACAATAATCCCCGTGTCATTGACTTCTCCAATGATTTAGAATCAGTCAATGACGACAAATCTCCGGATGTAAAGGCGTTTAAGAATACCGTTAGCAAAATGACCGACATCTTTATCGCTAAGAACCATGATTATGGCAATTCATTTGGGGAAACTGTGCGCGAGCTTGGTGTTGTTGCCGGCTTCGCTCCTATCATGCACAAGTTCAATCGCCTTAAAAACATCATTAAGGGAAACACTCCCCTTGTAGAGGGCGAAACCATCGAGGATACTCTGCTTGATATGGCAAACTACTGTATCATGCTTAATATGGAAATAAGCCAAAAGTAAATGATATGACCATTCAATATTTCAAGTTATATCTTGCTGGCATCATCTTCGGAATAATTCAGATGAGCGCAGATTTATTAAAGGCTGTCTATGAAACAGATTATTTTATGATAGCTTTTATGGGTCTTATGTTTATCGTGATGATAAGGCTATTGATTTGGGCGATGCGTGAACATAAACGAGAAAGAATGAAATATGGCAATCAATCCCAATCTCATAAATAACCTGCTTGATGTTTTCGCAGAAGCGGAAAAAGTCAGAGAAAAGGGTATTATGCCCGGTCTGAATGAGCAATATAAGCAATTTGGAATAAAGTATTTTGTATCTTACAAGGAGGTGGAACATATCAAAAATATGTTTCACCGGATAGGTAGGTATGATGAATCAGAATCATTGAAACTGCTGAATATTTCACCGGCAGAAAGATATGTCTTTAACCAAAGTCTGAAAGATATGGTAGAGGAAATGGTGATGAAGATGATTCAGGATGGAGTCATTGTTCTTGAGATAAAGGATTCTGATTACGGCAAACCATCATCGGAACTTACATTGACGGTTCGTGTTGTAAATCCCAGACCAACCATAAGGCGCATTGATATTCAAAGAAAAGATAAGGATTAAATAAAGGGCGATTGGATAATACCGACCGCCCTTTATAGTTATGGAAAAGTATGTTTATGTACGATTAGCAGGATTTGGCTCTACGAATTTAAGCATCATGTGGCAGAATGTACGTTGTGCATTCATTCCATAATCAGTGCCTTTACCACGATATATCAGATGATACACATCCGGGCTTTCTTGAGGTACTTGCAACGTGATTTCACCCTTATACATAAGAGCAAGAAAACTATTTTTCTTTTGCAGAAAGTCTTCTTTGGAACTACCGGTAATGGTAAAATCCAGAAGCAACTCACGGGATGCAATCTTTGGATTAGCATCTACAATGATGCGTTTTCCGTGTTCAAGGCGCGACTCGTTTTCGATATTTTCCTTTAATGTCAATGGCTCGGTCAGCGCATCAAGAAAACCATCCCCCATACGCACCCCAAAGGTATCATATACAGAATATTTGTTGATTTTAAGTTCCGGTATTTTATTCATGCTTAGAGATTTTTAGTATTTTTCTTGATTTCAGCAATGTCAGCTTGCATCGTCTGAATAGGCTTGACAATCGCCCCAGTGTTTTCACTGATAGTCTGCAATTCGATGTAGATTTTTGCAAGCTGACGCTCGATGTTATCCTGATGAACGTTGAAACGGCTATATTCCATTGCAATCTGGATAAGTTCATCGGTCATGTCCGCAAGAGTCATTGCAGAAATGTTGTCGGTAGCCTTGATTGATTCCACAGCTTCCTGCATTGCCGTCATCCTGCCAATGATGGCAAGACCCGTATCTTCCGTAATGGTAGTAACACCGGCTTTTGATGCCTCCTGCGAATACGCACTCCCGGCATCCCATCCCATAGCCTTTTTAAGACTATCGCGGTCAGTTATGGCACTATTTACGATGCTGTCCCACTCCTTTTTCAGTTTGGCTTGCTCTTCTTCGGTCAGACCATTGTCATCATTCATAGCATCTGCAAACCCCTCATACCACTTTTTCAAGAGGTCATTATATTTGGAGTTCATAAGGCTATTGATAACGGCCTGCTGCATCATCTTTTCCCAGTTGCTTGCGAAATCTTTAGAATCGGATTCCATATCAAGCAACAGGGATTTGAAGTCATCCTTGACGCTATCAAAAGAAACATCGGTCAACGACTCCCTGAAAGCGGTCTCAAGCTCTTCCAGTTCCTTGTAGTATTCGATGTATTCATCCATGAACTGAGCCGCATCTTTGTAGCCATCATCGGCAAGACCCTTGATTTTGGCGTAAAGGTCAGGTGCGCTCTGTGCAATCTTAGCCATCTGTTCTGACGTGAGTTTCCAGAAGTCACCGGCACTCTGCACGGATTTACCAACAATGGAGGATATGCGCGACCAGTCAGAACCGCTCATTCCTTTGTTGATTTTGTTATTAGACGACTTATGACCACCAACGCCTAAGAAGCCATTTGAATATGCTGCACCAGAACGCTGCATCATTTCTTGGGTATTCTTCATTGACTGCTCAATATCGGCTTTCTGCTGACGATACAAGTCACCCATATCGGCAGTAGCAGCTTCCCTCATTTCCGTAGCAAGGTTATCCACAGCCTTACGAAGAGCCTCATTGGTTGCTGTCAGGCGTTCAATATCTTTTTCAAGATTCTTATCACTTTCACCGTTACCCCACCAATCAAACAGACCACCCATTGTGAAGACTGACTTGAATATTCCGAGAATACCTTTGTATAGGCTTTCTCCAATCTGTTTGAAGATTTCACCAGATAGGATATTGTCGATAATACCGCTTATGGCATTGAATACAGAATCAAGAATGGAAGATATAAGCGTACCCACACCATCCTTGAGGATGTCAAGGATTTTAAGAACTGCGGCAATAATCTGACCGATAAGACCGGCTTTACTAAGACCCTCGGTAAGTTCTGCCGGCATTTCCTTTGCTATCGCGGCACCTGCTTCTGCCATGCCGTCGTTCAGTTCCTTTGTGTCTTTCCCAATATCCTTGAGTGCTTTCAGTCCATCGATGCCTCCTTTAAGTTGGTCAAATGCGCCCCATAGTTCAGCCAACTGTGAAAGACCTGCGCCACTGAGGAACGTATAGATTTCACTGACAGGTTGCATCACATTCTTAGCGGTCATTGATAATAGTGTGCCACTGCTTTGAACCTGATTCTGTGCCTCCTGCATAGCCTGATTGTTTGCAACGACAGTGGCGGCATAATTATCCATCGCTGCTTGAGCGGCTTCAACGGCATCGGTATATTCTTTCAACTGAGCCGGAGTTGTATCTGCATTATTTCTTGCCTTTTCAAGATTGATGTCAGCCGTATTCTTAGCCTCGGTCAACTTTGCAAGTTCCTCGTTTACCCTTGTATCGTTTTCAGTCGCAACCCTTAATTCATTAAGGGCGTTCTGATAGTCTGCAAGGGCAGAAGAAAGGTCTTTCCATGATTCAGTTGTGCCGAGTTGGGTACGAAGATTCTTCATCGCATTGATAACCGTCTGCTGATTGTCAGCTCCGGACTTTCTGAAAGCATCTGACTTGACATATTCCTGCAACTGCTTATAGAGTGGCTCAAGCTGACCACGCATAATGACACCGACATTATCAAAGACTGAATACCAATCAATCTTACTGGTCATAGCCTTTGATTCAAGATTTCTTATTTCCGTGTCGCGTTGGGCCGTAAGAGTCAATTCTTCACCCTTATTCTGGGCATTGCGAATCTTTTCAGCATATTCTTCTGCAATGGCAAGCTTCTTCTGCTGAAATGTTCCATACTCCCTAAGATAATCACGCATCGCAGTGACATCGGTCTGATAGATTTTCTGCAATTCAGATGCCTCATTGTTGGCGATAAGAGAAAGCTGGGTATCATAGCCGACATTCTCCCTTGCCTGTTCCTGATATTGCTTGCGCATTTCAGCAAGCTGGGTATCGGAGAATTGAGCATAATACTGATATTCCTTGCGGTCTTTACCGCCTTTCATCCATTCTTGAAGGGCATTTTTCTCAAGAGTGGACGCTTCCTTTTTCAATTCAGCCTCAAGAGCCTGACGTTTCTTTTCAGACGTGAATTTAATGGTGGCTATTTCCTTTTCGGAATTATCCTCCATCTGTGCAATTTCAAGTTCACGCTGACGATTCTTTTCAGCCTGTAAAAGTTCCGTAGTGCGCTTCTCTTCCTCAAGCTGTGCCTTGCGAAGTTCATAGGCTCTCTGCTTGGGGTCATCCTTTCCGTTTTTCTTATCCTTTTTAGTCTTATCCCTTTTATCAAGGGCTTTCAACTGCTTTTCATAATACTTATAAAGTTCACTGCTTTGGTCAACCTTTTGCATCTGAGCGTTGATGGACTTGCGGATTTCAGAAAATTCCTCGGTTGTTTTGGCGTTCTGAATCTGGCTTTCAAGGGCGGTCTTGATAGACTGCATAGCCTGACTCTGATTGCCTTTATTTCGGTTGTATTCGCCCACCATTAAGTCGTTTTTTAACTGACGATACAATCGCTTATCAACATCAGACATTGCACCCTCGCCCAACTGCGTACCATAACGGTCAATAAACTGCTGCAATAGTGCCGACTGCTCGGAATTAAGATGGTAGTTCTTGCCGCCCATCTTGAAATTGCTTCGTAGACGGGCGTTCCGTACAATCGCGTTATAGGCATCCAAATCGGCTTTTGCCATCTTTGTGCCGGGAGTGATTTTGCCGTTCTTTCCATACTTGGCAAGAAGATTCTGCAAGGTCTGACGTTCTGCGCCGGTCGTATTCAAGACCTGACCGCCCACATCACGGAGCGTAATCTTGATTTTGTCAAGTGTATTTAGTGCAATATCAAGATATTTGGTGTCAATGTAAGGCGTGGCTACGGCGTTGTCAACGTCTTTCATCTTGTCTTCCGCTTGCGCTGCCTTAACCGACGTTTCATCCAGCGCAGTGTTGTCGGTTGTCGGCGTAGCTGACGATTCATCGACATCGCCAATCTTGCCTTCCGTTTGTTCGGCGGCTTCAAAAAGTTCATGTATGTTGATAGGGTCTGCCAAAGGTTTGACCGGTTTTGCATTGATTTCATCAACCTCTTTCGATACCTTTGTCAGCTCCTCGGTCAATTTCTTGGAATCAAAGGTGGAATAATCAATTTCCGGCTGTGCCGCAGCCGCACGTTCAGCGGCATCCGCAGCGGCATTTGCTTGGGCTTGCGTCTTCTCGGTCAGTTTATCAAGCGTATTGGTTTTGTTAATAAGCTCGGAAACAAGTTTGGATGTATCCTTGATGTCAAGAACATACTGCTCGGCAAATCCCATCTGTTTCGCCAGTGCCTTTGCATCCATGTTTGCGGTTTGGGCAATTTCCGTCTGCAAGCGGGCAATTTCTTGACGTGCCTTTACAGCGGCTGCGTTTTCAATCTTTTGACCATTCTCGGTATAGGTTACATTAGCGGCATATTCCTTTTCAGCATCCTCAAGGAGTTTGACCATTTCAGTAAGTTCAGCCTTTTTGTTTTCCACCGTACTTGCTATGGTGTCGGCCATAATCTTGGATACTTCGGCAGCTTCCCCGGATGAATCGTTTTCAATGATTTCTTTCATTTCATCCTTGAAAGATGTAGTGGCGGCATCCTTTTCTTCCTGAATAGTTGCAAGACGATTGGCGGTCTGTCGTGCTTCGCCCTCTGCCAGAATCAGTTGGTTAAGCTGCGCACGGGCTTCATTTAACTGCTCAATCTTATCCCTTTCCTTGTCGATGTGGATACCGTATTCTTCCGCCATCTTGATAAGCTCCTCTACGGCATCCTTGTGTACCCGGCTATCCTTGTTCACGGAGTTCATTACGGCGTATAGCGTATCGATGTTGTTTTTCAGCTTCAACGTGGATTCGCCAAATCTTTCAGACATAGCGGATGATTCCTCAGCTTCGTCCTTAAACGACATAAATAGACCGATGACGGTTGTCAGGGCGGTAATTATCATGCCGAAGGGATTGGTCATAAAAGCGACCTTGAGGCTATTCCATGCGTTCTTGCAGGCGTTGGTGGCCGCAGTCAGCGCATACTTTCCGATGGTCAATGCTTTATCCTTTGCCGTGGCAAGTGCGGTCACGATTGTGCCGCGACTGGTTGCGGCGGTATTTACGTTTGTGGCCGCAGTATTGGCGGTGGTTGCGGTTGTTTCTCCAATGACGGCGGCTGTGGCGGTCTGTTTCTGCACGGCTTGCTGTGCGGTAATCGCGCCATTCAGTTCCTTTTCTGCTGTGTTTATACCCTCGGCTGCTGACTGCTGGGCGGTTATAGCGGAAGCCAGCTCCTCTACTGTCGCCATGTATTCTTCGGCGGCGGCTTTCTTATCGTCGGCATCGCCGGCGGCTTCTGCCATCTCCATCAGTTCTTTTGCAGACTCAACGCGCCTTTCCGCAGCTTCTACAAGTTGGTCGCTTGCGGCTTTCTGCATGTTCGCGCTTTCAAGTGCCGCCTGCTTTGTATCAACGAGTGCCTGTGCATAGTCGCGCTCATTCTGCAAGCGTTCAGCGGTATCATTCGTGATTATTCCGTTGGCATTGGAGTCGTTGATGTCGGCATCAAGGCCACGCCCGGCTTCTTCGCGCTGGGTCTGCATGTCCTTGAGGTGCGTTTCATAGGTCTTCTGCGCCTCTTCTGCGATACGGCGTTCATTCTCGGCGATGCGCTGCTGTTCCTGCTGCCATAAACGCCCCTGCTGGATTGAGTCGGCATACGTCTGGTCGATAGACCCTTCCTCAAGAGCCTTGCGTATGTCATCGTCGTAACCCTCCATCATCTTGGCGTTCTGCATTTCCTGTATCTTGGCAAGTTCGGCATTGAAGCCATCCACGATGCCCTTTGAAGCGTCGATAACGGATTGCTTGGCTGCGAAATTGGAAAGCATCACGGAGGTCTTGTAAACACCGAAAGCCGCCGCAGCGGTGGCGAGTACCGGAATGATTCTGCCGATATTGTCAACAATAGTGGAAGCCGCGTCAATAACGCCCACAAGCGCACCCTCCATATTCTGACCCATGTCATTAAACATCAAGTCCATCGAGTCATTCAGCTTGGCGATTGCACCCGGTATGGTCTTCGATGCCGTTTCCGACATCTTGTAGTATTTGCCTCCCTCGCTTGTTGCGTCAAGAAAAGCCTGCTGAACCATCTCGGCTGAAATCTTGCCCTGCGACATTTCTTCCTTGAGCGCACCGATAGATTTGCCGGTCTTTTCGGATATGACCTGCAATGGCTGGAAGCCTGCGTTTACCATCTGCATCAAGTCCTGACCCATCAGCTTGCCCGCTGCCGACATCTGCGAAAACGCAAGCGAAAGCGACTGAAAGCGGCGGGTATCGCCCATAGCAATATCGCCGATAGCCTGCAAGTATCGCGGAACTTTGTCAGCGTCGATGCCGAAGCCGAGCATCATCTGTGCAGTGGAAACAGTAGGTGCAAATTCAAGCGGCGATATTTTGGCAAACTCCTGTAATTCGGCGTTCAGCTTCTCGTCCTTACGCTTGCCAATCATCGTTTCGATAGATGCGTTCATCTGCTGGAACTGACCGCGTATGCTTGTGATTTTGGTAAGGAACTCACCCAGACCATACACGCCGGCAAGACCGCCCACGGCCATCATCGGTCGCGTCAGTAAGTCCTGTATGCGGTTGACCTCGGTAAATATTCCACTGAGGTTTTTCTTGATGCCAAATTCCATTTCCGCACCACTGCGCATTGCGGCCTGTGCAAGCTGACGATAACGCGCCGTGCTTTCGGCGAGTTTCTTGTTCAGTGCATCAATCGACGCGCCGGCCTGCCCCGGCCTAAAATTCTGAATTTGGGTCTTGGTCTTTGCGATTTCCTGTTGTAAACGTATCAGTTCGGAGTAATCCGCATCTACGTCAAATGCTAAATATGGCATGGCTGTTGAGTTGTTATTTTCAACCAGCCAATTTACCGCTCAAGTGCGCGTTACACATTATTTTCCGCGCACGTATAGCAAACTATCAGAAAAAAGTCGTAACTTTGTATTGTAAAAGAGAAAAATTGTGCAGAAAGGGTGTAAATAACCTTTAACCCTACTGCCAAAATGAACGAAAGTGCAAAAATCAACATTGGAAAGGTAGCAGCGTTGAAGAAGCTGCGAGAAAAAGTGAGCGAGCTTTCCGATGTAATGAAAGAATTGGGCGAGCCGATTCTTGATGACCTTGCTCTACTACCAGCAATCTACGAAGCATACAAACGTGTGTTCCAACGTCGCGGATGCCCGGATGAAGCCACAAGCGTCCGCAACCGCAAGAAATTTCTCATGGTCGTGTTGTATCTCTATTCGCCGAAAGCACTCGCCGGCGACAGGATGCGCATGGGATTACGAAAAAAAGTGTCGGAATTGTTCGGCTTGACTACAAGCACCCCAATATCCGACAACTGCGCGGGTCTTATCGTGCAATATCACGCTTATGCGGATTTCAGACGCGACGTTGACCTTATTTTCCAAGAGGTTCTGAATACTCTTGAAGATAAACTCATTGTTACTGACTAAATAGCGGAATACGCCGGCATCTTGATAGCATCTGCCGGATAGCCTACCATCGCTAACGCCTCGGAAAGATAAGCATCCATATTGGCGATAGCGGTGCGCCCCGACATACCCAGTCGCCAGAAGTACGACTGATATTCTTCCATGCTTTGATTAAGGTCAAGATGATACTTGTCAAAAAGTCCCTTAATGACGGCGCAATCCTCGTATCGTTCAGTGGATAAGGCGTATTGGAAAATGACGGTCAAAATCTGACTGCCGTAATCCATCAGTGCCTTTTCAAACTTATTCTCCATCGACGGGAACAACTTTAAGCTGCGCTCCGCATTTGGGGCAAAGGAACTCGTCCGCAGGTCTTTCTTTATTCGGCGCGGTGGCACGGATAGCGTCAAGCTCTTCATCTGACAAGAGCAGACTCCATGCCGGAACACCGAGGGCTTCGGCAATCTTCACAAAGGTTTCAACTTTGGGCATCGTGCCACGGATAAGCTGATTAAGACCTACGGTGGTCATGCCCAGTCTTTCCGCAAGGTCTTTCTGCGTCACACCGGCTTCAATGATGCGCTCTCTGATTCTGTTCTCCATTTCCTATTTTTCGGGTTAAAGTAAACTGTTTGCAAAGTTAACAAAAGAGGAATACAATTAAAGTATTCAATATATTAAATAGTGTTAAGACAAAGCAAAAACTTATATTGTTATTTGGTGGATTAAATTATTTACTTTAACTTTGCATCGTAATCAATAACACCAATAAAAGTAAAAGGCATGAAACTGATAACAAAAGCACTTGAAAAGACCTTTGCAAAATATCCCATGTATTCGCAGGATGGCAAAGGCAACGATGCGGTAGTAATCGCAAAATTCTTTCTGCCGGGTAGCGGCTTCACATGGTACGTCACAGAAGCAGAAAAGCAGGCCAACGGCGACTACATGTTCTTTGGCTATGTAGAGGGCTTGGATAGCGAGCTTGGCTACTTCACACTATCGCAGCTTCAAAACGTGCGCGGTCGCTTTGGCTTGCGCGTTGAACGCGACATGTATTTCAACAACGGCAAGACCACACTTGCTCAAGTGAAACGCGAAAACGAAATGGCATACTAAACAACATCGACGGGCGAGCCGGTCATTAGATGGCATGGCTTGCCCGCCCTAACACCCACAAAAGCAATGATACTCAAACTTAAATATATCGGCGTTAACGACTGGAGCTATCGCGTGTATGAAGACCAGAATGGCCGTCGCTACGGCAATATAGAATTAGAAGATAGCAACGACATTAGCGCAATCTATCTCTTGACGGCTGACTACGAAGAGCCACTTTGCCCCATAACTGACTGCAAAGATTTGGAGGCGGTTGAAATCACGCACCGCGATGGCAGTGTAAACACAATCACAATCCCCAACAAATAAAATCCGAAAGCTATGGCAACAAGTCAGGAACTACCGGAATGGATGACCGAGGCGCAGATGGATGAACTTGCCGGCATCATCGACAATATCATCGGCGAGGGCGAAGAAGCCAACGCACCGCAATGGCGAATTGACAACGAGGTCAATAAAGCCACGGCGCGGTATATCGCCAAACATCACCCCAACGATTAAGCAGCAGAACCATGAGAACGATTAAATACAATAGCTTTGAAGAGGCATTTGCCGCGATGCTTGAATTTATCGACAAGGGAATCAAGTGCAAAGGCATCGGTCTGACAACCCTCGCTGTTTGGGATGACTGACGGAAAAAGACCTATTTACGACTTTGTGTAATAGGTCGTAAGAGAACGACACCGAAATGTTTTGCGATGCGGAAATAACAGTAATTTAGCATCGTAAAACATCGCGGGTTGGAGCAGTTGGAAGCTCGCCAGTTTAACTTGCTGGAGGTCGTCGGTTCGAGTCCGACACCCGCTACAAATAAAATCACTTACAAACAAAATCAATGAAAAAGTTAACCCTACAAATTGACAAAAAGTGCTTTCAGGCAATTCTGAAAGGCGAGCAGAAAGTCGAGCATCGGAACGTGTATCCCAATAACGCCAAGAAGTATGTCATCGAAGAAGACAAGACTGATGAAAACGGCGAAGCCATCACGGTTGTAACACCGGTTCACTACGATGCCCTCACCCTTATCAATGGTCGCCGCAAGGATGCGCCCCGTCTGACCGTGGAGGTCGTATCGGCTGAATTTGTCGTACTGACCGACGAAGACGGCAATGATTTGACCTTTGAAGAGAATGGCGAAGTGTACTATGTTTGTCAGGTATGGTACACCCTCGGAAAGGTTCTTGAAACCGCCAACATCAACGAATAATCATTAACCCTTTAACACTATAAGTGAGTTAAACGTAGAATTGATAACAACTATGGCCCCCGTCGGAACATGAACGGTGCCGGTGTCGGTGGCCGACTCGTAGCCCGTCGCACCCCTGCGGGCGTAGTTGCTGGTCGTAGCCAGCTCGGAAATCGTGAACAGCGACGCGCTGACCTCCGTGCGGCCTTTGCAAAAGAGATTCGCGCCGCTGGTGGAACAACCGGCTAACGCGACTTTTGCATGAATAGGTACGAAGAAACTATGCAAATAATCCGGGGTATCCGTCAACAGACGGATACTGCCGTTTTATTTTATTCAGCCGGTGGAAAAGATGGCATCGCGTTGCTTGATATGCTTTCGCCTATCTTCAACAAGGTCATTTGCTATTATATGTGGCTTGTACCGGGTCTTGACCACGTGAAACCCTATCTTCATTGGGCGATAACGAAATACCCGAATGTTGAGATACGTCAGATTCAGCACTATCAGCGTGATTTCTATGACCGATACGGATTCTTTCAGGAGGGTGATGGCAATCCCGATATTAAGCCTCGCAAGGTAGGCGAAGTTGAGGAGATGGTGCGTCAGGAAACCGGCATAAAATGGGCTTTCAGTGGGATGAAAGGCGTAGATGGCTATATGAAACGGATGCGTCTTCTGACATTCAAGAAACGGAATGGCACATATATCACTGATAAAGGCATGGTCTATCCGCTCGCGGTCTGGACTAACAAAGAAGTTTTGAAATACATAGAGATGCGGAATCTTATCAAGCCTTTCGTTTACAATCCGAAAGATGTAAGTCAGGGCTTCGGTGTCGATTTGCGCTCGCTCCTTATCCTGCGTCAACGCTTCCCACGCGATTATCAGCGAACCATACGCGAGTTCCCATTCTGCGAGAAATTGATTTTTGATTATGAAAACGGCATCCTGCCACATGGTCAGGAAAAGGAGGTCGCAGAAATAATCAAGCGCATTGAAAGAGAATCAGAAGCCGAATAGAGAAATGAAAGAAAATAAGATTAAACAGGCTGAGCAGCGCACGGTAAAAAGAAGCGAAATCAACTTCGCTTCCTACAATCCGCGTGTCATCAGTGATGATGCAAGAAAGAAGCTCAAGAAAAACTTGCAGACTGTCGGCTTGCTTGGCGGTGTGGTCTGGAACGAGCGCACCGGCAACCTTGTATCAGGTCATCAGAAAGTCGGCATCATGGATGCGGTCAACCGCTATGATGCGGAAACGGGCAATAATGATTACGAATTTCGTGTTGAGGTCGTTGACTTTGACGATAAGACGGAAAAAGAGCAGAACCTCTTTATGAACAACCGAGCCGTGCAGGGTACATACGACGATGATATGCTGCGCGAGCTTCTTCAAGGAATAGACTATACCAATGCCGGCTTCGACGATACCGATATGCAGCTCCTCGGTCTTGGCGATTTCGGCGACTATGATATGGGCGACATGTTCGGCGACGATGGCGAAGATGCCACGGATGGCGGCGATGCTGACGCGCCGGGCGAACCCACGGAAAGCAAAGACTGGTCAAAGGGCGATGTTGTCGGCGAGCGTGAAGACCTTGCAATCCACGATGAAATGACAAAGGAAAGCGGCGAGAATCACAAGCTCGACCGCAGCGCGGATTTTTATCAGGATAGCGAGGCCAACCAGATAGCCCGCCACAACGAAGTGCAGAAAATCAAAGACCGCATCGCAAGTCAGAACGACGTGAACAAGGACGGCGGCATGTTGTCCTATGTAGTCATCAGCTTCAAGACACCGAGCGAGAAAGTCCGCTTCATGGAAGATTACGGCTTCGACCCTATGGCCAAGTACATCAACGGCGAAGAATTTGTAAACAAATTGGAATTTGGCGATGATGAAGATTAACGCAAAAATTTAACTTTATTCTTTAATTTAGTATTGCGCAATTAAAGAATTTTGTTTAACTTTGCATATTATACAGACACTGACAACAGAGATATGAACTACCGATTTTTAAGCAGCATAACCGACGCGGAGGTTGCGGATTTTCGCAACAGGCTCGCGGCTGAACTGGCGACACGCATGACCGGCGACGGCAAGCGTGTTATCAGTGACGAGGCCATCGGGCAGGAGGTCAACCTTAACATCTCCACGGAAGATGCGAAGAAATATCTGCAAAGCAACGACGCGGAGAATTATGACTACGCGCAGCTTGCAGACGTTATCGCGGCCAAGTACCGCACATTCAGCGATGAAGACATCATGGCCACGCGCAAGGCGATGGTCGATAAATTCATGGCTCTTGCCGATGAGTATGGCTGGGATAAAGAACAGGCACGACGCGATGCCAAAAAGGAGTTTTACGACAACCTTTCTGACGGAACTATCCTTGAACTTCTGCGCAATGGCGAGTCGATTGAGGATTATGTCGAATATGTAAGTATTTACGACTGATAGCGAGTTAAAAAGCCACGTAAGACAGATTATAACGCGAGAGTCACAAAGGCACTCAAGGGAAAGGGCGTACCTCACCTTGAAGAGCCGATGTACCGCGTATCCGCGTCGGCTTTTACAAAGGCTATAAGACGCGGCAAGGCATCGCAAGGCAGGAACGGCTGGATGGTTGACCTGCATAGCAAAAGCGAATACAAGCGGATGCGATGCTTTCTTACTCCGGACGGAAAGACAGGTGTAGCGATAAAACGCGATGGGGATGTAGTGTCTGTATTCTCCACCAGCGGAAAACGAGGCGCAATGGCAAAAATCATACCGTTTGCGGTCGCTAATGGTGGTCGCAAACTGGATTGTTATGCTTTCTCGGATGGCCGCAGTTCACTTCACAACATGTACGGAAGATTCGGCGCAAAGGCTCACGGCAAAATGACCTTTGACCCGCAATATAATCCTGTTTTCCAACGCACGGCGCAGGCCAATCCCGGTATGCGCAGACCCTCTCATGTCGTGGCGATGACGCTGCCGGGCAGTCTTGCCGGTGTCATGCGGGCTTACAACGCTGACAGGAAGATTGACCTTGGGCGCGTGAGGTCGTATAATGATTACGACAAGATGATGGATGACTTTCCGCGCATCTTGCACTACGCGGAAAGTCAAGCGGTGTCAGAGGCGCACTTGGCGGCGGTAAATAACCAACCCTAACACTACAAGAATATGGCAAAGATTGAAGAAATCATCCCGTTCATCCTTTACTTTGAAGCCGGCGTAAACAAACGCTATCTTTCACTTCCTCCCGAACAGATATTTGAGCAGGCGAAAAAGACGGGCTTCGCAAATGACCCCGACGATGCCGGCGGCGCGACCATGTGCGGTATCACGATAGCGACCTACAAGGCGTACTGCAAGCGGAAAGGCTATCCCGTACCTACGGTGTTCAGCCTGCGTAACATCACATACAAGCGTTGGCGCGACGTACTCAAGACGCTTTTCTGGGACAGATGGAAAGCCGATGAAATCAAAAGCCAAGCCCTTGCGAACAACCTCGTCGATTGGGTGTGGGCAAGCGGCGTGAACGGCATCAAGATACCGCAGAGGCTTCTCGGCGTGACACAGGACGGAATTGTCGGCCCAAAGACGATAGCCGCAGTCAACGCAGCCAACGAAGCGGAACTATTCACGAAGATTTACGAAGCCCGCATCAATTTCGTGGATGGCATCGTGCGCAGAAAGCCGAGCCAGAAGAAATTCATCAAGGGCTGGAAACGACGTATCAACGCAATCACCCTATCCGGGCTGAAATTCACATGATGACTTTACGCAAGAAATCCATAGATGACATTTACCGACAAGCTCAGTCAATCAAGGTTGAGCTTGCTGGTGGATGTCATTCCAACTGGGTATCATTGATTGATAAAATCTTATATCGCTATATTGACAATATTAAAAAATCAGCGGCATACCTACATTGCAAAATAGCCAACCATAGCAGAGAATTAAACTTCAGCGCAGCCGACTTTATCAGGATTAGGAATATTGCTAATAGCCTACAAGTTTATTCCCCGGTTTACATGGGTCTGATATAATCCAATACGACGATGCCGAAGAAGCGAATTAGTAGCAAAACACCGCGCAAGCCCAAAGCCACACCCTCGTTTGATTACGAGAGTGAGGAATTTTTGTCGCAGGTCGATGCGCTTGCTTTTGAGGGCTTTTACAATACGGAAATTGCTGACGAACTGAACATTAGCCGATACGAGTTGGAAATGGCGATTTCACAATGCGAAAAATTGCGCAACACGATAGCGTCTGCACGCGAGCGTGCGCGTGCGCGAGGCGCAGAAATGCCATCCCCGGCAATGTTTGCAAAAGTCTGGGCGAAGTGCAAGGGAAAGCGCACTCAGCTGATGAAAGAATTTGGAATCGGCTGGACGAAGCTGCAATCGTGGTTAGCGCAAGAGCCTATTTTCGTCGATATTATGGCGGAACGCGACCTTGAATTTCTGGAACAGATAGACACCGCCAGTCGCATACTTGCGTTGGGCGGCGTAAAAGGAAAGGATGAATTTAAGGGCTGGAGTCGCTACCCTGACAGTTGGATGATACGCTACCATCTGAATACGCTTGGAAGACGCTACGGCTATGGCGAGAATCCCATACAGCCGGAAGTCGCCGATGACACTATTCCAAAGGATATTGAACAGGGTATCGACATTGATAGCTGGATTCGTCAAGAAGTGGAACAAAAGAAACGGGATAAAGAAGAATGATTATCAACCATGAGATATATTACCCCCTTTATACTGACAAGGAACATTTCATCATCCTTGTCACGGGCGGTCGTGGCTCCGGTAAATCATTCGGAATCGGCGGTTTCTTGGAACGCCTATCATTTGAACTGAAACGCAAAGGTCTATCAAAAGCGGAATCGGACAAGATTGTGCATAAAATCCTCTATACGCGCTACACTATGACCAGTGCGAACATTTCCATTATACCTGAATTTTTGGAAAAGATAGAGCTTGACGGCACGACCCGGTACTTCCATACGACCAAAACCGACATCATAAACAAGATGACCGGTAGCCGTATTATGTTCCGTGGCATCAAAACATCATCCGGCAATCAGACCGCAAAGCTGAAATCCATCCACGGCATCACAACCTTTGTGTGCGACGAGGCCGAGGAGTGGACTTCCGATAGGGAATTTGAAACAATCGCCTTTTCAATCCGTCAGGTTGGAATCCAGAACAGGATTATCATCATTATGAACCCTACGGATAGCAACCACTTCATCTATCAGAAATACATCAAGGACACGCACAGGATAGAATACTTTGACGGAGTGCCGGTGCAGATTTCCACACATCCGCAAGTGCTTCATATCCATACGACGTATCTTGACAACAAGGAAAATCTTTCGGAAGAATTTATCAGGTCAGCCCAAGAAATGAAAGAGCGCGACCCGGAACGCTACGGCCACATCTTCATGGGTAGATGGGCAGACGTAGCCGAGGGTGCGGTCTTCAAGAAATGGGGTATCGTCAGCGAGTTTCCAAAGAACTGCAAGCATGTGGCTCGCGGTCTGGACTTCGGATATTCCAACGATGTCAGCGCATGTGTAAAATGCGGCGTAGTAGGTAATGACCTATACATCGACGAGCAGATTTTTGAAACCGGACTACTTTCCAAAGACCTCATAAGGAAATTAAGCGAGGATGACTCGTTTGTCTTCGCCGACAGTGCCGACCCGCGACTGATTGATGAAATCGGGCTGGGTGGTGTAATCATCTACCCTGTGGCGAAGCCAGCCGGAAGCATCATTGCCGGTATTGAAAAGATGAAATCCTTTGACAACATCTTTGTCACGAAGCGGTCATTGAACGTGCAGGAAGAATTGCGCAACTATGTGTGGGCAAAAGACAAGGATGGCAACTACATCAACATGCCGGAAGATGCCAACAACCACTCCATCGACGCGACCCGGTATTACGTGCTTGGCTGCATCCTCGGCAAGATTCTCAAGCCGAAGAAAGTCAAGAAATCAGATTTAGGAATATTCTAACAACGCCAGATATGAATAACTACTTACAGCAAATCTTAACCTATTTCCGCAACCTCACGCTAAATGCGTCCGGGGTTAGCCGCGACCTGTATCAGCTTTTGCAGGATAAGGACATCAGCCGCGCATTGGATATGCTCCAGAACCGCGATGATGAAGTTGACCAAGCAATCAAGGAGTATAATCCGCAGACGCATGACGTGATGAAACGCCCCAACAAATTCCGTAAAGGCGATGACCCCTATATCACGGAAAAGTTGCCACGCACACGCGCCCGCTACATCAACGACATCGAGCTATTCTTCTTGCTCGGCAATCCTATTGAATGGAAGAAAGAAGAGGGCGACGATGAAGCCTTTTCGCTATTCACAGATTTTCTGGAAGAGCAGCACTTCAATTCACGCATCCGTCAGGCGAAACGACTTGCCGGCGCGGAAACCGAGTCAGCCCTTATCGCGCACATCTACCGCGATGATGATACAGGCGAGCGTCGCGTCAAGCTGAATGTATTGGCGCGTTCCAAAGGCTATCGCCTGCGCCCACTGTTCGACACCATCGGCAACATGACCGCCTTTGCATACGGATACGTGACGAAAGAACATGGCCGCAGTATTCAGCACTGGGATTTCCAAACACCCAAAATCCTTGCTTACTGCCGTAAGGCGCAAATCGGATGGGAAATCGAAATCTATCCCAATCCCACCGGCAAGATAAACGTCATCTACTTTCAGCAGCCAAAGGCATGGGATGGCGCGGAAGCCCGCATCAACCGCGAGGAGATGCTTGACAGTAAGACCGGCGACACCAACAATTACTTTTCCGACCCCATCGCCGCCGCCACTGCCGACGTCATTCAGACCATGACCGACCCCAACAAGCCCGGAAAGCTCATTCAGCTTACAGGCGAAAAGTCAAGGTTTGAGTACGTCAACCCACCGCAGGCATCGCAGACACGCGACGCGGAAAAATCCGACCTTTCAAAGAGCATCCTTTTTGATACCTACACCCCGGATTTTGACACCGAGGCCATGCGTGGCTTCGGCACGCTTTCCGGTGTGGCAATCCGCAACGCTTTCATTCTTGGCTACATCAAGCGCGACAACCGCAAAGAAATCTACGATGAACTTGTGGGCCGTTTCCGCAATATCGTTATCGCCATACTTGCATACGAGCATCCCGATAAGAGAAAAGCTCTGGAGTCACTCAAAATCAAATTTGAATTTGCGGAACCATTCGCCGATGACAAGCAGGCGAAGTGGCAGTCCATCGCAAGCCTGTATCAAGCCGGTCTGATTTCGTTGGAAACCGCCGTGACCATGTTGTCGCTGACCGATGCACCAGAAGAAGAAATCGCTCGCCTCCTCGCGGCTTCCGCACAGAAGCAACAGCAGGGTCAGCAGCCTTCCGCAAACAAAGAAGACAATCCGGCACAACCCCCTGTAAATATTCCGCGAGAACCTATATCAGCATAATATCTGCCATTGTTGTCATATCTGGATGCGTCACGTCTGAGTTAAAGGCGTGGCGCATTGTTTTACGCTATCAGCGCAAAATCAGCGCGTTAAAGCAAACACTTTTATTAACAATAGTTAAAAGTAAGTATTTACTTTAATATTTTCGCTAAAATATTTGGTGGATAAAAGTAAAAGCATTAACTTTGCATCGTAATCAATAACAAACCCCAATAAGTAAGAAGTTATGAAACTTAAAGACAATGGCCAAATCGCAATCGACTCGGCAGACATACTGAAACAGAATCGCTATCGTTTTGAAATCGATACAGAAGACATCGTGATGGGCTTCGCTAAAACGATGAAAACGACAACGCGCAACGTTCAAAAAGCAATCAACATGATTAAAAAGGTGTGCAACGACTGCGGCACTTTCATCTCGCCCAGTGTGCGCATTGTAAGCGTCAGAATGTATCAGAACAACGAACTCGTTAAATCCCTTAACGCTTAATCAGTATGGCAAGAAAACACGACTACATGCTATTAGGTCGCCTTTTGTGCGACTGCAAGTATTATCTTGGCAACGGCAATCGTAAGGCCAAACATCTATGGGCTGGCGACGAGCAAGAGCAGATAGATAAGATGCGCGAGCTATGGGATGCAATGCCGGCAGACGGCAAACCAGAATGGCTCACAAGAGAACAGATTGACAACTACGCCAAACAGATGGGCGTTAAATGATATGGCTATGGCAAAAGCAAAATACAACCTCGTTACAACGACAAGAACAACCGCCGGCGCGGAGTCGCAGTACGTCAACCCGCTTGGCTCGGTTGAAACCGACGGAATGGAAGATGTTATCCTTGCATGGTGCATCATCGACTATTCAAATGCCCTTATGAAGAAGCTCAGGAGTGAGGGCTACAAGGTCGCCAATGTTGAAGACTATCAAGATTTTCAATGGCGCAAAATTACCCTGTCTGACGGCACGACAATGACCATAACCACTCAAGCAGCGTAATATGTTAGCCACGGATAAGCAAATCAACTATCTGCAACAGTTAGCGGATAAGGTAGAGCGGATGCACAAGGCGCACCCCGGCGCGGTCAAGTGCAAAACCCCATACATCGACTGGCATACGGAACGACACAAGGGCGTGACAACACTGGATGCCTCAATCAGAATCAAGGCATACAAAACCATAATTCGGGAAACCAATTTTGCTTTCATGCTTCTTGGTTTCGCCCAGATGTAACCCCAAAGAACAACGAACAATGGCAACACTTATAAAGGCAGACGGAACGCAGACCGTCGTACACCCGCAAGCCGGCATCGGCAAAAAGTTTACCCTCAAAGAAATGCAGACCTTTGTTGATGGCTACGTGCAATACATCTACCTTGAAAGCGGAAAGATAGCCGTGGTCAATGAAGAGGGGCGCATCATAGGGCTTAAACCTAACGCCCGCGCAAGCCTTGTAACCGGCTACAATCTTGTTGGCGATGTCTTAATTTGCGATAATGGCGAATTAGATTAGGTCAAGAGCAAGAAAATCACTAATTTTGCAGTACAACTAAACGAGAAAAGTACAATCATGGTAACAATCAAGATAGAATTTGAATACGAGGGCAAGCAGCACAACCTCAAGGCGATGCTTAACAACGACCTGTCAAAGTTAAGTAAAAGTAAAAATAACAACGCCACGGAAATTGTTGATGACTTCGGCGATGATGGGCGGTGGTCTTTGTATTTTGCCGATTTCGATGATGAGCACGATGTCGAAGTGATGATGTATCGTGATGCTGATGGCGATAAACAGCTTGAGGCTGATTATGCAATTATTTGGAACAAAGGCAATAATGGTGTCATAGAAGATGAGATTGATGTAAAATCCAGCGTTAAACACACCTAAAGCATATCATGGAATCCGATAATTATTACGAGGTGTTTACCAATGTCAATCATGCTGCAAGTAAGCTCTATGTGGTTGAAATGGCTTTTTCGCTTGAAGAAGCACACGAAACGCTTAAAGGCATGAAATCAAGGGTATGCGGAAAGCGACCTCGCAAATTCAAAGGTACATACGCCGATGATGAAGATGCGCCACTCGTTAACTTTGAAATTGTGCGCGTTATTGATGGCTGCGCCGAAGAAGATGCCACGTATCAGACAGATTGGTATCACGCATTACGAAAATAGAATTACTTGATGAAACAAAGATATTGATTACAAGCGTCTTCATACGCACTTATTGGGTAGCCTCGGCACTGCGCCGGGGCTTTTCTTTTGCACTGGCGTTCCGCGATTAAATTTGATGCTTATTTTTCTTGAAAAAAGTTGCTGAAAAATTTGCACAATTAAAGTATTTACTTTAACTTTGCAGTGTAATCAATAACACCAATATAAGTGAACAGTATGGATACGACTAAAGAACTGAACGCAAGACTTGAGATAGTAAACCTCAAGGGATACAGATTCAACACGCCCAAAGGCATCTGTACGATGCGCGGCTTCGCCTTTTTCATCAAGGGCAAGGGCTTTGTAAGATTCAAACATGACCTCCCCGGCGTACCTTATGCGCCATGTGGCGGCAGAAAGGCGTTACTTTCAATCCTGAACAGTGGCGGCTTCGTGAACTATGACGGCTTAGAATTTACCAACCCTATCAGCGAAAACTAAACGACCATGACAACAGAACAGCGCAAAGCGATAGCTGCGGAAGCAAAGATACCATTCTGCAACGTGGCAGCTTTCAGAAATCCCGACAATGCAAAGAGTTATCTTCGGCACACGGTCAAGATGAACATGATGATGCGCGTCAAGGGCGAATACTGGATAGTGTCGCCTGCGGAAGCTGAACGCCTCAATAAACTTGGTTACGAATACGCTAAATTTTAATCGCCATGACAGCAAAGCAATCCCTTAAAAATTACATAGCCTATCTTATCGGCAAGGGTCAGAGCATCGGCTTACTTGAAGCAGTCAAGACAGACGTACCACGCGCCGACGGCATCGCCGGCACACGCGAATTTGAAATCACGGAACTTTACCGCGATGGTCGCGGTGTTTGCCACATCAGCGACGGCATCAATCGCCGCAGTGTTCACGAACTTACGGAAAGCCAGTGCAAGCATATTCTTGTTAACCTTTAATCAGCAGCATCATGGGTATATTAAGACTTAAACGAGTCCACGGAACGGATTACGAAAATTTCAATGCCGGCTATGCGCTCTACGAGGATGAAGCCGGTCGCCAGTATAGCGGATATGTAGGTCGCGGAAACACGCCAGACCCTCGTTTCTGGGCTACACTTAATCAATATTGGGAACGCGACCTCAGTATCTTCACACGCGAATATTGCGAATATCAGGGCATCGACCGCCCACAGTACACGCAGATTGAAATCATCGGCTAACAATCTCGTCATCAGCGAAAAGCGGAAGCCGACAGCCATAATCGGCTTATAATGGGCATGTAGTCACGTCTGCCGGGATTTGAATAGCAAAAGTTAAAGCATTTACTTTGTTAAATAATCTTAAATAAAAGTATTTTTCTTATATTATTATTTGGTAGATTAAAGTATTTACTATAACTTTGTAACCGTAATCAAAACCCAATAAGATATGAAGACTACAAACAACCCCTACAAGATTGAACATGTCAGCGATTTTGGCATGGCCTATTATCAGGTAGTGCGCAAGCGCGATGAAGCCATTCTCTACGCCAATAGCAACATTGACAACATCGCCTCTTTCATTCTTGACGAGGGCATCGACGTGGCCGGCTTTGACGCAGTGCCTGAATTTGCAAACAATCACGTTTTCTAAATCTGAACGACCATGACCGCTACAATAGAACTTATACAGGAGGCAACCCCAAGGGGCGAATACAAGCCCACAACGCTTGACGAGCTAAAGGCTAAAGCAGACATTCTCGTTACGGCGATTGATAGCCACTATGAAATCGTGGTAAAGAACCCAAGCATAAAGCTCAATGGGCGCGGCATCAAGCGCAGCACGTACATCGGCAACATCTTCTATGTGACCGAGCGCGTCTATAAGCAGCTATGCAAAGAATATAACGTAATGTGCGACTTCTAATTTTCATCAACATGGCATCAACTCACTTCATAATATACCACAAGCAGCATGAAGACGAGGGCATCGTACTTGACGGCTTCAAATGCGCTTACAAGGGCGACAAAGATGATATGGCAAGAGTCTATCGTGAATTTTTCAACAAGGCTAAAAAGCTCGTTGAACTGGGACAGGCAACAGACCTAAAAGAAAGTTATGACGATGATGGAACGCTTTCTTTCAAGTTTACCCGCAACGGTATCGTGATGAAGACTTTCTCATGTGAACGCAAGCGAGCCGCATGGCTTCTCGCATAATACACCCGGTTATGACATCAAAAGAGAAAATATACGCGCAAATCCTTGAAACGCGGAACGCGATTGACAAGCTGAACGGCAACGCACCCCGTTACGACATCGACAAGTGCCTACGCACCAACTATGCGCAGACACACACAAGGGCAGAACTTAATACAGAACTGGGCATCGCCCAATCCTGCCTACGGAACACCCGGAGCAAAAAGGCGATTGAAAAATGGTACGGCACACCCGCCGGCATCGCCTACCGCGAAGAGCGTGAGGCCAAAATCAAAAGCCTGCGGCGCGAAGTCTTGAACACCCACCGCGATACGACAAGCGACGTGCATCGCTTCATCTATCAGCACCTCGGCAAGCAGTGGCGTGTGCGCGTCATCGGCGAAAGAGCCATGACGATAGAACTACTTAACAAGGTCGGAAAGAGCCAATTCGGATACGACATTGAGTTTTACTACGGCCACGAAACATGCGACCCGGATAAGTTTGAAATCAGTTGCTCAAGTGTCGGCGGCTATGACCCAACGCAGGACTCGCGCAGGCTTGACTATTTCATCGGCCTGACCACGCTATCAAAGTACGACGTGGCTACTGAACTGAAAAGCCTCTTGAAGTCTTTCTCGGATTATTGTTACCGACAGGGCAATGAAATCTACCGACTTGAAAACGAACTTGAAAACCCACCTTACAATGGCTAAAAAGAAAGAACCGGTATTATGCTACTTTCATTTCATGTATAACCAGTGGAATGAACAGACGGCACAAAAGGTATTTGCAGACGCTTCGTGCGGATGGCAGTACCTATGGGATAAATGGTGCCGCTTATGCGATGACTATGGGATGTATGGTGCAATAACAATGTTTTACACTGAGAGTCTTGACGGCAATCTTCAAAAGATGCTTGCAGACGCTTCAAACGAATACTACAATGGAAAATAACAAACTACCCCAGATTGATTACAATCAATTTTGTGGTGATACACATATCACCACAAAGGATATGATGCCTGAACTTGTTGCCTATTCTATCCTATGGCACAATATGGGCTACGGAAATGACCCGGTGACACAGACTGAAACATCACGCGCTCATGTGCTTTGTCTGCCTTTCGCCCTAAAGATACGCGACAGACTGCGTGAAGATGGCAGATGGCCGGAAGATAAGAATGTAGAATACACAGGTATCATCATATCGATACTGATGATTAAGGCTGCCGGTCTGACCCCAGAGAAACTCAAGATGCTACGCGATGTTATCACTGATGAAATCTTTAGAGCCGGTATCTTCTGATGATGTTCAACGAAAGAAAACCTATCACAACGCTTGCAGGGGTGAAAGCCTTTGCAAGCTATCTCTTCTTTGACCTTGCGACTGCCTTTCATCCTGATGATGACTTCACGGAATATGTCAAGCATGAAGATGGCGGAGCTGCCTTTGCATCGGTCAGGGCTGAAAGATTGAATCAAAGAATGTCGGAATGTCGCCAAGTGTGCGATGCCGCAGGTGTCGATATATGCGAGCAGATGGGTGTTGCATTAGATTATTTCAATGCGATAGCATCCGGGGCAACTCCTGACGAAGCAAGAAAGGCCACTTATTTTGATTTTGACGGCTCGCAATGATGTTAGGTAGGCAGATGTACCACTTGCATAGAATAAAGCGAAATTTGGCACATCTGATGCAGAAATAAGGGTGTTTAGGATTTACGCCACGATTGTCATTGTAAGTGTGAATGAAAAAGGATGACATTTTCGCCCGGTCATCAAGGTTGGGAATGCGCATCGCGGAAAATCGCAAATCGGTCTTTTTGTTTATTTTTTCATCATACTTTTCTTTCATTCTTCTTATTCTCTTTATTCTCTTTATTCTTATTATTATTGTTTGTGGCGGTTTGACCTCCTATTGGATGGCGGTTTGACCTCCTATTGGATGGCGGTTTGGGGTGCGGTTTGTTGGTTGTAAAATTGTAGAGTAGTGGTGTAAAACACACGGAAACAATAAATTGTGTTGGCGTTTTGCTGGTTGTAATAAAAAATCCACTGAATCCGGATATGGGCTCAGTGGATTTTCTTATGCAGATTGTTGTGCCGGTCAGGGCATACGGTTTCCGAGGATGAAAGAATGACCATCTCCAAGCTTCCGTCTGATGATGTAACCGCCCATTTCAAGTCTGTCCCACGCTTCTTCAACGTCAATCTTGTCGATTCCGAGTGCTTTTGAAATCATGTTGTTGGTGACAACGAAAGGTACTTCTCGCGACGACCTGATGCCGTTCCGCAGATATGAATATATCGCTACATCATAGGCGCTTAGTATGACATCTGTTGCCGGGATAATCTTTCCGCTGGCAAGGTCTTCACGCATCTCGTCTGCGAGCCTACGCGATTCCGCGAATATGTCGGCCATCGTTTCCGGACGTTGGATGCTTTCAAGTTCTTTCCATCTTCGGATAAGGATTGCCCGCTGTCGGTCATCATACTTTGATGTGACGAATAGCGTTTGTTCAAATGTCAGTTCATAACATGGTCTTTGCTTCCCTTGCGAATCTGTGTATGAGGTGAGGGCAAAATTTCCCTCACCTACTTCAATCCAGACTTTCTCCATCTTACGGATGACCTTTAACAAATCGGCATGGCGAATATCAAGAAACTGAGCTATCTCAAGACTGGTTCTTGTTGGTTGCCTGTAAATCGTTGGTACTACTTCCATAATCCTTGATATTAGTCAAATTCAAATTCATCATCATAAAGGTCAATGGTGGTCCCGCTGCTGAACTGGATGACGAACCGGTATCCGTTTCTACCGATGATGGTGCCGCGATGGTATCCGCGCCACGGCTCTTTCAATTCTACTTGCTTTCCGTATTCAGGGAAATTTGTATCTTCTTCGTACATTGCTGATGGGTGTTATGGGCGACCCGGATTGCAGAGCCGCCCGGTTAGACATTGTAATTATGCGGTCACTGATGATTCAATCAGTTCCGTGTCGATATAGGCGTTATCAACGTTGATTTCATTACCCTCATCGTCAAGAGTCCAGACACGCGATGTCAGGATTTCAAGATGTGGCTTGTTGATGCCGCCCACCGATGCGACCATATCATTTCCGATTTCCACGCTTACACAGAAATAGCCGGTCACTACCGGGGTGATTGCAGCCACCACTGCCGCCAGTGCGAGGGATGCTGCCTTTGAATTGAAACTTGTTACTTGCATTTTCATTCGCTTTATTGGTTGATTACATAAAAGTCTTTTCAGATAAACCATCCTCCCCCAACTGAGCATATCTTCCGTTTCCTGAATATCCTTTGCCTCCTGCCATGCTTCGCGTATGCGGTATGATGCCTCCTTTTCAATGCGGTATTTATCCGGCTTGCCATAAGGGATTTCTTCATCATCTGCATTATAGTGATAGACGTTACATTCATTGATAGAAACGTCACCATCCTCATCATCAATCCATCCACTGACTTCACATGACAGGGCGTTTCCGTCTTCATCATCATATTCAACAGAAGTAAAGAATCTGCCCGGCTCACATTCATAGACGGCATTGATAATAGCATCTTCAAGGTCTTTCAGGTTGGGTATCATGTCAAGCCATTTTATAGAGGTTGCATTTCTTGAAAGAACGATACTCCTGCTTCTCGGTATCATAGTACACTTGCACTGTGTCTGCCGGTCTGCGACCGCTCCCCTGCGTTTCAGGGAGGCGGTGTGGGTCAAGTGTGCCGAAAGCCTGTCTGAGCGTTCCGTCAACTTTCATAAAGAAGAATTGTACGATGCCGGTGCGCATAGCTTTTGTAACTTTGGCGTTGAGCCATGCCACCTTGAGGGCTTCTGCCATTGTGAAGCCGTTGCGTTTTACGAACATCCATGCCATTCTCATAATGTTGGCGAGGGTTGATTTTCTTTCGTTGCTCATAGCCGTATCTTTTAGAAGTCACACATTACGTTGTATTCTTTGCAGAGCTGCTTGTAAACTCTTTCAGTCACATAGAAGATGTTGCCGATGTACGTGCTGCGCTTGATGCCGCGCCCATTGAGCTTTATGCTTGGGTTCTTTACCACGATTTCATAGTGGCTATCAATAGCCGTTACAAGTATGTCTGCCTTTGCCTTTTCATCATCAAGTGTTGTGCGCTTGTATTCGCCACGCTTGATGAAATTGTCGTTAGGTACAAAGTAACCTGTTGCTGTGCCATATTCGTTTGTAGTAGTCATATCTTATCGTTTTAGAAGAGTTTTACAATTACATTACCATTCTCAGCGTTGACAGAACCATCGTTGATTAAACCGCGATTCTTGGCGATTGCGATGTTAAGACCAGCCTCAGAGCAAACATCCATTGAATTTGTGAAAGGGGGCAGTTGAAAAGTAATGATTGCACCTGCCACGCCTCTCTGCCAGTTGTCGATGACGCTTGCGCGAAAAACATTCTCAAGGCGTTCAACCATGTTGGCTGATGCTTTCTTGAAGTCTATCTTATTTGTCTTTCTCATATCGTTGGTCTTTTGTTGTCGTTTAACTTTGATGATGCAAAGTTATAGAATAAAATCTATATATGCAAATAAAATATAGTCTAAACACTATTATTTAACAATTATTAACAATAGGCTAAAATCTATAAATAATAAAAATAATAGCGTTTAGTCTAATTTAATTTTGTAGATTAAATTTTTTTGTTTAATTTTGCACCATTAAAAATATAGATTAAAGGCTATGGATATAAAGCAAAGAATAAAAGAGGCAGGGATGACCGTCAGTGAAGTGGCGGCTCGGATGCCACGACCGGATGGAGGTGTGGGAATTGCACAGGCTTCATTATCTGCTATAATTAATGGCAATCCGACTATAAATAAATTGAAAGACATTGCCGATATTCTTGGTATATTGCTTTCGGAACTTGTTAAGGATGAATCTTCGTTAACTCAAAGGATTCACTGCCCTTATTGTGGAAAATCAATTCGTATAACATTGACAGCAGAAAAAGAAGAGCATCGGCATACACCGATAAGGAAAACTGTTGACTTACGTCTGAATACTGATGATGGTACAAAATATAGATATAAGCATCCCCATTCAAGAGAAGAAAGAATGGCTATTCTGGAACTTCAAACCTTACCGGGTGAGGATGGCATGGTTAGTGTCCTTAATACAAATCCCATTGATTCGGATGGAAACGAAGTATTTGATATAGAATATGACCGTTTGATGCCAATATAATTTTATCACAAAAATATAATAATATGAGAATATTTTCATTATTTATCGCATTTATGTTGACTTTCAACATATTCGCGGAAGAAGTCTTAATAGGGGGTTATCACGATAACAATGGCGATGGCGAACATAATGTTATTGCTCGGCTTAAAGAAAATGGAAGTAAGATTGATTGTATCTATATTTTTGTTGCTTCAACAATGGGCAACGGATACTATCGTATAGACAGCAATAAAATTCCGGAATTTGTGACTGCATTGAGTGAAGTAAAAACAAAATTTGAGGAATGGTCAACACAAGCAATAGACAATGGCATAGAAAAATTTACGAAACAAATCAGTGTTAACTTTCCAAAGGTGGTAGTTTATCTATCTGGAAAATCCAATTTCAATTTTTCGCAAAAGCTCAATGCTCTTTTTCAAGTTGACAATGGGATTCCTTGTGTTTGGATATACGCTTCAACATCAACTAATTTTTCCAAATATAATAACAAGAAGGAAGTTTTCTCAATGCTTTTTGAGAATCCATCTGACATAGATGGACTGATTTCTATTCTACGAGATGAAGAAACAATTTTGCAGTTAGCCCATAAAAATCTTCAAATCGAAAGGAAATTCGATGACCTCTTTCAATAGTTTTCAAGAATCCCTATAAACAATTTGCGCATCAGTCATCCGATTGGTGCGCTTTCTTTTTGTGCATACATGAAAGGCGACACGCATCAACGCGCATCGCCATCCGGCAGTAAAAAAAAGAAAAATTGTGTAGAAAGACTTATTGTTCAGAAGTTATTTCCTCATTATCAATGGTCAACGCGCAGAAGCCTTTACAAGCTCCACGGAAACCATTGTGGTATTCTTTGGCAGTCATACGCTTCTTGTTTGGCAACTGCAAAATATCAATCGAAAGCAACATATCCTGACAGGCGACCATCAGTTTGCCATTCTCCCAGAACCATTCTCCGGGTGCGCGGAAGCCGCGAGGAATGTCAGTAAGACTTGCCTTGTGAATCTTCACATCGGTTGCGGAATCTGCCTCAAGCAACCTTACCGAAGTCCATGCAGTCGGCACTGACCCTGCGATAGCCGGGGTCTTTGGATATTGTTCGCCACAAATAACTGATGAATGGGCGCGTATGAAGTTATGAACGACTTCTGCGGAATCAGTCCAACGGATAAAGGCATCATTGCGGTAGAGCTTGGGCGCATGGCTCGGTTGAAAGAAATCGCATATAAGTTCTGACTGCGGAACTCCATTGCACGAATGACCAATACGCTGGATTGCATCATCCATCATATCCGCACCGAAATTGCGAAGTCTGATATGCACTTCTTCCGCGCTTTCTTCCGGGCCTATGTAGATTCCGAGGTTGTTGATGATTTTGCCTGTATCCACACCCTTATCGATTACGAAAGTGGTGATGCCGGTCATCGCGCTTCCGTCCTTGATTGCGGATGTGATAGTGGATGCGCCCCGGTACATTGGAAGAAGCGATGAATGGAGATTGATGACTCCCCATTTAGGTATGCGGAACAATTCAGATGGTAATATGCAGTATTCAACCACAACTCCCAACGTGGGATTCAGATTGCGGATTTTTTGAAGAAAAGATTCTGATTTAAGTTGAAGATGCGATGGCTGATATACAAGAAGACCTGCCTCTTCCGCATAAACACTGACAGGTGATGGGCAACACTTGTTTCCGCGACCGCAAGGCTTATTCTCCATAGTCACGACAGCAGCCACATCATATCCCTTTTCAACGAGCATCTTTAGAGTCGGCACAGCGAAATGTCCGTTTCCGAAAAATACAATCCTGATATTATTCCGATTCACCGGCTTTTCTTGGTCATATTCGGGATAAGCCGATATTGCGTCTTCCGGAACAATGCTATATCCATCGGCCTGATTGACCTTAACTAAGTAATTGCCATCTTCATCCGGGCAAAGGATTCTGCACGGCACGAAAAACTGATTTTCAAATTGGTCGCCGGCGCAATGCCCAACCACATTTACCAAATGACCAACGCGGTATCTTGGAGCTTTCATTTTGATGAACCGGTCTGGATGTCGATACGTGCGCCGCACTGCGGACAGATGATGATAGCGGAATTTGGCTCAAGGTAATCTGTGAATAAAGAAGATACCGGCACTTCCAGCACTTTTGCAATTCGCTCAAGCGTGGATATGTTAGGATTGCCCTTTTCATTAACGATGTTGCCGAGTGTCTGAGGGGTGATTCCCATCTTTTCCGCGAGGCTTTTAAGGGTCATGCCCTTAGCAGCGACAATGTTCTTGATTCTGAATTTTGCCATAGTAAAAGTAAATACTGATTTGGGTAGTTTCTTAATTTTTTTTGCAAAAATACTCTTCCATAGGTACTTATAACGAGTCTAAAGAGTGAAATATTGTTAAATACTGATTAAAACAATAGTAAATACTTGCTCAATAAATAATATTAGTGTATCTTTGCAGCGGTTTAGTTATAGACCTAATGAGAAAAGATGAACCAGACAATTTGTGACATAGAAGAAGACTGGGATGATTACGCCTACGACCATAATTATGACCTCTATGACAGTCTTGATTATGAAGATGACCCGCGTAACCTGACCGACAGACCATCGCGATTTGTCAAACGTCATATCCTGCCCGGTTTGCACCCTTTGATTGAGGAAATCCGTGCGAAGAATGGCAAGGCTAAGATGGGCGAACAATTACGATGCCCTATGTGCGGAAGAAAGTTTGTCAAGAAGTCTTATCAACAGAAATTTTGCACAAACAACTGTAAGGTCAAATACCACAACAAACGACAGGTATGGTACTGATATGGAAACAACAATAAACAAAGTTACGCCGACAATAGAGCAGATGCGCCACTTGCAATCGCTTGGCGACAAGTGCGAGGGCGCAAGCATGGTCTATCATCCGGCATCTGCACATTCTGAAATCTTCAAGTTGGAGGTTGGAAATGTGGAACACAAGCGCGAGTTTTGGGCTGAATCCAAACGCATTGCATTAGTGGGCGAGGGTTTCTTCGACCGGATGCACGGGCGCGATGTGCCTGCATACACCGCCGATGACATTATGGCGAAATTGCCGGAATCAATTCTTATCAACGGTATCTGGCATCTCCTTTTCATAGGCAATAAGCATGTTGACGGCCTGCGTGTCTTCGCGGCATCATATTCTTTCAGGGATGATAGCGGAAGATTTGTGGCAGCGCGTCAGGATACCGAGTGGGAGTCCACAATCTTTATCCAGTTACTCTATGCCGTGTATCTGTGGTGCATTGAAAACAAACACATCAATCTTACGGAAAAATGACCATTGAAGAAGTCCTTACACTGATAAGCCGCATCGCATTTATTCGCTGTCAAGGTTGTCTGATTGCCTTTTGGATAATGCTATGGCGACAGAACAGAGCGCGGAAGAAGCGCGAAGAAGAATACAGACGTGACTTTGAAGCCTTGCAGAATCTTTCGGGCGAGGAATATTGGAAAGCCTACGCTAAATTTAAGCAAAAGTACATCAAATAAATAATGACATGAAATTACTGTTTTTCGATTTAGAAACGACCGGTACGCTGGTCAACAAGCACGGAATACACCAAATGTCCGGCTTCATCGTAATCGACGGCGAAATCAAGGAGAAATTCAATCTTCATGTTCGCCCCAATCCAATGGCGCAGATTGACCCCGCCGCATTAGAGGTGGCAGGTGTGACGGAAGCGCAAATCAAGGCTTACCCTCCGATGGAGCAGGTGTACGCCGGCTTCGTTGATAAGCTATCCCAGTACGTTGACCGCTACAACAAGAAAGACAAATTCTTTCTCGTCGGCTATAACAACGCATCATTCGACAATCAGTTTCTCCGTGCGTGGTTCATTCAGAACGGCGATAAATACTTCGGCTCATGGTTTTGGGCAAACAGCATAGACGTGATGATAATGGCGACTCCTTACCTCGCTGAACGTCGCGCCGAGATGGAAAACTTCAAACAAGGCACGGTCGCCAAAACCCTCGGCATAGTCGTGGAAGATGACAAGCTACACGATGCACTCTACGACATCGAAATCTGCAAAGCCATCTACGACAAGGTTTGTGGAAAGTATTAACCCCTAACCATCATACCAAATGAGAATCAAGAAGCAAAAATCGTTCAAGAACGGTACGGTGTACTGCCTTGAGCTGGAAGACGGAATGTTGGTTGAAACAACCGACACCTTTCTGCCTTACTACACCAAAGACGCAATCGGTCGCAAGCAGAATTTTCTTGACAACAATCAGCTCGGTAGTCGTGCGGAACGCTGGATGATAGGCGTATCCACAATGAGCGGATGCCCGGTTCATTGCAAATTCTGCGCTACCGGCAACATGAAGCGTTGGCGCAATCTTACGGCTGACGAAATTGTCGGTCAGGTGGAATTTGCCATCGCACAGGCAGGATTCAACCCGGCAGATGCCCGCGAGTTCAAAATCAACTACACGCGCATGGGTGAGCCTTTCTTGAACATCGACGCAGTTAAAGAAGCCATTGCCCGCATCACGGAAAAATATCCGAACACACATCACTACGTTTCAACCATCGGCATCGCCGGCAGCGATTTCTCTTTTGTCAAGGGGAACGTGACGCTCCAGATAAGTCTGCATAGCTTTGACGATGACAAGCGTAACTGGCTTATCCCTTACCCCAAGAAGATGACCATCGAAGAGCTGGGGCGCATACGCACGGAAAGCAACCTTAAAACGACCATCAACCTTACACTCGTTGACGAGTCGGATTTCGATGCTGAAAAGCTGGCGAAGTATTTTGACAAGGATTATTTCTTTGTCAAGCTATCGCCCATCAATCCCAACAGCATATCGGAAAAGAACAATCTCGGTAACGGTGTTATCGAGGGCGTGAACATTGTATAACCACTTAACACAACAACCACATGGAAGCAATCAAGAAACAGCTTGAATCTATGGGTTACGATTATGCGGTAGCAATCGCAACCAAGTCGGAAATCGAAAACGGTGCTGCCTGCGGACAGCTCGCAATCATCGCCGAGTAACCCGGAAACCGGCGGCTTGAGGAGTGCTTCGGTATTCTTCAAGTCGCCATTATCCTTGAAACGATGGAAAAATTTCTATTGATACTCCCGGTGGTTGGTATGATTGTCGTTGTGGGCATCCCACTATGGGCATACCTGTCTTTCAAATCATACAAGCGGAAACTGCGCCGCGTCTATGACGAAATCAAGATTGGCGACCGCTACAAGTTTGAAATGCCGCCTCTACATCCGTTTGACGAATCTCATGTTTACAAGGCGACTATTATAGGCAAGACGTTAGCCCGTGGAAAATCCCCGTGGGTGCAATATCGCTACGATGATATGCTATATCCGCAATACGAGAATAGATTTGCCAAGACCATCACAAAAGGTCTGATGGAAAGCCTTATCGAAGAGGCGAAGAAGCACATCGCCGAACACGAAAGCAACCCCAAATCAATGGTACATCCGGAGGTTCTTGCGCATTGGAAGAAAATCGCGCAAGGCATCCCTCCTTTCGGATACAAGGTCGTAGATGAAAAATTCTGACTTAATATCATAAAACAAAATGAAATTTACCATCAACAGTAAGGCTCTTTTGAGCCGTCTGGTTGCCGCCGGCAAAGCCGTAAGCAACCGACCCACGATTTCCATTCTGGGCAATTTCATGTTCGCCCTTGATGGGAAGACCGTCACAATCACCGCATCCGATACCGACAACGTGGTAATATCGCGCATTGAAGCCAACGATGCCGAGGGTGCTGGTAGTGTCTGCATCGATGCAAAGCGCGTCACGGAACTGCTCAAGGCAATGCCGGATTGCCCCGTGGTGTTTGACATCAACGATTCAACCCACGCAACCATCATCCGCTACACCAACGGAAAATACAATCTGTCTGGTCTGCCCACCATAGACTATCCCATTGGCGAGGCTGACGAAACGGAAGTCAAGGGCGTATTCACAATGCCAGCTTCGCAGATTCTCAAGGCACTGGATGTTGTCGGCTTCGCTACATCCAACGATGAACTCCGCCCCATGCTGAACGGAGTGTATTGGGATATTACGGAAGATGCCGTTACATTCGTGGCAACCGACACCCATGTACTTGCAAAGTATCGTAGTACGCAGACCGCCCCCGGCAAGGTCATGAGCTTCAATCTGCCCAGTAAGTCAATCGCGCTTATCCGTGCGTTCATCGGAAAGCAGAGCGACATAAAGCTGACGGTCAGCGAAAGATTCGTCATCTTTGAGGGTAGCGACTTCAAGGTGCGCTCTACGCTTTATAATGGAATGTACCCGAACTACAACCGCGTTATTCCCGTCAATCAGCCCATCTCTATCACGGTTGACCGCATGGACTTCGCTAACGCTATCACACGTGTTGCCATCTGCGCTGACGCACAGACACCGGTGCTTCGCCTCAAGATTGCAGACGGAAAGATTGACATCGTGGCGCAGGACATCAGCTTCAACATCGGCGGCGAGGAGAAAGTGACGTGCGACTACAACGGAACACCGCTTGAAATCGGATTCAGTTCAATCTACCTCAAGGGCGTACTTAACGCGATGAACACGCAGAACGTCGTGATAAAGCTGGCGGAGGCAAGCCGACCCGGATTGTTCCTACCCGCTGAAAACGACGAATACGGCGAACTTACGCTTTTGTGTATGCCCATAAATATCCAGCAAACGACTTAATGGGAAAAGAAAGAGGCGATTTAGCCGTAGGCAGAAAGTTCAATTTCAGAAACCATCACATCTATGCTTGTCAACATGGGATTGATACCCAAGAGATGCTTAAACAGGTTATAAAGCAGGAAAAGGAATGGTGCGAAAGGAGCATATTCCTTGCAATTCAGCTCCATAATCTGATTGAATATGACGTAGAGGTGGATGATAATTATGAAGTGACTATTCATGCACGGCTTCGGGGCGTTGTGCCGCCCGAAAAGATGGAAGATGTAAGACGCCAGTCTAATGAAGAAAGCAATAAATAAAATCAAAGACATCCTATTTGGGATTTTCGCAATTATCGTCTGTCTTATTCTTGCCGTCGTGCTTTGGCTGACGGGAGATAAGATGGATGATGATTACGACCCGTGGGATTGCTATCAGTAAGCTATGCAGAGAATCATTAAATTTCGCGGAAAATCCGTTGCTGACGGTACATGGGTCTATGGCGACTTAATCCACATGAAAGGACGCAAGGTTGCGATATGGCCCACGGAAGAGAAATACGATGGTGGCGCGATTGAGGTTATACCCGCTTCGGTGGGTCAGTACACCAATTCACGCGACTGCCTCAAGAAAGAAATCTACGAGGGTGACATTGTGCGCCAGAAATGGGAAACCACAGTGATAGATGAACACGATGACGCATATTCAGCAAAAGGAACGCAGACCGGAATTGTGGTGCTACGCACGAGGGGAGTCTGCATGTCACCCTGCCTGAAAGAAAACGACCTTACGGAAGATGCGCTGCTGACAAAGAATGTACCTGTTACCGGGTGGCGTTCTGAAATCATCGGCAATACAACCGACAATCCCTCACTATTTGAGGAAATCTGTAACCCTTAACCAATTAACCCCAACTGCAATGAAAAAGTACATCGGTACGAAGACGCTTAACGCCGAGCCTATGACAAAGGGCGAGGCTTATGACCGTTCTTTACTGCGTGGTGGAATAACACCCGTAGAGCGTGAAATCCTCGGCTATCATGTCGTTTATCCTGACGGCTATGAAAGCTGGTCGCCCAAAGACGTATTTGATGCGGCCTACAATGTCGCCGACACATTACTTGACCGCCTTAACATCGAATACAAAGAGCTTGACAAGAAAGCCGGCAAAATCGTTGAGTTCAGACTGACGGAAGCCTATAAGAATCTGCGCGACACCGACCGCGCCATGCTTGATGTTCAGTTCGACACCATGATTAGCTATCTGAGCATCCTCGGTTGTCGCTCTACATCAGTGGAAACAGGTCAGGGCGGCTTCTGCGGTCTTGACTTCGGCACGGCAATCCATCTCCTTGAACGTGGATACGTCATCCGTCGCAGCGGATGGAACGGCAAGGATATTGTCGTGTTCAAGCAAGTGCCGTCAAGCATCAAGAGCGACATCATTCCCAACATGCAATCCCTGCCCCTCAAGGCTAAAGAACTTATCATGGCCGGAAACAAGCGTATAGACTACACCTCGCAGTGTCTTATCTATAACACGAAGACTGGTCGCGCCGATAGTTGGGTTCCATCTATCAGCGACGTGTTCGCCCATGACTGGGAGCTTGTAGCCGACTAATCAATCATCCTATCTACCACGTGTAGAAAAGGAAACGGCGGCGTAGGCCGCGACAAGTCTGCGCCGCCTGCTTTTACCAATCACTAACATCACAAGAAATGAGCAAGCAAGAACTTATAGAAGCATTGGAAAGTATGCCCGACGATGCCGTACTCTTTGTGGATGGCGGCTTTTACAATCTGGTTGAGGTCAGCAATGTAAAATACGACCCGTCGCAGAATATTATCGTCATCGAATAAAGTTATGACCGAGGAAGAAAAACGCGAGGCTTACGTCCGCACGGTGTTTGCCGGAAATGATGGCGACGTGTTCACGCGAAGCGACCTCCGCGCCTACATTGAAGAAGCATGGTCTGCCGGCTATGATGAGGGTGCGCGTGATTTTGGCGACACGGTAACGAATTATCCATTTCCATTAAGCGTATGGCCAACGCCCCTTTCCCGTTTTCAAGCCGATAAGCTGGCTAAAGAATTTGAAGCCCTTGACGAGATATGCAAGGACAGCGGATGTCGGGATGCGCTTATAAAAACGCTTTTTGAAGAAGCGGAAAAACAAGCCGAAGCGTTTATGCCACGTGACCTTATCGGCTCGGTTGAATACTTCGGCGACAAGTTAAAACTATTAAGACTGAAATCAAATGAACGAACAGACGGAAAACAGCAAAGCAACTCTTAAAGACTGGCTAACATTCATCATCTTCACAATAGTAATCCTTTCATTAGGTATCATAGCCGGTTTTTCAGCGGGAAGAAAACACCCGGCAGCATCGGTTAAGGATGAATGGCTGTCAGATGTGCGCAAGGAGGTTAATCTCTTGGAGTCATCTTTCAAGGAAGCGGAAGAAGAATATCAGTTTGGCATCGAACTGCGCGACTCCATCATTACCGCCATGAAGCGCGAAATCAGAAAAGGCGACAACGCCGAAGTTCCTATCAAAGTAAATATCAACATTACCGATGATAATAGCAAATAAAGACCTTGTAAGTGGTGATTACGTCAATCTTGATGCTGCTATTGCCTTGAGTAAGGTTGGCTATGACGTGCCGACGCATACTCATTACACCGGATATAAGGGTTACGGAAGCGTCAGCCTTACATCCAACACTGAAAAGCTGACAGGTGTAGGCAGTATGGTTGATAGACCCATCTTGCAAAAGGCGGTGGAATGGCTGCGCGAGCGTCGCAACATCTGCCTACGCATCAACTACGTCATGCAGACGCGCAAGTGGTTTTTCGACTACCTGAATATGAAAGATGGGAGCTATGACGATAGCACATCCACCTACGATGACACAACGGGCTATTACGATAGTTACAACGATGCCGTCAACGCCGGAATAGTTGCCATCTGCGAACACATCAAGGACAATGAAGATACGACAGGCGAAGAAAATCCTATTGGGTAAGAATACATCCCGCGACTGCTACCGCCGTATGCGCCCCGCCTATGAACGCGAAGACGGCACTATGGTATTTCCATCATGGCATGACATTCCACGGATAGCAAGGGTGAACAAACGACTACTCAGATACATTAACCGATTAAGCAATGAAGACAAAGAAAAACTTCTTTAAGGGTAAATCCTTATACCGACCCACCGGCAAGGCTGGCGAATATTCCGCTTGGGCTTGCAACTTCTATACCGGGTGTTCAAATAACTGTTCATACTGCTACTGCAAGCGTGGCGTTATGAGCCATGTATGGAGCGAAGAGCCGATGTTTAAAAAATGCTTCAAGGACAACGACCATGCCATAGCGGTGTTTGAAAAGGAAATGCTCGCAAACATCGACGAACTGCGTAAGACGGGCATCTTTTTCAGCTTCACTACCGACCCCATGATACCCGGCAAGACGCTTGAGCTTACGATGGAAGCGGTCAGCCTTGGGCTGCGTAATGACGTGCCGGTGCAGATACTTACCAAACGTGCGGATTGGCTTGATGCCGAGACGTGGAAAGCCATGTGCGCTACCATCAATCCCGACTACAAGAAAATCGCCATTGGCTTCACACTGACAAGGCGTGATGACCTTGAGCCGGGTGCAAGTCCGCATACGGAACGCATAGCCGCCATGAAGCGTTGTCACGAACTGGGATGTCACACTTTCGCAAGTATTGAGCCGATTGTCGATATAGCCAATTCGGAATGGGCGATGAGTGATGCCTATCCCTACTGCGAACTGTTCAAGGTTGGTCTGATGAGCGGCGGCGCGAAACCCGACAAGCACGAACTGAAAACACTTGTTGACAGATGGAATAGCACACTTGACAAGTCAGGCAAGAAGATATATTGGAAGCAGAGCGTAGTTGACTATCTGGGCGATGATTTCACGTTCTGGATGGACTCCTGCGTAGATGCCGACTACAACATATTCGACTATTAGTATTGTTTTAAGGTAAATAAGATTGTTATTATAAATTGTACTTTTGCGGAGCGTGTCGTTGTGAAACGGTGCGCTTTTTTCGTTCTATTCCGTAGAAAGTTACGACCAAATAAATAAAGTCGTGAGTGTGCGTTTCCTTAATAATGTGGTTGCTTTATTTAGTCGTAGTTTTGCGTAGAATACTTAAACCCCAAACTACATCCAATGAAAGCTAAAATCTTTGCAAAACTAAAACAGGAGTATTCCTCTCTTGGGTTAGGCGATGAATATCTGATGTCAAAAGCCGATTCCCTTGCAGCGACCGGTCTTGTGACTGACGATAACATCGATGCTGTCGTGGCTTGCCAGCGTAAGGAGCTTGAGGGTCTTCAGAAAGCCAACGATAAGCGCGTCACTGATGCGCTTGAAAAAGAGCGTAAGAAGCATGAAGAAGAAACTCGCAAAAAGGAGCAGGAAGCCGAAGAAGCCCGTCGCAAAGCCGAGGAAGAAGCCGCCGCCAAAAAGAAAGGCGAGCATACCGACCCGGTTACAAACCCCGACGTTGAAGCCCTCCGCAAGCAGGTGGAAGAGCTGACCGCCGCCGGCAAGAAGCGCGACGAAGAATATGCGGCCAACCTGAAAACGCTTACCGAATCACGTGACAGTCTTGGAAAGCAGGTCAAGGAACTTGTTGACAAGAACGCCGCATCGGAAGCAGCCGCAGCCAAGGCAGCACGCAATGCGATGATAATGGCGAAAGCCAAAGAGTTGGGCGTTCCCCAGTGGCGTATCGACGAGGGCTTCACAATCGCGGAAGACGCGAGCGAGGAGGTCATCACCGAAACGCTGACAAAGGTTGCGAACAATATCAACACAAACATCCTGCCGGGTAGTCGTGGCGGATTCCCCCTCGCCGGCAACGAGCCGACTAAGGAAGACCTCGCTTCGATAGCTGCAAGCCTTGTTAAGTAACAACTAAACCCCAACGAGAATTATGAAAAATGACATCTCACCCAACAAGGAAACGGTTGTCTTCGGTAATGATTCCTCAGTAATCCGCAAGTACATTGCCGGCATCGCCGGTGGTCGTACACTGGACTGCTCGGATTTTGTCGATGACACTGTTCTCGCCGGCCACGTCATCATCAAAAAGGCCGACGGAAAGTATGCCCCGATGCCCGTCATCGCGGCTGTTCCCGCGAAGCCCGCACAGGGCGAAAACCCTACTGTTGCGGCTCAGCCCGCCAAGTACGGCACACTCCCTACCGGCGCATCCTACGCCGGCGTTCTCTATCGCTCAATCAGTAAGAAAAACCCCGCTGCTTCCATTATGACGATAGGTATTGTCAATCCCGACATGACCCCCTATCCCATGACAGACATCCTGACCGCGTTCACGGCTGCCTGCAAAATTTCCTTTGAAAAGGACGAAGAAGCATAAAAACCGAGTATCTGAGTTAAACAGTCATTCTATTTCGATTACGCGCAGAAATACTTCCCCGGCCTCGTTCTGGCCGTGGTTGAACGTCTGAACGAAAAGCGCAACAACTCCGCGCAGACGTATCTCTACAAAGAGAAACTTCGCCCCCAGTTCTCGCTTGATGGTCGCTGGGCTTCCATTCTTGCCGAATACACCCGTGTAGCCGCCGACGTTGTGGCACTTGACTCCGAGCTTCCGCTCAAGAGCCGTGACACGCTGGAGGTTGCTTCCGGCACTATCCCCAAGATAGGTATGAAGCTCTACCTGACCGAAAAGCAGATGAAGGACGTTGATTCGATGATTGCACAGGGTCTTCCCCTTGAAACCATCATCAACAACATCTTCGCCGACACCCCCCGTTGCATCGAGGGCATCTGGGAGCGCATCGAAGACATCTTCCTTTCCGAGCTTTCGTCCGGCGTGGGCATTTCCGAACGTAACAACGGCACCGGCGTGCGCATCAACATGAACTTCTATGAGGCCAATCAGTTCCTCGTATCGGCTCTGTGGAGCGCAACTACCGCCACACCGCTTGACGACATTCAGAAAGTCGTTGACAAGTCCATCGAAGACTCCAACACCATCATCGACGCATACGCCGACGATACCGCCCTCCAGCTTCTTTACAAGAACGGTCAGGTGCGTGCGCAGTTTGCCTTTGACCAAGGCATCGCCATGACTGCATCAACAGCCATCCCCGTGCTTGACCTTTCCAAGCTCCAGCAGCTTTTCCTCACCAAGTGGAACATCCGTCTGCACCGCGTTTCGCGCCGTGTGAAGACCGAGCTTAACGGAGTTAAGCAGAACCACAACCCGTGGAAGAAAGGCACTATTACCTTTGTCTGCGATGAAGAGCTTGGCTCGCTTGTATGGACTAACGTCGCCGAAGTCAACCGCCGTGTTGATGGTGTAGTCTATCAGGTAGCCGACGAATACATCCTTGCAAAGAAGTATTCCAAGACAGACCCCCTCCGCGAGTTCACCGCTTCCGAGGCTATGGTTGTCCCCGTGTTGAACAACGTTGACCGTATCTATACGCTCGACTCTCAGACTGTTCAGGAATGAAAGCAACCGTCCTCGTACCTTTCCGCGACAAATACGACCATGCAGTCGTGTATGCGCCCGGAGATGTAAAGGAATTTGACAATGACCGCGCAGTGGCACTGGCCGCTCGCGGTCTTGTCGAACCCTTTGCAGAAGCTCCCAAAGAACCCGAAGAAAAGGCAGAAGCCGACGCGAAGCCCGCCAAGCCTAAAGGTAAGGGCAAAGGTAAATCCACCAAAAAGGAAAAGGAAGTCGCCGATGCAGCTCCCGAAGCCGATAAGGTAGAAGCCGATGCCGACACCGAAGCTGACGCGCCCGAAGAAGCAGAAGCCGAAGATTCCAACGATAACGAATAATACCGATGACAATACGCGCTTACATAACCGATAAGTTGAAAGCCTACGGAATCACGGAGGCGCAGCTTGTCGATTTGTATATTTCGTCCGGGTTGAAACTTGACTCCGATGTCATGGATAACGACCCCACCGCAGTAGGCATTGCACTGACGCAGACGCTTGAGGAGTGCATCCTTGCGCCGCGACTGTCAAGTGTAAGCGAAAGCGGGTTTTCGATGTCGTGGAACTACGACTCCGTGGGCAAGTATTACCTTTGGCTTTGTCGTAAATGGGGCGTGACCCCTAACGATGATGTCTTGGGTATGCTTGGCATTTCCACTATTATAGACCGCACCGATAATTGGTAAAAGCATGTACTACGCACCCCACATATTGCAGAAGCGCATTATCGCCGAGGAGAAGTCGGATGAATTTGGAAGACCTATTCCAGAAGAAGCTGGCGACTCTTGGGTGGAAGTGTGCCGATGCAGATGTGACCACAATGGGGATAAAGAAGTCAAGATGCCCGATGGCACGGTCGTAACGCCGGAATATCATGTTGTCCTTGAGGACAACGAACCGGATATTGAAGTCGGCGATTACGTGCGTTGTCTGAAAGCAGACGGAACTATCCGTGGCGAGGGTCGTGTCATTAAGCCGAAAACATTAAACTATCTGCCTTATGCGGAGATCTATCTGTAAGTTTGACTTTAGCGACGTGCGCCCGGCTTTAGCTCGCTTTCATCGTGATATGCGTAAGCAAGTTGAGCGCGTCGGTCAGGAAGCAGTGGATTACGCGGTTGAGCATGGCGATTACCATGATGTCACCGGCGAAACGCGCAGAAGCAATCGTTACAAGGTTGATGCCAACAACAATCTGACCATCTACAACGAGTGCGACCACGCCGCAGAACTTGAGGCAAATGGCAAAGATGTAATAGAAAATGCGGCCTTATTCGCAGAACAACGACTTAAAGAGATTTTTGAATGATTACCACCACTGACGCAGCAAACATCCTTTACACCGCCTGCAAAAATATCTTTGGGATGCCGGTCTATCAGGCTGGCAACATTCCCGCCGGTAAAGTAGGCAAGGATGGCCGTGTAGTCATCCATGCAAAAGAGTATACCCCCGGCTCTACATGGAAGAAAGGATTCATCGAAGTCAATTTATTTGCCGCTGATACGCCACACGGCAACGCCGATTTAACCCGGCTTAACGAGCTTGAACGCATGGCGACCAAATTCCTCAAGGATATGGGATGGCATGACGGAACGGCTTACCGCTTTGAAGTGGCTTCTACGATACCGATGGAAAATGCCAATCTGAAAGCCCACTACATTAACACCAAAGTGCTTTTCAAAGTGCTTAATACAATGGAATAATTAACCCCTTAACACCCATACACGAGTTGAAAATTCACCTAAGATTTGCGCAGTAGGCATCAAAAAGCTGTACTATGCTGACCCCAGCAAAGTGACCGCAGACCTTACCGGCGCACTCCTTGCCGCCCTGCTCAAAGACGCGGCCACAAAGGAGGTCAAAAACATCCATCAGGACACGTGGACTATCGAGGAAAGCGAGTCTTCGCAGGATGGATACCGCAACCAGCTTACCGGTTCTATCTACCGCATGGGAACAAAGACTATGGGCGACGTGACGTTCAACTGGACTATCGGCCAGTACGACTACGCCACTAAAGCCGAGTTCCTTGGTGGTGTCGTTACCGGAAAGTCGTGGAAACGTCCTCGCGGCATCGTCGAAATCCACAAGACCCTCATCGCGCTGACCGAAGACAATCAGTATTGCGTACTTCCCTACGCCAACGTAGCCGGTCGCGAGGCCAACACTGACGGTGCTGTCGGCATCGGCATTGTCGGCACTGCAATGGAGCCGGAAAACGATGCGGTTTCGTCCGAATACTGGTTCGACTCTTCCGAGGTCGTGACCGCGTAAGCAAAACCGATTCATCTGAAATGTTTGTAAGTGAGATGGGGTGCGCCGACAACGTACCCCATTCTTTATAAATCTAAAGTAAATCAAATGGAAGCACAAAATACCGAAAACAACGATGGCGCACGGCTGGTTGCAAGTGCTATCGTCGGTCTTGACTACCGTACAATATTTGTCAACGATAAGTCTTACATCATTGAGCCACCCACAATCGCAAAGATAGCCGGGGCGACATTCTGGCTGCGCGACATGGGCGACGGAAAGACGCTGCGCGAAATCATCATGTCGCTGTCAAAAAGCGAAAATCTTACAAGGGCGTTATCGTGGTTCATTCAGGGCAATGAAGACCTCAGTGAAGAATTGACAAAAGGCACTATGGACGAAATCGTAAATGGGATTGAAGTCGCCTTTTCCATGATTGAAGCCCAAAATTTTATGAAGCTATCAGCTTTACAGAGGAGCGCAAGTCTGCTGGTAGCAAAACCGAAATGATTGGCAACGAGTGTATGCTCGGCCAAATCGCGTCTTTTATGGAAGCTCTCTGCCTCACCTACGATGAGGTTGTCTATAAAATTCCTTACCGCAATCTGCTTGTCATGCAGAAAGACAAGATACATCCGTGTACCGGAACTATCATAAGCAAGACAACAGGTAAAGACATGGCTTCGCGCCGCCGCCAGAATAAGCGTGGCGGTTAAGCCATCGACCTTTCCAACGCAAGCATGTCATCCTGCGTCATAAACGTGGATAGATAACGATAATCAACTTGGAAATTAGCCGGCAGTAAGTCGGCTAATTCTGTCTTATAGTATTCAATCCATTCATTAGGGTTCATGCAGAGCGAAAGGTTCGCCATCAGCTCCGATATTATCGCGTTATCCTTTCCGCTTGGGAAGCGAAGCATACGCTCAAGAGTGCGCTTCATCAATTCCGTGGCGTTGTTTGCACGATTGGATAAGGTATTGACCACATCCTGCAAATCATTCAGGCTGGATGCAGTAAAGATTCCGCGCCGGCACTTGACCATCGCCACAAATTCATTCTCAAAGGGCGTATTGGGTGTGAACGAAGAAACAAACAGGTCGCCGAACTGAACGCCGAGCGCATCCGCGACTTTCACAAGTGCGTTTACGGAAAGACTTCTACCGCTAAGAATGTTGGATATGTGTTGCGGAAGCACTCCCATCTTATCAGCAAGTGCCTTATTCGTCATCCCTTTCTGGGCCAAAATTTCACGTATGCGTAGTTTGATATTCTTTCTGCTCATTGCCTGTTTCGTAATTCCATTGCAAAGGTAACAATTCCAAATCAAAACTAAACAATATTAGTGTATTAAATAATGTTAAATACTTATTTCAATCAGTATTTAATTTTGTAGATACATTATTATTGTTTACCTTTGCGGTGTAAATCCTTATCAAGATATGGCGAGATATGCACTGCGAAATCAAGACAAGATAGCCGACAAACTCGGCAAGGCACGGCTTGATATGCTACTGGCGACAATCAAGAGCGACAACGCCCATCCGGTTGAAGTCGGTATGCAGGGTGGCTACAAAATCCTTGAGTTCACGGATGCCACATTCAGCAAGGCGAAGCATTTGTTTGCGGTTGTCGGTGGAATGTATGACGTAGTGCAGTTGGCGTACATATCAAGTTCGGGATTAAAATGAAAAGAGTAAACCAATGAAAAGAGAAATCTTAAATTGCCTGACCTACATGGCAAACCGGGCGGCAGAAACCGTGGCCTACGGCGATTGCTGGGGCGCAAAATTCTGTCAAAAGGAAGTCAAGGAAGCCCACGACAAGATGGTTGAGGAGCTTCGCAAGCACATCGACTGGAGCAATCTTACCGTTGACGACTGCAAGGAACTGCGCTTCAATCTGTGGTCTGACAAGCTACCGATATGGCTAATCCCGATATGGCTGCTTGATGTAATCCCCGCCGGCACGGAACTGACGAGCATCAGTGGCGAAAAGGTTGTCTTCAACACCAAAGAAGACATCGACATAGACACGCGCTGCGGCTGTCTTACATACGGAATCTACCCTAAAGCCGCAAGCAATGAAGCCTAGTGACATCCTGTTTAGGGCAAAGCTGTTGAATAATGACTACCGTCACGGCGAGCCTGTCCCCAAAGGTACATGGTTTACCGGATGGTATTATCAGCTTCAACTTGCTACGGAAGCACAGCATCGCCTCGTTCTACCACGCGAGAAAGGCTTTCAGGGTCAATCCGAGATGGATATAGACCCCGATACCCTTTGCCAGTTCACGGGCCTGCACGACGCAAACGGAACGCCAATATTTGAGGGCGACATCTTCACAGTCAATGGTCATTATCCCAAGAAGATAGAATTTAGACCAGAACACGCCGCGTTCTGCATGGCGAATCTTGATGAGCTTGATAAGCCATACCTTGAGCCGTGGCAACGGATACGTCCTGATTGGTGGAACGACTATAAGCGCGAGATTCGTATCATCGGCAACGTCTTCGATAATCCCGAACTACTGAAACAACAATCTTAATAAACCGACAACATGTTACCAAAACAAGAAATCCTATTGTCGCCCATTCAGCAGGTAAGGCTGGAACTCTACCGCGAGCTTGGCGACGAAGCAAAAGAAGCGTTTGACTTCATTATCGGCAATGATGCCGCTTGTGGAGTCGCAGCCCCGGAAAGCGTTGCGCCCGCAAATCCCTATAAGGATGCGGATGGTGTTTACATCATCTACAAAGATGGCTCGTATGAGCTGTTTACCGGGCATAATGGCAAGGAAAACGTCAAGTATGTAGGCTTAATCTACAATGGCCGTCATATCGCTGTCGCGCTTAACAATCTCGGTGGCGAAGATAAAGAATATCAGTTCTTGAAAGACGGAGCAAGCGCACCGGTAGAATCGGTTTACTACACACGTCAGATGGGCATCTGCGCCTTTGAAGACTTCGCCGGTAAAGCCAACACCGAACACATCAAGAATGAATACGACTCGGAAATCCCGTTCGACTTGCTTGAGAATGGCGAATATATCCCGGCTATGGGCGAATGGGGTTTACTGATGATGTTCGCTTCGCGCATCAATGAAGCACTTGTGTACGTCGGTGGAACGCCCTTAAAGGGTTGGCTTTGGTCATCCACCGAGAACAGTCAGTACTACGCTTGGTACGTCTACTTCAATGATGGCGACACCAGCTACCTCAACAAGTGCAACAGTAACTCGGTGAGGGCGGTCGCCGCATTTTAATTGTGTACGTGGGCAGTCGTTTTCGACTGCCCACCTAACGGAAACTAAATCTATAAGCGATGACCGCCTTTGAACAAATAATATACAACATCGTAAAGGAACTGCAAGACAAGTGCGTGGCCGAACACCGCGCACCTGTCTGCGTATCTATGCACGAAATCAACAAGGCTTTAATGGAACATGCTAAAACCGCGTTGAATGGCTTTGTCACGGATGGAACAATGACGTGGCATCAGAATCTTAACAAAATCCCGATGTTTACAATCCAAAATCCAAAAGACTAATGGCTTTCCTCGGCAAATGTGCTATTCACGCAAGCAATCCCCGGATATGGCGTAAGCTGATAAACTTCGGCTTACACCTCAATCCGTGCGGAACTACGATGATTGCAAGGAGCAAGAAAAATCACATCTGCACCGTAGTGCAAAACGGCTCTTTCTTCAATGCTACGGAAGACGAAATTAGCGAGGGCGTACACGATTGCGAGGATAACGATGAATTATTCTTTGCGCTTGCAGCCCTGCGCGATGATAGCGACATCAATCAGTGGTTTATCTATGACAATCGGGCGTGGAATGATGATAATCCTGTCCGGTGTTGGTTCATCTGCAAGCAAGAAAGCATTGAAGATGATATGTGCTACGATTGCATGTTTACGGATTGCGAAAAAGCCACGGAACGCGAGCTTATACTACACTTCAACGGCGATGATGATGACGAAATCGTACTAAATCAGCAATGACATGAAACCCATCGTAAAAAGATTAGCCACCGCCTACGCCGACGGAATGGCGCAGTTTGAACACCATCGCCTTTACTGCATCGATGACTTCGCCGCCGGCATGGAGGCATGGGCAGAAATCAAGCGTGACAAGAACGGCTTCGCTACGGAAGATTGCCTTGATGAAATGTTCGCCTACATGCCTTTCGTAATCTACGATAGCCGCGACAACGACATTGAAGCGGTTTGTCAGGATGACTGGCGCGGCGACATTGAGAAGCATACATATTACACCCATTGGAAACCAATTATAACACCAATAACGAAATGAAGACAAAGCTATTCATGGCCGCGATACTGACGCTTATTCTTGAGTCATGCACATCATCGGCTACACACGAAGACTGGCAGAAGATGCAAGACAAGGAATGTGCGTCACGCATCACAAAGTTCAACTACGAGGGGCATAGCTATCTGCTTTACCGATATGGCAAAGAGGGTGTTGGAATAACCCACGACGCGAATTGCCAATGCTATCGCATCCCGGATTCAGACTATTAACAACCCACACAACGAATATCGGAATGAAAACAAAGACAATCCTTAAAGTCGTGGCGGTCATCGCCCTGCTTTTTATCGGCAATCGCTTCTACAACCACGTTACCGCATGGGGTGGAATCGGCATCATGGTGCTGGCTCTGCTTCTGGCGGTTTACTTCATATTCAAACCAATCAACAATAACAAGACAACGATATGAAAGAGAAACAATACATCACTTACGAACAAGCAACCGCCATAGCTCAAACCGGCTTATGGGATTGCGAAGATGCCGATGCAGTATATTTTGACTGCGAGGAACGTAACAAACACGCCGTACCGTCAACCATAGAAGAAATAGACAAGCTCTTTGAAGGCGATAAGGTGGAAATAATTGTCTGCCCTCGCTTCACGCTTGCAGAGGCTATCGACTGGCTGCGCGATTACGCCGGCATCCACGTTCAGATAAACAACGTGAAACGCAAACAGTGGTCATACGACCTTGTTGACATCAACAGATTGGAGAATGAAGACGGTACACCATACAACTTCGTACCGGAACGCGAAACCACACCCATCTTCAATACCTATGAAGAAGCCGTATCGGATGCCATCGACAAGGCGGTGGAAATCTACACGCCCACAGAAGAAGAGCTGAACATGGATGACGGTCAATTCCCTACGATGTCAGAAGAAGAATACAACAAGCTCCGCGATGAAATCGAAAATTCGGACATGTATGACGGTCGCGGAAAATACGACGTGTACGAATGTGAGGGCTGCGACCATCATCTTATCACGACCTATGCAGTCAAAGGCGTAACCCCGTTTGTCGTCACTTGCCCCAAATGCGGAAAGGGAATGTTGCACGTCCGAACCCTCAAAGCCGCATCCGCTGGCGAGAATGTCATCAAGTGGATACGCCCTACCTATGAGCAGTATTGCAAGCTGTCATACGGCTATCGTGACCATATCGGCAATGGCGGTCTAATCTTGGAAACAGTCATCAAAAACGACTAAATCATGGATAAGAAAACAGCAGAAAAGGCAAGCAAGCTCCTTAAAACACTGGAGCGTCTTGAAGAAATCCGGCAAGCCACGGAAGAAAGTAAATCGCATTGGTGGTCATTTCTTACGCCAGACGTAAAACGGCTCACTGATAACGATGGGTTGATGATGCCAGAAATCCTGCGCAACGAGTTTAAGAAAGCCGTGGAAAGGGCTATCGAAAAGACTAAAGTCAAACTTGACAAGCTCTGAACCATGACGAATCTATCCATGCGATTGCAGGCTGCGATGGCGCAAGACGAGAAACTATGGAAGCAGATTAGGCTTCTGCAAGCCACAGAAGAATTTGAGGCTGCGCTATGACGCTACGCTTCATTGATGGATGAAATCAACGGCAGAGAGGATGGCGAAACCTTGAAGCTGATTGTGAAAGTCCTGAAAGAGGATGTGGGGCTTCCTATTCACAACATCCCGTCGGAATTTCATACAGAGGAGCTACAAAATGCGTTGGCGCAGTTGCAAGAAGCCATTCAGCAAAGGTTTGAAATCCACGAAGACGAGATTGTATTCCTTCAGAAGCAAGTCGAAACTTTCAAAAAGGCAATCAGAAAACAGAACAAGCAAAACTACCACATATTAAAAACCATAGGCAGACCAATCCCCGGCCATCAGCATCAGTCGGCATGGAATAGAACAAGGTCTAACCCCAAATTAAGATAAAGATATGTTGGAACTACGAGAATACCAAGACGAAATATCATCAAAGGCGGCGCAGTTGCTTGAGCAGTACAAGATGTGCTACCTCGCAATGGAATGTCGCACCGGCAAGACGCTGACCGCACTGGCTACGGCGTTGAAATATGGCGCAAAATCCGTACTTGTCTTATCAACTGTTAGAGCCCTACGAAGTATCTATGCAGATTATAACATGATGCGTCCTACTTTTACAATGGATGCCATCAACTATGAATCGGCTCAGAAGTGCCTCGGAAAACACTATGACCTTGTTATCCTTGATGAAGCGCATCGGCTCGGCTCATTTCCCAAACCCAGCCAGCGCACAAAATTAGTCAAGATGCTATGCAAGGGATTGCCGATTATCTACCTTTCAGGTACGCCAACCCCAGAATCATTCTCGCAGTTGTATCATCAGTTTTGGGTAAGTTCATTCTCACCATTCAACCTATTCACTACTTTCTATAAATGGGCGAAAGTATATGTGGAGCCGGGATTGAAGAAAGTGGGGGGGCATGTTCTGAATGACTACTCCAATGCGCGAAAGGATAAGATTGATGCAGTGACTAAAAAACTGTTTATCGACTTTTCTCAGGAAGAGGCGGGATTTGATGCTAAGATAGAGGAATACACATTGACAGTACCAATGTCTAAATGGACTGAAAACGCATTGAGCCACCTCAAGAAGAAAAGAATCCTTTCGTGGGATGATGTCAATATCTTGGGGGATACCCCGGCAAAGCTGATGTCTAAGCTGCACCAGTTGTCATCCGGCAGCGTGATTGACGAGTGCGGAACGCATATAATCACCGACTATTCAAAGGCAAAATACATCCGTGATTACTTTGCCGGTAAGAAAATCGCCATATTCTACGTCTATAAGACGGAGTTAGACCTGTTGAAAAAGGCATTTCCGCTATGGACTGACGTGCCGGAAGTGTTTCAGCGGCATGAGGGCAATGATATGGTTTATCTGGGTCAGGTGCGGAGCGCAAGGGAGGGTGTCCGTCTTGATACTGCTGACGCACTCATCTTCTATAACCTTGAGTACTCCTATCTTTCCTATGAACAAGGCAGGAATCGTCTGTCATCCAAAGAAAGGATTACCCCGGCACAAGTGTATTTCATCTGTTCTGACTGCGGAATAGAGCAGGATATTCTTGAAGCAGTCCACGGTAAAAATGATTTTACATATTCGTATTATAAAGCCAAAAGTAAAAATAGACTATTTTGATTATATGGTTTGCTATAAGAATACATCCAGTTACAATCTGCCTAATGAAGAATGGCTTGATATTTGCGGATATGAGGGCTTATATCAAGTTAGCAATTTAGGTAGGATAAAGTCTTTGGGTCATCTAATACCGACAAAAGGAGGTGTGTATAGAAAATCCAAAACAAGAATATTAAGGCAGAAGTTAAAGAAGAATGGGTATTTGGAAGTAATGCTATCCAAGAATGGTCAAAAGAGAATATTCTTAATACATAGGCTCGTTGCTTTTGCCTTTTTAGGCAAACCTCAAGGAAATAGAAATGTAGTCAATCATAAAGATGAATGTCCTCGCAATAACACGATATGGAATTTAGAGTGGGTATCGACAAAAGAAAATGTCAATTATGGAACAGGACTACTACGAACAAGATTGCATTTGATGAATCATCCGAATACATCACGACCTGTTATAGCAACATCGCTTAGAAATGGAGATATGTTTAGATTCCCCAGCGTGTCAGAAGCCGCAAGATTCTTAGGATGTAGCCCACTGCGGATTTCATATCTATGCAGAGGAAAAGGAAGATATAATGATAATGAATATAGTTGGAAATATGAATCTTGAAAGCAAAATACAGAATAAGATAATCAAAAGATACAAAGCAATGGGCTATTTGGTTGTAAAAATTAGCCTATGTAATCTTAATGGTTTCCCTGACCTTATGCTCCTCAAGGATGGCAAAGCATCATTCGTAGAAGTCAAACGACCCGGACAAAAGCCACGACCACTACAAGAATACAGGCTCAAGGAGCTGCGCGATGCCGGCTTCGACGCTTTTGTACTGACGGAATAGACATACTCTTTTCATAAATTGATGGATGGCTGTCATCGTGAGATGGTGGCCTATCCGTTTACAAAAGAAATGCGCCACGGTGGAATAGACCACTATGGCGCAATCTTTATCGCTATTGGTAGCGATTATTATCTACAAGATATGAAATCGTCAGGCGCGATAAATCCTTTTGCTTCCATGATTCCAATAGCTACTTCGGCATCTATTTCCGAGCAATCATACGCTATACTGATACAACCCTCGGATACATAGCCAATAGTCGGCAAGAACTCACCAAACCCCTAAAGACAATATGCGAGGCAAACACCTGCAACGCGCTGTCGGCCTTTACCCATTGTCGGATGGCTTTATCATAAGCCTTACGCATTTCCTTGTCTTTCATAACCTATTATTCAATTCTGATATAGACGCGATACCAGCTATATTCGCGGTCAAAGGCATCCGTGAACGTAATCGGGTCTTCTGAGTCGGCTTCACATACCGGCTCAATGGTGTACTGGGCAACATTGGCTTCAAGGGATTTATCGCCGCACACAAACGTTACTGTTTCCGTCTTCTTTGGTTTAAGTGCCTTCGTACCGAAAAGCGCAAGGTTATCATTGGTCAGATTAAAGAAAACCGAGTCAGCTTCGCCATCCTGCAACTGATTGATGAAATCGCTGCATAAGGGGATTGTCATGTGTGTTCCGTCACGTGTGATAGGCGGCACGTCCACACATTCAGGCAGATTGTCTTCCGTAATGTCCGGCAAGTCAAAGATGCCCAGTTTGCCCTTGACATTAAGAATAGGCTCTTTGAATAGCTTCACATCGCGCATGACCCATTTATATTCCGCGCCGTGGCCCTCTTGCGCCCAGATTGAGAAATTCTCTTCTTCGCACCGGTCTATGGTCGCCACGCCTACGATGGCAGACGTTGGCATATCTGCGATTGCCGGGATTATTCCCATATTCTGCGCGTTTTCTATTGGGTTCGCCCATACCAGCGGCATGGTGTTTTCGTCGATGTTGTGCTTCCGTGCGCCAACATGAATAAGAACGCGCATAGGTGTTGACTTCAACGCCCATTTGCGGTTTTCCACATCCTTGATACCGGCACATATCAAAGACCCCCACGGCTGCTGAATTGAAAATGCTTTCATTGTTTGTTGTTTATTTTATTGAAAATTTGGACTGCTTTTATCCTTCCATTTCCGTAAGGCTTACTTTGTTGACATAGATTTGTATTCAATGGCGGTTGAAATACTGCCAAAAAGTCATTTTCATCTGGCTCATCCTTAGAATTGATTTCTGAAAGTGAATATATAGAAAAATCATCATTCTTCTTAAAAGCTGATGCCAACTTAGGGAGATAGTTATCTTTCACTTTCCCAAGTTTTGTTTTGCAATGAAATTGCATCCGTTGATAACCCACATTACTTTTACCTATATAGTAAGAGCCATCACCAAACACAATCATATAAACCAAGTAGAACCTATCACGCAAGCATCTGGGCGATTTATACATGACAGTGATGTTTCCGTCCTTACACTCTATCAATTTCTTTAACGATGAACAATCCATTGACCTATCTATGATTTTGGTGAATCATCATTTGCCACCACGGTAGGATTTAACCTGTATGTAGTTCCGCAGTTTGGGCAGGTAAAAGTGTTGGTATATTCTTGGCAGACAAGAACACCTACCGGCACACCTATTATATCCGCAATCTCTTGAAGCGTAGCCAATGTTGGATTCCCATTTATGATTTGGGATGCTGCGCTTTGAGTAATGCCTTTCTGACCATTCCTTCCGGTCATTTGCGAGGCAAGACGTTCAACAGTCCATCCTCGCTCCTTCATTACGATTCTTATAAAATTATTTGCCATAAGTTTTAACTGTATGTTTAGATGGTGCAAAATTAGTAAAAAATATTCAAACTACAAAATAAAATATTAGACATAACGAATAATTTTGCTTAAATGTTAATTTATACCTTAAAATTACCCCTATTTGTTAATAGTTGTTAAATGATTAGATAAAACTAATAAAATATTTGATAGTATAAGATAAAACTTATAACTTTGCATCGTGATTAAGAAAGACAGTTATTCACCCTGTAATAATAAGGAGTATGAAGACAACAAGAAATAACCTGAAAGAAATCATGTCGATGGCATGGGCGTTTGTGAAGCGCAACGGCTTCACTATGGGCGAGGCACTTAAAGTCGCATGGCGCAACTACAAGCTGAAAAACGCTATGCACGGCAAAATCGTAAAGTTCTACTTTCAAAAGGTAGATGGCACTTTGCGCGAGGCTTACGGCACATTAAAGGAGAATCTCCTGCCGGCTACACAAGGCACTGGCAGACGTGCCAACGACACAGTGCAAACGTACTTCGACACCGAAAAAGGAGAATGGAGATGCTTTAAGAAAGCAAACCTCGTGCGCATCGCTAACGCATAAGACATCAAACCGGGGATGCTGTCAGCCACGGCATCCCCAGCCCCAAACATCAAACGTAATCAATAACACCAATAAGACAATGAAAATAATCGCTAACATCTTCTATGTAGGCCAAATCGTATTCTCAGCCGCCCTCGCTTTATGGGCGTTATACATGGCACTACGCGGCCTCTTTACCGGCGGGCCACTGTTCGTAACTATCTGCTTCGCCGTAATGACATGCACAACCTATTGCCTCATGTACGTGCCAAGTGTGCGCGAATACAAGGAGCATAAGGCAAGCCACAACAAAAAGACACAGACAGAGCAAAATGACTGAACCGCAGACCGACATACAGCAAGACGTTGACCGCGTGGAAATCAGCGACACCCTTATTGACTTGATTGTCGATAAGATGGTCGATGAAATGAATAAGCGGATAGCCAATATTCAGCCAAGCGATGACCCCTCGGCTGAATACGGCGAATACTGGACAAGCGGAAGCTATGATAGCGATGACTATTTAGAACTGGACGAGCCGAATGATGAATACGGCATATCATACAAGTTTGAGCTATCGTGGGAATACCGCGAGTGGACTGAATATTGGACTGACCCGGTATGCTACCCATCGTTTGACGAAATGCGGAATGAAACCGGCTACGTCTATGACATAGAAATCGACACCCCGGATGGCGATGCAGTCAAGCAAAGCATCTGCGACGCTATCGCAAAGAAAGTAAACGAAATAATCAAGTAAACATGAGCTTATACAACCTTATAAATGGCGTTAATCCCGCCACGTTTTTCATCTTGCCAATGCTCGGCAAGCACCCGGATGAATATCCCAGATTCAGGGATTGCTTCGTAGGGGAAGAAGATACCATCGTCGTACTTACCCGCGTAGGCGGCGCAAACCGCAACACAGGCTATGGCGAAGACAAGATAATGGGACACCCCAATTTCATCAAGACTTACGATGATGATTTTGATAACACCTACGGCTATTACGTCTATTCAGTGCCTGACCGCTGGCGCGAAGACTACAACAAAATCATCAATGGCAAAACGCTATTCGTATCGGAAGAATACTTTAACGAGATGCTGCGCGTATGGCCTAACCTTGAAGACAAACTGCGGAACATGTTTCATCGCCCCAAAACCGAAGAGAAATGACGAAGCGTAAATCATCTGCGGAAGCTGCTGCGGATTATGCCGCAAAGGACTACTATATCGCACAGCGTACCGACCTACTGAAATCCGCGTTTAACGCCGGCGCATCGTGGCTATTCAATAATCAATGGCACGACGTGTACGAAGAAGCACCGCCCAAATCCGGGCAATATCTCGTCATCTACCTTATGGATAAGGGCGAGAATGAACCGCCGGAAAAGCGATACGTTCAGGTGTTCGACATCCTTGTGTATTTCAAGGATAATGAAGACGAGGGCTTATTGCCGTGGGGATTAGAAGATGAATTTGAATACCTCGCAAACGCCATAACACATTGGGCGTTCATCCCCAAAACGCCACCTATAACAACGCTGGAGGATGGGCTTTATTTAGGCGAAGCAAAGCCTTACAATCCCGAAATGCACCGGCGTGATTACAATAACCTACCAGAAGAATATCAGAAATGAAACCTATAAAATTTACATGGACGCAGACCCGTGACCCGCATTTGGCATCATTGGTCAAGACAGACCCGGAATTTGCGGAACGAGTCAGAAAGTCAATAACCAACCTTGAGAATTGGCTTGAAAAATGTGCCGACAAAGGCAACTGGGATGAAATTGAAATGTCAATCCCTTGCAATCAGTTTGTCAACAATGACATCTTGATAAATGATGTCGGGAATGAAGACCGCATGTTTCTTTTCGTGGTACTGAATAGCAAACCAATAGAAGAAATTATGAACAGCGTAGTCACGGAACATTATACGCATCTTGTCTATCTTGACTTGATGGACTCAATCAAAGGATAGATGGCACGACTGGATGAAGAAAGGCAAAAAGCGTTAGAGCCGGAACGCATACGCCACGCAATCAAGAAAATCACCGCCCTCGGCTATGAAATAACCGCGCAGGATAACACATCTATAAAGTTTATCCACAACGGCAAGACCGTGACATTTTACCCTTATAGCGGATGGGCGACCGGCGCAAGCATCAAAGATGGTAGAGGCTTGAAACATCTGCTATCATCACTGAAATCAAATCATCAACCAAATAAATAATTGCACTATGGCAGAAACAACCAACAAGAGTGCGGAAGTCGAAATCATCGGCGCAGCCGCAGAATCGTCAGAAAGCGAAATCGCACGTCTGACCGCAGAAAACAAAGAGCTGAAAGCTCGCGTAGAAACCCTTACACGCGACCGCGACCAGTATCTCAAGTGGTGGGGCGAAAGCAACTCGGAAAAGAACCGTCTGCTCAACGTCACAAAGTCACTTGTCGCATACAGCGGCCTCATCTAATCATCCCACTGTCGCCCGGTTGTATGTTGAAGCCGTGCAGCCGGGCGACCATTTAAATCCAAAATCAACTTAATCAAAGACCAGATATGAAAGCAAAAGAAATCATCGACAAGGAAGATAGAATGATGGCAAACATCCGCGAGCTTATCCCTAAAATTGTGGGCATACGCCTTGAAGCCCAGAAAGCTGCATCGTGGATAAATAAGTATGACGCGGAACTTGCCACCGCATCAGAAGAAATGTCGGAAGCAATCGATGCCCTTTATCGTGCGGAAACCGCAATGGGCAATGCGCATCAGTATCTTCTTGTGTCGCAATCTACCATTAAGCACGGTCTTGATGCGGAAGCGTAGCCGTTTATCATGGCCATGTGGAAAGAATTTACTATCTTTGCACCGCCATTCAAAGCTGGGAAGCTGACGGATGGCACTCAATAGGTCTTCATACTTTTTGTTGACTTATTGGGTTATTGATTACACCGTGACCCCGGAAGCATCCACTACCGGGGTCACACTTTTTTGCTCAAGCGGATGCCGGCGACCTACTACACACAGGTCAATAAATCGCCATAGCCACGTCAAGACCATCAAGAGGCTAAATCCATCATCGCAACATCAGAAACGCGCCAGACGCGCCCAATAAGGCTTAAAGCGTTTACTATTATCGCTATCAAGACCACATAAAAGCAAACCCTTTTATTATTATAATAAGGTGTAATCAATGTAAAAGCATCTGCAATTACTAATAAATGTTAAATATAAGTGTTTGCTTTAATTTTTAGGTCAAAAAATTTGGTGGATAAAAGTAAAAGCATTAACTTTGCATCGTAATCAATAACCACAATAAGTTAAACCCCTTAAACCCCAAACGTTATGAAGACTCTTAACGACGAAATCAACGAAATCAAGGCTGCTAACACCAGCAAGAACTCAAAGAAAGCCGCCCTTGCCAAACTGGGCATCACACCCTACGAAATCGACATCATACTTGAGGGCGTTGAGTGCGCCACCCGTGGCCGTTTTACATTTGGCGTTGAGATAGAGTGCTTCGTCAATAGTGGCGCAATCAGAACAGCCGCAGAACACACCGGCATGGCCTACGAATACGAGGGCTACAACCACCGCGACGGTCACGACTACTTCAAGTTTACCACTGACGCATCAGTGCGCGGCATGGCTGACCCCATCGAGTGCGTGTCACCGGTGCTTGCAGGCGTGAACGGCAAGAACACCCTTAAAAACGCCGTCAAGACGCTTAACACCGCCGGCGCAAACGTCAATCAAACATGCGGTCTGCATGTGCATATCGGTGCATCTAAACTGACCGCAAAGCAATACTGCAACGTGTTTGTAAACTACGCCTACCTTGAGGCCGTCATAGATACCTTTATGGCCCGCTCGCGTCGCGCTGACAACGCCGGATACGCTCACACGCTGCAAGACCACATCTTCTATCTTGAAAGTGCCGTGACGGTTGAAGACATACGACGTGCCCTCTGCAACGACCGCTACCACAAAGTCAATGCCGAAAGCTACCGCCGTCACAAGACCATCGAGTTTAGACAGCACGCCGGCACGACCAACTACGAAAAAATCATCAACTGGGTTAGCTTCTGCGGAAAGCTCGTCATCTGGTCAAAGAAAAACCGACTGACCGCCCCGGTAGCAAGCATCGACGAGATACCATTTCTCAACGCAGAGGAGAAGTCATTCTTTAAGGCACGTGCAAGCCACTTTGCAAGCCTTTAAGACATCAATCAGGGTCAGGGGTTGAAACATACCCCTGACACCGATTAAAACCCCTACAAGCATTTCTAAACATCAAAATAAAGAATATCATTATGTGCGTCATCATAGTAAAGCCGGCAGGCGTTAAAATGCCAGAAAACGACATCATCAAGGCAGCCTACAAAGCAAATCCCCACGGTTGCGGTTTCATATCCCCATCAACCTTTTATAAGGGGATGAGCTTCGATAGTTTCAAAAGACAACTGAAAAAGGTATCAGATGAAGAGCCTTGCATCATACATTTTCGCCTTGCGACACATGGCTCAATCAAGCGAGCCAACTGTCACCCCTTTAATCGTGGCGATGTATGGTTCGCACACAACGGAATACTAAGCATCATACCGCAGGGGGATATGACCGATAGCGAAACCGCTTTTCAGAATATCATCTACCCGGCTATTGAGAAATTTGGCTATGGGTCTATGCAGATGGATAGAGCCGTTTCAAAGGTCATTGGCTATTCAAAATTTGCCTTTTTGCAAGGCGATAAACTGAAAATGTATGGCGAGTTCATCAAGCAAGATGATGGATGCTATTATTCAAACTTGCGCTTTATGCCTTATGTGGGCTGGGTACGGAATAGCCGTCACCGGTCTTACGCAATGGGTTATTGATTACATAAAAGTCATGGGGTTTAACCTATGCTTCGCCCTGACATTGGGCGAAATTACGACTACTTTTCAAAGGTAGCGATTAAGCGAGGTAACATTTGGGTTACTTCGCTTTTCTTTTGCGTCTTTTGCAGTATGCTAACGATATACGATACCGCAAACGAGATACGTTTTCAGACACCCATCAATAAAGGCTCTAAAAGGGTCGTAGAGTTGATGGGGTCTGATTATGTTTTGCTTAAATTCAGCGTTAGCAAGCCTATTTACTTTCAGTTGGGCGATTGGTGCGATGTGCCGGGTTTTGGCCGCTTTGAATTGGTTGAGTTGTATAATCCCACTTACAACAAATCAACCGGGGGCTATGATTATGAATTAGAACTTGAAGCCTATTATTGTAAATGGCGAAATAAGATTTTCAAGTACACCCCTGAAACCGGTGGTCGCGAGGCTTCGTGGAGTCTTACTGCAACCCTTGATGTGCATTTAGGCGTATTTGTGCGCAATCTTAAAGCATTAGGATATAAGTACAACGAGCAGGAGTTTATCTTTTCAATAGATAGCACGGTCACGCAGTCAGCAAAACTTCTGACCTACAACAATACGGATATGATAACCGCCCTTAATATGATGGCGGAAGCGTGGGAGTGTGAATGGTGGATTGAAGACCATGTGATTTATTTTGGCAGATGTGAAATTGGCACACCGATTGACTTTGAGCAAGGCGTGAATGTGGCTGACATATCAAGTTCAGGCAATAAGAATGTTTACGCCACCAGAATCTATGCTTTTGGCTCAACGCGGAATATTCCCGTAAACTATCGCCCCGTTGATGAAACCGTGGTTGTCAATGGCATCGTGCAGAAACGACTTATGCTCCCTGTCGGAACTCCCTATGTGGATGCTTATCCCAATATGCCGACTGAGGCAGCAGTGGAGCAGGTGGTGGTCTTTGATGACATATATCCACGGACTGACGGAACGATTGACTCTGTAAGCACATATACCGATACTGTCACAAACGATGATGGTACGACAAACACGGAAACATTCTATCGATTCAAGGATAACCATATTCAGTTTTCGCAGGATTACATTCTTGAGAATGAGGAACTTCACATCATTTTTCAGTCTGGTAAATTGAACGGATTGGATTTTGGCGTGATGTTTAATCCCCTCGGAGTGTCTGAAAAATTATCAGATGGTTCTTGGAATCCTGATGCGCAACTTTGGGAGATTGTGGCAAATGAAGATTACGGAAGAAAGCTCCCCGATACGGTTCTATTGCCACAAGTTGGTGATAAATACGTCCTTTATGGATGGGATGCCACTAAAATAGCGTCATTGGGACTTATTGAAGATGCCGAGCAGGAACTACTTAAACGTACTGAGGAATATATAGCGAAAACGAAAGTTGACCCCAATAGCTATCCTTGTACGATGATGTCGGATTGGATGAAAGAGCAAGGAGAAACACCTACCGGCTATTATTTCCCATTTGGTCTTGGCGACTGTGTGAATCTGATTAGTGATGCTTACTTCGTTAATGGAAGCAGACAATCTCGCATTGTGGGGTATGAATGTCAGCTTGATTATCCTTATGACTCGCCCATAATCACAGTAGGTGAAACCCCTTCTATATCACGATTAGGCGCGTTGGAAGATACCATTGAATCATTGACCTTGAAAGGACAGACTTTTGTAGGTGGAGGTAATGGTGGAGGTGGAAGCACGGTGTATCTGATTACAACAAACGACACAACGACTCCAACCAATCGCAATGCCTTTTCTTCGCTTCGTTCATTGAAGGAATTTCTTAGTAAGACGAAAGCTGACCGTACACCATATCCCTTGAATGTCGGTGGAAAGCTGACAGGAGAGAAAGGTGTGCAGTTCGGTGATAGTTTTGCGGATGGTCTTACGGGCTTTGGTGGAATGGTAGATGAAGATGGCAATGGCTGGCTTGAAAGTCTTTCTCTTCGCAGATTCCTTGAGGTTCCTGAACTACGCTATAACCGTGTTGAGATTCAGATTGGCAACAAGTGGAACGCTCCCGGTGGTGGTATCGTAGAACAGTGCATACCTGACCTTGATTCAGATGGCAATCCATTGATGACCGGTACTGTCATTCTTCATCTTGAGGATGGAGAAATCGGTACTGTTGCGATTGATGACATCTGCATGGGTATTTTCCACGACGGATATACACAATCAAACAACTCAACGGCAGACTATGATGATTCCATTGGAAATTTTCATTTTGCCGGCTTCTATACTGCATATTTCAGAATCACCGACATTTTAGAAACTGGTCGCAATAGCAAATTTCGCTATATGCTCCGTGCGGTGTCGGATAGATGGAAGATGAAGTTTCATCCTTGTGAGGCTATGCACTTTGTAGGTTATGGAAACTTCACCGATACCAACCGTCAGACATCCCGATATTCTACCCGGACTTATGAACGCTATCTTAAAGGCGTGAATGATTGGGAATTTACCGCCAACAATATCGGTGCGCAGTTTGGTGACTTGAGTAATCTCTCCGTATTCGGATTGTTTATGACCGGTTATTCTGCATATCTGAATAACATCTATATGACTGGTGTCATAGAACAAACTCAAGTGCTTCCCATCCGAATGGAAATTACGACAAATGGTGACGGCTTCCTTGCTTATGGCGAATCAATGGAAGTAACGTGTCGGGTCTATCAAGGGTGGAAAGAAATAACCGACCAGATAACCGATTGGACTATTACACGCGATAGCGGTGAGGCTGTGAATGATGCTGCTTGGCAGCTTAAACAAAAGGTAAAGGATTTTGACGGAACAATAACCCTTACATACACAGATACAGATAACGACCTCGGTACAAATCCGAACTCAATCAGCACCTTATTCACGATGGTTGCAAAAATTGACGGGGATGATGTGGCGCAGGCTCAACTAATAGCAGCACCATAATGGAAATATCAAAAAAAAGAATAAGAATAGACTATGCACCTCTTAACGTGGCTGTTTCGGTGGTCAACATCACCCCTAACAGTCCGGTGGTGCAAGTATATAATGGCTTTACAAATCAGTATGAGCCTAATCGCGCACTTTCACCAACAGTGATTCTTCCTCAAGTAGTGGCAAGTGCCGCAGATAATAGTTGGGGCGACCCACATTCAAATCACGCTCTTGCTGATATGAAGTGGTTTGCCAATGGTGAAGACATTTCCACGCTTCCTGAATGGGAAAATCTTTATTCTATCAATCAGACCGGCTCACTACGTGGTGCGCTTTCAGTAATGCGCAACTTCTCACCGGGTGAACAGGTATCATTGCATTTTGAGGGAGTCCTTGCAGACAATCGATTAGGCGTTAACATTCCTATCAAGACCGAGCCTATTGTGTTATCATGCTCTGACAAGTCGCATAATATGTATTCACTTGGCATAGGTGACGATATGATTATCCAATACAATCCTTTCAAGGATAAGCTTTTCCTCTATGAATATAAGACATCCCACGGATTGCAGACAGCATCATCATCAGCGCAGACAGCCGCAACGGATGAAAACGCCTATAACCGCGTTATCCCGGTATCCTTATACAGTGGTGATAAAGTCATAACAACAGGATATAACATAAAATTATTCCGAGTGAATACCGCTACATCATTCACTGAATTGACCGCAGGAGAAGATGAAGTAATCGCTATTGCACCCACTCAGATAACATTAGACTTACGTCTGATTCATAAATCTGATTATGTGATTCGGGCCTATGCGGAAAATAGAGAAGTGGCAATGGTTCAGTTCTCGGTCAATCGTCTGAATCCACGATACACAATCCGAATGACAAACGGAACAGACATTAGCCCATTTGACACGATGCGCTATGACGAGGTTATGGTGGATTATGACGGAAACGTTGTGGATTGTCCGGGTAGCCTTATCAGGATTCTTTGGTATGCTGATACCTACGCTAAAACCAATGTGCTTCTGAATGAGGGTGATGTAACACAGTTTCTTCTTTCATTGACCGGAATAGGCTCGTCTTACAACGATTCGTGGATTGAACTGCATACTATGTCAGAACTCAAGGAAGCACACTGCATTGCAACCGATGAAAACAATGACATCTTTACGGATGAGAATGGTAACGATTTAATTTTCAACTGATGAATTACATAATTGCAGACAAAACAAAGGCCGTTAACTACGGATTCCAAGTTGAAACCCATGTATGTAATGGGGATATGATGTGTATCAATGAAAAGGAATTGATGAACTCGGTTTGTATTTCCGGTACACTTAAAGAACGTGCTGATAAATTGAATGGCGTAGTGTGCGACCAGTATGATGCACTTGCTTTTATCAACAATAAATAAATCTGAAATAATATGTCTTACAGCGCACAAGGTAGTATTACAATTAAGCGATTAAGGAATGGTGATACATTCTTTATTTCGCTTGAAATCGCCAATGGCATCCCCCTCTATCAAGGTGTGGATGACAAGTCAGGCACAGTATCTCCTGATTGGACGGTTGCAGCCAACCAACCTATCATCGTTCCCAATGTGACATCTGCAAGAGGCGCATCTGTGGCTTTGTCATTCCACCAATGGCAATACAACGGAGTCACCCTTAATTTTAATAGTACAACTGATGCGGATGGGTATCGGCTTGACAGTACGGGAGTGTTCAAGATGAACACAATCACCGGGGCATTACGAATCGTTAAGAACCTTGCAAGTTCAACTAATATCGCCAACGATACGCTTTCTTATTCTTGCGTGGCAACCGTAGGCGGTACGGAATACAACCTGCAAAAATCCATCGATGTGCTTATTCAGACTGTCGGTGCTACTTCTTATGCCGGTTATGTAAACGCAACCACCGAGCAGCTTACATCCGACATCACTTCAACCGTGCTTTCCACTAAGTTATGGCTTGGTGCATCGGAACTGACCAACTATTATGTGAAATGGTATAGGGATAACACCCTTTGGAGTGCTAAGAACGGTATGAAGTCCATCACTGTCACAAATGCGGATGTTGACGGCACTCAGTTGTTTATCGCTGAATTTTATAAGGATTCTTCCAGCACAACCCCAGTATTCAGAGCCGGAATACGCATTATCGACACATCGGATGACTATCAAGTTATCTGCTTCATTTCTTCTACACAAAAGGATGTTGATACCGGTAGCCCTGTAACAGTCAAGGCGAAGATAGTTCGCTTCCTGCCCGATGGCTCAAATCAAGAAATCACGCCAACTGGTGTAAAATGGCGAATGGATGTGATGGATAGGAAAACATGGTCAGTCGTCAAGACTGCAAATGCCAACACAATTCAAGTCACCACAACCGAAACCGACCGTAATGGTGAAATGGGTGATGTTGAAGTCGTGGCAGAAGCAGAGTGGAATTAACACTAACAACTTAATACAAACGCAATAATATGGCTAAAAAGAATCTTGGAAACGCCACACTTGTGCCTTCTATTCAGAAGAATAACGGTGTGATGGTTGAGGTAAATGGTTCTGTCCGCAGAATCACCCTTGACAACTTTATGAACTCAATGAACACCGATGACGAGCAGTTGCTTCGTCAGATAGCATGGGGTGTTCCTATTAAGCAAGGCACCAGCAGTCCAGAATGGGGCGTTATCGGTAATACCGGTATGTGGAACGAATACAAGTCTATGGTCGGTCGCTATCTCGTTACCAACGATGGTAAAGCTGCCAAACTTTCGCCCGTCAACTCAGGTGTCTTTGCTGACGGAACTACCCTTGATGAAACAAAGGGTCATGTGATGGTCATTGCTCCCCGGCTTTACTACACAGTTAAGCGTGATGCCGCGTCTGGGGTTGATTACCTTTGGATGTCGATGCTTCCAATCGGAGGGCATTTCATCGGTGATGCGGACGGAGGTGATTACATCTGCGTAGGCGCATATAAGGCTTCGCTTGCAGGAGCAGCATTGACTTCTCGTTCAGGAGTAAGACCCGCTGGTTCGCGTACAATCTCGCAGTTCTGGACTGATGCACAGGTAAACGGAAAGAACTGGGGTCTTGTCAACTATGACCATCGCCGCTTTATGATGATGCTTTGTCTTTCGCAGTATGGTAGCCCCAACGCGCAGGATAAAATCGGTCAGGGCGTTAGTGGCTCGGGCGGTTGGAAAGACCTTTGGGTAGGTACTACAAGCCTCCTTACCGGTGCGACAAAATCACTCGGTGATAACAACGGAAAGATAAACATTACAGTCACGAATGGCACGGTTGTAGGCGTGGATTGCTCACGTGTCAATCTGAACGGATTTGAAGACGCATGGGGCTGGCAGTGGGAGATGATTCAGGGTGCATACTTCGGAAATTCTGAAAACACTGCTCAAACGGGAAACGAGTTCTATATCTATGAGGGCAACCGTATGCCGTCATACGCTGAATTGGCTACACACCCATCGGGTAAGTATCGCCAGACTGTCAGACGCACCCTTTCAGCAAACAGTGAGGGATATGTCACAAAGATGATGCTTGGCGAATACTTCGACCTTATCGCAACTACTTTGGGCGGAGGAAGTAATTCATACTGGTGCGACTATGAATATGCCAATAACACTGGTCAACTGCTGCTCTGGGGTGGTGCTGCGGATCGCGGTTCGTCTTGCGGTCTCGGTTACGTGCACTCGCGGCACGCTTTCTCGCGCTCGTATGCGTATTGCGGCTCTCGCCTTGCTTATTATGGCCCCCTTACCTTTATGGACGGAAAGCAACTGATGGCTACTGTCTGATGGAACGTAAGTAAAGTTTCAGATAAGCAAAGTCTTACCAATAATTAAAAAGAACATTGACATTCTGAAAAACCATTACAAAAACCGAATCGTGCCAATAAATGCGTCAGCGTATTTCGGTGCGTGCAGCGTGTACGGCACGATTTCGGTAGGTAGATGGGGAAGAGCCTGCTGCTCTGGGGTGGTAATGCGAATAACGGTTCGTATTGCGGTCTCGGTTACGTGAACTCGAGGAACGCTTTCTCGAACTCGAATGCGAATTACGGCTCTCGCCAAACTTGAATGAAAGGGGTAAAACCCAATCAGATAAATTTCCCCAGAGCCTTGACCCTGCGCTTATAATGAACTACGCAGCGTAACGGATTGAAAGATTATCCGTGAAGTCAGAACACATATTGCGGAAAGGTCTGCACCTTGCAGCAGACAAGCGGTGCAAGTAGGATGCGAAAGCATTTCGGAAGCTCCGGGCAGAGAATCCAAGCAAGCCATCTTGCATTTCTCGTTGGATTCTATTATTGAACTTGAAGAAAGTTAGTTTGGCACAAATAAAAATTATATATCCGGTTTTTCAGAACACTTAACAACTGATGATGACTATCAAGCCATTTGAAGATATACAATGGGAATCAATGACCTATGAAGAAATTGATTCGCTTCTTATAGAGCGTATCCGCATCTATGAGGAAGCCATTGCTATGCGTGGCGGTAAGCGTCCAAAACGTGAGGGCTTCATAATGGAACGTATTGCCAACATCGACAATCTACGTCTTGCTGACCGAAAGGCACAAGAGGGCAAGGCAAAACGTCTCATCATCGTCAATGGAAAAGAGGTAAGGATACCAAATAAGTACATTCAGGCACACAATGAAAACGCAGAAGCCGAATTGCGTGAGTTGCAAAAGATGATTCTGACCTTGAAATTTCCACCGCCTAATTACAGAAGTGAATATCTCAGGACTGATGCAGGAAAGGTAAGGGAGCTTATAAAGCAGAATTATTATCCGTGGCGAATATTGCAACACGCCATCATGCTGGTTGTATCCCCTCGGATTTTCGCAAGTCTGATAATGGATACTTTTGCCTGTATCAAGGGTAAAGGTTTGCATTTCGGTGTTAAACGTGTTCAGCGGACTTTGCGCAGACATCCTGAACTTAAATGGTTTTGGAAAACTGATTTTAAGAAATACTATCAGAGTCTGCCTCATGACCTTGTAAGGTCATCTTTGGAACGCCTTTATAAAGACAAGATGTTTCTTCGACTAATCGACATGGTAATACTTGCCTATGATAGTGGAGAAGAAATCATAAAAGAATTGGAAAATCAATAAAGCAAACTTTCGCACGAAAAGCAAAACGAATAACAGATGAAAAGCGTAGGCGTGAAGTCCTTGCCTCCTATTGGGGATGGTGTAAATGGGGTCACTGCCGAAACTTATGGAACAAATTAACGAATAACGACATGAGCTTTGCAGATATAGGAGTATCCGGTCGTGTTACGACAAAAGACGGTCAACAGTTCTTCGATGTTAAGAAGATAAAGATTGATAGCATTCTTAATCTTCCCATCAAGGTGGAAAAGTTTCAAACCGATGTCAAAACCCAACATGGTAATGGAAGATATGTTGTTCTGATTGAATACAATGGTGAGAAGTGTAAATTTATCACCAATTCTTTCACCTTGAAGAATATGCTTGACCAAGCAGCCAAGATAGAAAACGCCTTTCCGATTTCAACCGTTATCAAGAAACGTGACATCGGAGGCAAGTTTCCCGATTACTATTTTGAATAATCCCTAAAACAATCAGCACAATGAAATGTAACTATCAATTTCCAACAGTTCCCGATTCGGGAATTATCGCGTATCCCGAGGGCAGTATCCTCCGCGTCTTCTACGACATCACCCCGGCACCTCTCGCTCCACGTGAATCAGAGGAAGAAGAAAACGAGGATGCGGACATCCCCCAGACTTATGACTGCAATCAGGTTGATGTGCAGGGTCGCACCTATAACGACATTGTGAGTGCTATCGTCAGCGATAAGTATTCCAACGATGATGTTCAGGCGATTATCGCCAACTATACAGAGGTTATGGATGAAGATTCTGACATCGACGAGGAAAAGCGCGAGGAGTATATCTCCGAGTATTCTGACTATCAGCAGTGGCGAAAGCACGCTAAGGCTATTGCCAACGAAGTTCTTGAACATTTAGACTGAACCTAAACCAAGCCTATGCTACACGCACAGGGAAGCATCACTATCAGGCGCAGGCCAAAGGACGGCAATCCGGGAGCGGATGCCGTCCGCTACTGGCTTGTGCCGAGTGTATCCCAAGTTAAGAAAACAGATGATGGAAAATATCATCCAACCTCCGTTACTTGTGAAAAACGCAAGCAGACAGGTAATTCAAGCCCCATTGTCACATCTGAGGGTACATTGAAGTATCAGATTGGATATACTGATAATTCTACCAGCAACCTCACAAATTATTCCTCAGCTATAACCATCCCTGCAAATTGTCAATGGATTAAGTTTGTGCTTTATGTGAATAATATTGATGTTGCTACTGAAACTGTGCCGGTTGTGGCAGATGGCGAAAGTGTCTTTATCTTAGACCTTGACAATGAAATGCAGGGTATCCCTTGCAATTCATCTGGTACGCCTACAATTACAGGTACACTTGCTTCCACAAATTCAACTGTATATAAAGGAGCAAGTGTTGATACCGGCTGGACTTTCAGCAAGCAAGATTCCGGATGCACATCATCCATCAACTCATCTAACGGAAAGGTTGACGTGTCTGCCATATCAGCGGACAAAGCCTCCGTTACTATTACTGCCAAGAAAGGCACTCAAACCCTTAGTGCGGTCATGTCCTTGTATAAGGTTAAGGCTGGAAATGATGGGAACAGCCCCGTCATATACTCAATCGAAGCATCGGTAAGTGCAATCAGTAGAAATGCTTCAGATACCTTATCTCCGACTTCCATCACAGCATATAAAAATAAGACTGTTGGGACTGCCACAACACGAACCACAGAAAAGACCCTTAAATATAAGCGAGAGGGTCAGGATTCTACTGAAATCACGTTAAGCGATACAGGTGGCACAATAACCAATATCAGTGCTTCCTGCACAGCCATTCTTTTGAAGTTGTATGACACTGATGGGGCAACTTTATTAGACAGTGAAAGAATACCCATTGTCAAGGATGGTAAGAATGGTGAAGACGGTGACGATGCCGTCCGCTACTGGCTTGTGCCGAGTGTATCCCAAGTTACGAAAACTGCGGCAGGCGTTATATCCCCTACGACTGTTTCATGCAATGTGATGAAACAAGTGGGAGATGCACAGGCTGAATCGGTAACAGACCTTTTCGCCATATATAGAACCATCGGCACATCAAATATTATATCGCTATGGAAAAAATACACTCCTAATACTGATATAACCATTTCCGCTTCAACCAAACAAGTGATATTCCAGCTTTATAAAACAGGAAGTGTTACGGCCGGTGTAGTATCAGGAACGGGTGCGATGTTGGACACAGTAACAATTCCGGTTGTTTTTGATGGAAAAGAGGGAAATCCCGGGCCGCAAGGTCTTCAAGGCTGTATATTCAGACGTTCCAAATTTGCCACCGGATTTGAGTATCATAATGATTCAGCACTGACGGATACGGGATTAAGGTATATAGATTTAGTGTATCTTATGACAGATAACACCATATATGCTTCTCATGCTAAGTGGTTTAGATGTAAAAAGACCCATTCATCTACTGAAAGCAATGCTCCACAACTCACAAACAATGGAACTGAGTCTTGGCTTGAATTTTGGGAGCCATTAAATACTATGGTTCCTATATATACACCCTTATTGCTTGCTGATGATGCAATAATTACTTTAATGCAATCCAATCAAATTCTGATAGAGAATGACGAGGGTGTGATTACCGCCGGTATGTCAGGTTCTTTGGCTGGTAAGAAGATTCGTATATGGGCAGGTTCAACAACACCGGATAACGCACCCTTTAGGGTTGATGTCGATGGTAATCTGGTAGCAACCAAGGCTGACATATCAGGAACTATCAATGCCACATCTGGAAAGATTGCAGGATTCAATATTTCAGGCAGTGCTTTGACAAATGGCCCAGATTTCTCAAATGATGCCTGTATTATATTCCGTAATGATACCCACAAAACATTTGCTGGAATTGGTGGCAATGTGCTTCCCGCAACAACAGGGAATAGAGCCGTAGCGCGATTTGAGAATGAGGATTCTAATAATTTTTGGGGTCTTGGTAGAAATATCGCTATGCTTCTTTCTGCTAAAAATGCAGATATAAATCATGCGTTTCTTGGCACTGGCAATGGCAATCTTGACGGTTGGATTAGTGGTTATCATTATAGTAAATATACTATAAATAGTAGCAATACAATTTATGATGGTTTTTTGAAAATATCAAAAAATAACAAGTGGATTGTCTATGCAACTGGTTCATCTTCCGGTATAACACTTCCAACCCTATCACAAGTTCGTAAAGCTCTTGGAATAGGTACATCTACGCCATTCTGCATAGAGTTTATTGTTGTTGCTGACTTGAATAGTCAGAATGGCTTCAATATTTATGGTAGATGTAAAAAAGAGGTTACTGTCAATGGAGCAAAACAAACACCTTATTTTACCGGTGAATATCCTACTATGACACATTGGAATAATGGTAGGTATGACAACCTTGAGATGGGTGCTGGTGATGCTGTAACGTTCCTACTTGTTTATGACCCCAATAAAACAGGCGTGCTTGATAAATCCTATACACTGATGTATACAGCAAGGATTATTAACAGACAAAACTGATAGAACGAATATGAAAATAGACTTCTCAAGAATTGAAATCTTCACGGATGTGGCGCATAAGAATTGTTCCATTTGTGACTTGCGTACACAATTTGCAGATGTGATATACAATATGGGGCAAGGTGTCGCCGCTCACGCTTTGGCTTTGAAGATATATAATTCAGACGGCCCAACAAACTATACCGACAAGGAAATTCAACAGATTGAAACCTATATGACCTTATGTAGTCCAGCTTTCATTGATGCAATGAACCGACTTCTGGGACATGAAGCGGAAGTAGTAACAGACTAAATGAAATCCCATCTAACATTGATTAGGTGGGATTTTTACGACTATTAGATAAAGTCGTAGATTGACGGTGGTTATAATTCTTTAGTTAGAGGAATATAAATACCTTTGGTTGTCATCTTATTGTAGAATGGCAACCGATTGTAATAACATTTATAAAGACGACAAGTAATGAACGACAATAATCTATTTAGTTCGATTTTTGCTGTATTGGGTGCTTCCATAACATCCTTTTACGCGCATCTCGCCCCTTGGCTTCTACTGGGCATGATTCTTGTTATCGCAGATTTAAGATTCGGCATCATGGCTGCTAAAAAACGTGGTGAGAAGATACGTTTTTCACGCGCCATCCGGCGTACCATAAATAAGATGGTCGATTACTTGTGCTGGGTTACACTCGCAGAAGTATGTAGTATGACCTTTGAGATAACGATTGGTGTACCTGTCATAAGTATGGGTATGCTATTTATCATTTATGGTATTGAGATAAATTCTTGTGTCAATAATTATCTTGAATATAAAGGCATTAAGAAGAAATTCAATTTTTACAAATTGGTTGGCAAAGAGGAACTTCTTGATGATGTCACCGAAGAAAAGAGGAAAGTGACAATCATTGAAGAAAGAGAAGTAACAAAGACATCCCCTAAAGATGATAATCAATAATAAAGGGTAGTATATGGAAAAACAGCTCACATTTAATAAAGACCCTAAAGGGCATTATATAACGGAGTTCTTGGCAACTGGCAATGATGCTGTACATATTTGTAGAACATCTGGCGCCACTTTAAGAGTTATGGCAGCCATTGGCAATTTACCGCCCATTCCTATCGTAAAATTTGGTGATGATAGTCCGAAAGACTTGATATTTGAAATTGGCATCTGTGCTGGTGTCAAAGTTTCTATTGTATCACAATCGGAAGTAACAGAAGCGCGAATGATTGAATCATAATGGAGAGGAGTTCAGTAAAAATATCCTTGCTCAAAATAGGGTTGTCTAATGTTAGGCTACCCCAGACACATCTTGCCTTTCATAATCCTTGTACTGTTGAAGTCAAGAAGCCCGTTTTGAAGCAAGAGAATGGTTTCAATTTCTGTCTTGAGAATGGGAAGTCTTTATTGCTTGAGAAAGATGGAACAAAGTCTTTTGAAGTCATCCCAACAAGGACTCCGGATAATATTATCCTTGAAAATAACAAGAATACACTCCTTGAAACAGGTTCAACAATCAAACAAGAAAATAACAACATCAATATGGAAGATAAAGACTTAAAAATAAGTGAACTTATTCCCACTCTTCAACTTGACGGAAACGAAATCATCCCTTTTGCCAAAGATAATGCTAATGGCAGTTTTCTTGTATCTCTGCTAAAAGCATTTGTAACCGAAGATGTTGCCCCAAAATCAGCATTGAATGGGAAACAGAACAAACTGACACCCGGTTACGGCATCGAGATTACAGCAGAAAACGAAATACGGACGAAACTTGATGTATCTCCGTTTGAAATCGTTGATGAACTTCCAACATCTGACATCAAGAATAAAATCTATTGCGTACCAGACCCCGATGGAGAAGTCGGCAAGAATGAATATATTGAGTATCTTTGGCTTGGCGACCATTGGGAAATCGTTGGCAAATTTATGCCAAAGGTTGACCTCACGCCTTATCTAAAAGCTGCGGATGCTGAAAGGATATATGCAAAAATCTCGGATATTCCTGATGTTAGTGGTTTCATTACAACCCAGACATTCAATCTTCTGATTGCGCGTGTGGCCCAGTTGGAAACAAAAATGACTTCGGTTAATACGAAGCTCTCCTCAATTCCTGAAATCCCGGCTAATGACCAGTGCGCCTATGCAATGCAGAATGGTCAGTGGTCAGAGATTGCCGGAGCTAATGAGGCCGTGGTAACAATGACTACGGAGGAAGATACTTCATCTGTTCAGACTTCCAGCGATTAAACAATTACCCTCTAATATGAAATCCAAGTTTGTTATCTTCCTTATGGCAATTTTGTTCATAGGGATGTCGGGATGTCGAAGTCAACGTTATATCCCGGTGGAATCATCCAAGACTGATAGTATTTCACAAAATTCAGAGATTTTGATGCAGCGTGTTCAGAATCTTCTGAATGAAATCCGAGTGTTGGAACAAAGACGTGATAGCATCTCTGCCCGTGATAGTGTCGCAGTCAGGGATAGCATTGTGCTTCATATTAACGAAGCTGGGGATATAATTTCTAAGGAGCGATACCGCGACCGGATACAGAAAAGCGACCGAACGACTACAACGGAAAATAATAAAACAACAGAAATTACTCGTCAATATATCGATAGCCTACTGACAGCACAAAAAACGGAACTGATGGCCCTGATAGAAGAATCCAATCAAATGCCTATGCCGGTTGAAAGACAGTTGTCAAAATGGGAACAGGTCAAGCAAGAAGTCGGAGGTATTTCTATTGGCATCCTTGTTGTGGTCATAGTGATTGCTGTGATATGGCTAATCAAGAAAATAAAGAATCAAAGATAATGGCAAACTTTTCTCATTTTGGTTTATTTTGATTCAGGCTCGTTGGGAAACGCACCTGAAAGAAACAAGAAAACGCCCCAAAAAGGACGTTTTCTTTGTTTCTGCCCCACTTTCTGCCCCACTATTTTGCAAGTGGTTGATTTTCAGTAAGGGTTGCGGAAAGACAGGGATTCGAACCCTGGGTACACAGAAGTGTACAACGGTTTTCGAGACCGTCCCGTTCGACCGCTCCGGCATCTTTCCTCGGTCGTTTTTGATAGCGGTGCAAAATTACTACTTTTTTTTGATATCGACGCTATTTTTTTAAATTTTTTTCAATCTTTTATTAGCGGATCGTCTTGTTTGTTCAAGTTTTATTCTGTCTGATAATGCTTTAGAAACGCCTGCGTTTTGACAAAAAAATTGCAATCCTTTCATGGCAGAAGTGTGCGTCTGATGGATGAGACGAAGAATATATTTCCATGAATAACATCCGTTTCTTTATTATTCATTGTCAAGATGAATAAGTCTTTTGAAACATTTGATCAATTCTGCATCGCCTGTGTGTTTGCCTTTATCCTCACTGATTTTGCACGTCTGACAATAGAATGGCCAAGACTCCGTGATTTTGACATCTGTGAGTTTTATGACGATGTTCATTGGCTTTATTCCATCGAAGTCATTGGTGAAGTGCGTGCCAATTCCGAAGGATGGAATACATTTCCCTTTGGCATACTCCTGTATCTCCAATGCCTTGTCCACGTTTAGGCCGTTGCTGAAGACCACCTGCTTTGTGGTCGGGTCGATTTTAAGGGATTCATACTTGCTGATTATCAAATCAAGCTGCTCGAAATTGTCGCCGCTGTCAACCCTAAGCCCTTTGAACATGTTGGCATAATCCTCGGAGAAATTCAAATTGAATATCTGCCAGCCATACGTGTCGTAAAGAAAAATACCCAAAGCTCCACGATAGGTCTGCGCCCATCTCTCCATTGCTATATGGTTTGCCATTTGCGGGCCATACATCCCGGCAATAGCACTGATGAATTCATGGGCCATAGTCCCGATGGGAGTGAGGTCGTATTTCATTGCGAAGTAGACGTTGCTTGTGCCCATGAAACATCCCGGCATACTTCTTGAACGTTGGCATTCCGCCATGGCACCAATCGTCAGATCCTGGGCTTTGAGTGAAGCCCTCCGTCGTGTCCCCATGTCGCTGAATGTGCAGCCGGCTTCAAGCAGTCTCTTGGCCTTTTCATGGGATTTGTCGTAATATCCGGCAAAATCAAATTCCGCAGCCTGCCCCGTCATTTCGTAGTATAGCTCGGAGATTATGGCCAGAACCTTTACTTCAAGCAGAATTGTATTGCTCCAGCATCCTTCAAATTCCACAAGCAGATGTCCTTCCTCATTCTGTGAAGCCTTTACCCAATGACGACTGTATCGGAATCCACGCAAGAAGTTGTAGAACCATGCCGGGATATACCGGCATCTGTAGCGCATAAATGCAATTTCTTCCTCTGTGATGGTCAAGGTTTCCAAGAGTGCGACCTGCCGCATCAACTCTTCTGCAAAGCCGGAAGGGTATACCGTATTGTTGCGGTCGTTGAATCTGTATTTCACCTGAGCACGTGGAAAGTTTTCAATCACGGCGCAGCACATTGTGAATTTATATAACAATAGTTCGTTAAAAATCTGAATTAGAAATTTATGCTGTAAAACATATCCATATTATTGATTTCCAACAAAATAAGTGTCAATAAAATTTGGTCAGGTGCCAAATTTTTCGTAACTTTATAGTTGCAGATCAATGAGTTATGA